>Ga0207115_1013_pt1 | contig 34047 bp, 28 predicted proteins | sample Alteio_BWMinHeat_46_FD_153536 | JGI IMG/M metagenome (GOLD analysis project Ga0207115, IMG submission 153536) | Enriched cells from forest soil in Barre Woods Harvard Forest LTER site, Petersham, Massachusetts, United States -... | ecosystem: Environmental > Terrestrial > Soil > Temperate forest >...
TGTGACATGACTGTGCGAGATGTGATGCACCGACAAATACCGGGATCCGCCTACCTACCAGAGCCTGGAACTGCCTATCTTCTAGAAAACCCGAAGAAAGATTTACAAAAACTCTCTTTTCTTGGGGGAGAAAAAACAGAGGGGCTGGAATCGCGCTGTTTTATACGCCATGGAGAGGCAATAGGACTCATCAATCGAGAAAGAACCGTTACAGATTCTTCCCATGCCTTGACTACCACTATGCCCAAAAGAATGGCAACTACAGCATGCACAACATATTCACAATTAGAAGTCGAAAATCTAGCATTTCTACGCGCTTTAAGAGGAATTTCTCAGGTTCATTTTCTTCCTTTAGAATGGGGTCATAATTTGTATTTTGCTTTACCTGAGGAATTTAGAAAAGGAAGAGGCATTTTTAACAAACTATCTGGATGTCTCGCGAGATGTTTTAATGTCTTTGATCCTATCTCATTGATGGAAAAATATAAATCTTCCAAAAAAGCCTTTGATAAAATTGCATGTGTGTATGGGGGACCTTTTGAAGCGGATAAAAAAACAGGAGAGATTAAATTTCTTAAATTTGAATCCCCAAACGCAATCCAAGAAGGTATCTCGTATCACTATCCATGGTTACAAAGTAGGAGGGACCTTCTGCTTGTTCATGAAAAAGCTTACCAAAATCTTGCGTACATGAGTCGTGAAGAATGCGTTCTCGAATCTGTTTATAGGGAATTTGTGAGGCAATTTCAGAGGACAATCCCTCCTTGTTACCCTCTAAGTCTCTTCTTAAAAGAGCAGCTTTTTCAGGATCCAAAAAATTTAAGATAAAAAAAGCTTTTTCTTTAGAATAGCACCCCTCTTGCAACTCCCTTTCCGTAAACTTTTTGAATTTAATCACACGTTCGCCAATTTGCAACTTCTCAACTCTTCTGATCAATTGTCGCCAGTTTAGCTCCTTTTTCCATTGAGGTTCCCAATGAAAACCAAAGACACGACAGGGAATATTCCCCGTCAACTGCTTCCCTTCTATGTATTGCTGAAACTGTCGATTAACAGCTGCATCTATGGACTTGATTTGATTGACACCCATTACAACAGCTAATTTCTTTTTAGCCTCCTTTTTAGAAAATTTTGCATCTGCTCCGAAAGATTCTTCTGTTAAGAGTTTTTCTATTTTTGCGACTGGATCCAGCCTGCTTCCTGGAAGTCTCCCTACGGGAATATTGATCAGAAAAAGGGGCTTGGAGGGATTTTCATCAGAAGGAGAGGTAGGAGAAAAGCGATCCTCAGATAAGGTCGCTTGACCATTATTGAGAGGATGATAAGGAAAAAGGGAGCAGAGCTCAGCCTCTTCAAGCTTTTCTTGGGATGTTGTCGGAGAAGCAGTTTTTAAGTATAGGGGGCTGGGCTGGCGAAAAATGAGAGCCACAAGCCAGATGCGATTGATGGCAATGGCATTAAATTTCCCAAGAAATTTTGTATGATTTTTATGAAAGTCGGACACATATCTGCCTTGTTTGAGCTCTTTAAAGTCTGTGCCGGTAGAAAGGGATGAAACTCTCATTGCCATACATTTTTCTCCTTATTAAGAAATTAATATTTGAACCTATCAGAAACCGAGGAAAAAATGTATGCAATTTCTTGCTCAAATTGATTCTTTGAGTTAAAAACTCAACTTAACGTCAATCTAAGGAGATGAGATCATGACAAAAAGTTATAAAGAGATTACCGCTGGCCTTTCACCTGCCTTGGCAAAATTACGCAAAGAGATCCCTGATGTGATGAATGGGCTCAATGCCATCTCGCAGGCCGCAACCAAAGAGGGTGCTCTCAGCAAAAAAACTAAGGAGTTAATCGCTCTCGCTCTAGGAATCGCCGCCCGCTGTGATGGCTGTATCGGTTTTCATATGCAAGCTTTAGTCAATATGGGCGTCACACGTGAAGAGCTTCTGGAAACGTTAAGTATGGCAGTCTACATGGGCGGTGGCCCCTCTCTCATCTACTCTGCAGATGCTCTCAAAGCATTTGAAGAACTGAGCGCCAAATAAACCTCATGACTGTCAATACGATAGGTCCCTATAAATGCATTGATCTCATCGGAAAAGGGGGCATGGGGGAGGTCTGGCTTGCCAATGATCCCGTCTGTGACCGCCTTCTGGCTATTAAACGTATCCGGCCTGATCTGAAACATGATGGGTTAAAAAACCGCTTCCTACGAGAAGCAAAAATCACAGCTCAACTCACCCATCCGGGCGTTATCTCTATCTATTCCATCCACCAGGATGAGCATGAGCTCTACTATATCATGCCCTACATAGACGGGGACACTCTCAAACAGATCATCCGTTCAGGACATAAGGAAAAAGCCTCCATCCCCTCCTTGCTTCCTATCTTTAAAAACATCTGCCAAACTGTGGCTTATGCGCATTCTAAAGGGATTATCCACAGAGATCTCAAACCAGAAAATATCCTCGTGGGAAAGTTTGGAGAGGTGATCCTCTTCGATTGGGGACTTGCTGAACTAATCTCAGAAATGGCTCCTGAATGGGAGGAGATCGAGACCGAATTCCACTCAGAACTCACCCGTCCAGGAAAACTTGTGGGAACCGTCTCTTTTATGGCTCCCGAAAGAGCTCTTGGTAGTCCTGCTACATTCCAAACAGATATCTATTCTCTAGGAGTCATCCTCTACCAACTCCTCACTCTGAAAAATCCCTTCCATCGCACCTCCATTAAGGAATTCCGTAAAAATTACATGCATGAAAAACTGGTGGAACCTGAAGAGGCGGCTCCCTATCGAGATGTCCCCCCCCGTCTTTCTCGTATTTTAAAAAAATGTCTGCATCCAGATCCTCTTCATCGTTATCAAAATATGGATCACTTAATTACAGATTTGATGGCCCATCTTGAGGGAAGGCCTGAGTGGTTTGAAAGTGCCCGTCTCAAAATCAGTCAGAAAAAACATTGGGAATTTCAGGAAAATCTTCTCGTGTCTAAACATATTGCCATCACGCGTAGCACAGAGGCTGCAGACTGGGTAAGCATTATGGTTTCAAAGGCTGCTTTTTCAGAAAACACCCGACTTCAAACACGCGTCTGCATAGGTGAGCGTGGCTCCGGTATCGGTTTTCTTCTCAGCGTTCCAGATAGTGAGGAACGGGAGAGTCCTCTTGAGGGGTATTGTCTCTGGATTGGAACAGAAGAGAGTCCCTTTTCTGTGCTCTTTAGAAATACGGTTGAGGTCATGCATCTGCCCGATCTGTATCTTAATAGAAAAACATGGTATGAGATCACTCTTGAAAAGAGGGGCAATCACATCTACTTTTCCATAGATGGGCAATCCCGTTTTACCTACTTAAGTTATCTGCCCCTATTTGGAACACATATAGGGGTCCTTTCTCGTGATGCCGATTTTCAGATGGATCAAATGGATGTCTTCGTAGGCAGTCAAAACCTTCAGATCAGCTGCCTCTCCGTGCCGGATGCTTTTTTAGCCAGTCGCGACTATAAGCGGGCTCTTGCTGAGTATCGAAGAATCGGCTACTCCTTTCCAGGACATGCAGAAGGAAGAGAGGCTCTTTTCAGAGCAGGAATCACCTTATTGGAGCAGGCACGCTCCTCGCGGAGCGCAAAAAAAACAGAGTCTTTCTATACTCTTGCTCTGGAAGAGTTTTCTAAGCTTCATCATACAGCAGGAGCCCCTTTAGAATATTTAGGGAAGGCTCTTGTCTATCAGGCATTAAAAGATCCTGCAGAAGAGATTAAATGTTTAGAATTGGGATTACGTCGGTATTCTAAACACCCTCTGATATCAGCCTTAAGTGAACAGATCCTCTACCGTATGCATGAAGCTGCACAAACCGATCGCAGATCGGCCTACCAACTCATTTTAATAGGACTACGCCTGCTTCCTGATCTCGTTCAAAGAACAGATACGAAAAGGCTGTTTAAACACCTCATGATGCATTGGGAACCCCTCCCCTTTTTTGAATCAGCCGTGGAGAGCCATTTTGCTATCGTGCTCGCTTTTTGGTTAGGAGCGCCCTATATCTTAATGGAAATCTTTCAAGAGATGGTTAATCTAAAGCTTTACGACATCGCAGCAATAGGAGATCTTATTTATTGCCTCTTCGAATTAGGATCCCCCCTTTTGGCTCTTAAAGTCATGCATGAGATGGAGAATCTTGCCCCCTCTTTTTCTGAAGAGGAGAGAGAAAATCTCCGAGAACTGGTAGATTGTTTCAAACCTCTTATACAATGTCATCAGGACTCTTTAGAAGCGGGTATCCAAGTCTATCGCGCTTTACCAAAAAAAGCGTTAGGGGTCAGAGAGTTACGGACAATCACCTCTCTAATGCACTCTGCAATCGCGCAAGATAAGGAGGAATATGTACATCAACTTGCCCAACTGTCTACGCAATATCCTCTATCCAAGGAGGATCAAATTCGTCTCGATGCGCTGGATATTTGGGCCTATTTGAAAGAGGAAGATTGGGTGCGGGCAAGAGAAATCTTTGAAAAATATCCCTTTGAACTGCTCAATCAGGAGTCCACCTTACTCCATACTCTTTATGGATGCTGGCTTTATGCGGTTGAAGGGGAAGAGATTGCCTCTATTCATTTTGCTGGTGTGATTGATACCTCTTTTCCCCGTTCATGGGCACTTCTTTCTCATGAGCTCACCAATCATATACTTGAGATTCCAAGCTGGTATAATACCTCGTTTATGTGGGAGAGGAGAGAGCTTTATCGCCAACTGACCCTTTTTTATCAGATTGCAGAAAATTCTGAGAGGGAGGCCTTTTTCCATCAGCGTGCCCAAGAAGAATATATTCAAATGAGTTGAACGCATTCGGATATAATTTAGCTGAATAAATTTCTATTCTCTGATATCCTCCTCCCCCTATGATCTCAGATGACCTCCCCAAAGCTTATGATCCTAAAATCACAGATTCCAAATGGTATGCTTTTTGGGAGGAAAATGGATTTTTCAAAGCCGACCCCCACTCCTCAAAGCCCCCCTATTGTATTGTGATTCCCCCCCCCAACGTCACGGGTGTGCTACACATGGGACATGCCCTTGTCAATACTCTACAAGATATTCTGATCCGCTGGAAAAGAATGAGTGGCTATGAGGCTCTATGGGTCCCAGGAACCGATCATGCGGGTATCGCCACTCAAAGCGTTGTAGAAAAAAATTTACTCTCGACCCAAGGAAAAAGGCGCGATGATTTCTCTCGAGAAGCTTTTTTGAAACTTGTCTGGGAGTGGAAGGAAAAAAGTGAACAGACGATCCTGAAGCAGCTTAAAAAACTAGGGGCCTCTTGTGACTGGTCGCGCCTCCGTTTTACGATGGATGAGGGATGTTGTCGGGCCGTGCGCACGATGTTTAAGAAGCTTTATGACGCAGGGCTGATTTATCGAGGCAACTACCTAGTGAATTGGGATCCTATCACCAAAACAGCGCTTGCTGATGATGAGGTGGAATATGAGGAGAGGGACTCTTTTCTCTGGTATTTTAAATATCCTCTTTCTGATGGTTCAGGATATATCCGTATTGCCACGACCCGTCCTGAAACAATACTTGGAGATACAGCGATTGCTGTCTCTCCTAAAGATGAGCGCTATCGCCCTTTGATTGGACAGAAGGTCCATCTCCCCTTTGTTCAACGAGAAATTCCGATTATTGCAGATCACCATGTCGATCCCTCCTTTGGAACAGGAATGGTCAAGATTACTCCTGCGCATGACTTTAATGATTATCGCATGGGGCTTGAGCATCATCTTGAAATGATCAACATTTTCACTGACGATGGACATATGAATGAAAATGGGGGGCCTTTTGTGGGGTTGACTCGAGAGGAGGCCAGAGAGGCTGTTGTGAAACAGATGAAAACTTTGGGGCTTTTGGAAAAGGTGGAGCCTCATCTTTTACGTGTGGGAGTCTCTTACCGTTCTAAAGCTGTGATCGAGCCCTATCTCTCCAAGCAGTGGTTCATTAAAATGGCCCCCTTTGTAGCTCCTCTCAAAGAGAGTGTAGAGCAAAAGAGGGTGAAGCTCACCCCTTCTAGTTGGGAAAGCACCTATTTTCATTGGGTAAATCACTTAAGAGATTGGTGTATTAGCCGTCAGCTCTGGTGGGGACACCGCATTCCCGTTTGGTATCATAAAAATGATCCGGATCGGATCATCTGTTATGCGGGGACCGACCTTCCCCCTGAAGTGGCGCAAGAGCCCTCTCTTTGGCAGCAGGACCCTGATGTTTTAGACACCTGGTTTTCCTCTTCTCTCTGGCCTTTTAGCACGTTGGGATGGCCGGAGCAAACAGAGGAGCTCAAAAAATTTTATCCCACCAGTGTTCTTGTTACGGGGCATGATATTCTCTTTTTCTGGGTTGCTCGGATGATTTTGATGGGGGAATATGCATTAGGAGAGCCCCCCTTTCCAGAGACCTTTCTGCATGGGTTGATCTATGGAAAATCTTATTACCGTACTCTTCCAGAAGGGGGTGTGAGCTATATTTTTGGAGAAGAAAAAAATGGGTTTGATGCAGGTCAGCCGCTGCCTACAGCTGTTTTTTCAAAATGGGAGAAACTCTCTAAAAGTAAAGGGAATGTCATAGATCCTCTGGATATGATAGAGGAGTATGGGACAGATGCTGTGCGCATGTCTCTTTGTTCCTGTGCCAATCAATCGCCGCAGATTGATTTAGATCGGCGTCGTTTTGAGGAGTTTAAGAATTTTGCAAACAAGATCTGGAATGGGGCCCGTTTTGTTTTAATGCATTTAGAGGGGCTCTCCTCTGAAGCTTTTTCCGAGGGGATGGATTTTTCTCTTTTTGCTTTAGAAGATCGCTGGATCTTGTCCGGGATGAATCGTCTTAACAAGGAGATTAATCTCCATTTGAGTGGCTATGCTTTTGATCTTGCCTCGACTGCTGCCTATGATTTCTTTTGGAAAGAATTTTGCGCCTATTATGTAGAAATCGTCAAACCTGTTTTGTTTAAAAAAAGAGGTCATGAAAGAGAGAGAGTAAACAAGCAAAAAGTGCTTCTTATTGTACTGCTCAATATGATTCGTCTCTTGCATCCGATGGCCCCTTTTATTACAGAGGAGCTCTTTCAGCTCTTAAAACAGCATTTTCCTAAACTTGCAAAAAATCCGCACGTAGACCTTTACACACAGGATGCGATTGAGAGTTTGATGAGTCCTGCCTGTATGAGGGCCCCCTATCCCCGTCTTTTACGAGAGGAGGATCTTTCTCAAAAAGCGGAAGAAGAATTTGCTTATATTGAAAAGGTGATCTACACGATTCGCAATATTCGAGGAGAGATGCAGATTCCCCCCCAAATGGCAACCGATCTCTTCTTTGTAGGCCCATCTGCCCTGGTTAAAGAGAATCTTCACCTCATTCAAGCGCTTGTAAAAACAAATAAAGTTGAGATAACAGCTGAAAAGCCCTCTTTAGGATTTACTGCGACTGGAACAATGGGCGAGCTGCAGATTGTGATTCCCCTTCCTCAGGAACGGGCTGAAAAGGAGAAGGAGCGGCTGCAGAAAGAGTTGGAGAGGGGAAAGATGAATGTGGAAAAGCTGAAGGGGCTACTTGCGAATCCTGATTTTCTTGAGAAGGCACGCCCTGAGTTAATAGAAAAGCAGCGAACAGCTTTAATGCAAGGGGAGAGAGAGCTTCTCTCCATTCAAGAAAAGCTCTCTTCGTTATGTTAATTATAACTCTTCTTTGTTCTTTATCATCCCTTATAGGGCCATTTGAGCGGGTGGATGAGGCAAATCCCATTCTCACTCCTTGCTCTGATTCTGTTTTTTGCTGTCCCCTCCAACATAAGGAGATTTGCTGGGAAGCAGAACATGTCTTTAATCCAGCAGCGGTTGTACGACATGGGAAAGTATACCTCTTGTATCGAGCAGAGGATAATTATGGAACAGGGATTGGAAACCATACCTCTCGTATTGGACTTGCCGAAAGTTCTGATGGCATTCACTTTGAGCGGATGCTCACCCCCGTCTTATTTCCCGACTGTGACGAGCAGAGCTCTTACGAATTTCCTGGTGGATGCGAAGATCCTCGGATTGTTGAAACGGAAGAGGGCTCTTATGTCATGACCTATACACAATGGAATCGCCAAGTGGCTGTTTTGGCAGTAGCAACATCTGACGATCTGATCCATTGGAAAAAGCGAGGGTATGCCTTTGAAGGAAATATGCACAGGCGCTGGTCCAAATCAGGTTCCATTGTATGTCGCCTTGAAGAGGACCGGTTGATTGCGACTAAAATTCAAGGTAAATACTGGATGTACTGGGGGGAAGGGATGATCTATACTGCTACATCCGATGATTTGATCTCCTGGGAACCTCTCAAAGATGAGGATGGGGAGCTCACAATCCTTCTGAAACCAAGAAAGGGAAAGTTTGATGGCCTTCTGGTGGAAGCAGGCCCTCCTGCTATTCTGACTGAAGAGGGAATTCTGCTTCTCTATAATGGGAAAAATTCTATTAAAAAAGGGGATCCTCATATTCTACCCAAAGCCTATTCTGCAGGACAGGTGCTCTTTGATCTCGCAGATCCCACAAAAATTCTTATACGCAGTGAGGAGTGTTTTCTAACTCCTGAAAGAGCGTATGAGATGAGGGGACAATATGAGAGGGGCACTGTTTTTATTGAGGGACTTGTCCATTTTCATAACCAATGGTTTCTCTATTATGGGACAGCGGATTCAGCGATAGGAGTAGCGACATCAAAAAAGTGACCTTATAGGTGGCCATATCTTGCTTTCACAGAAAGATGTGGCCAACTATAATGGAAGCATAGGTGGCCACATCTTGACGCATGGCCATTCACAACTATCCATGAGGGCAAATGGCTGAAAAATCAATCATAGGAAGAAAAGAAGAGCTGACCATTTTAAATCTCATCAGCCGGTCAAAAGAAGCAGAATTTTTGGCTGTCTACGGAAGAAGAAGGATCGGGAAAACCTTTTTAATCAGAGAGTATTTTTCTAATCAGGGAATCTATCTAGAGACAGCAGGCGTCAAAAATCTTTCATTAGCAAAACAATTAGAAAATTTTTCCGAAGCATTCTCTAAAACATTTTTTGAAAACATTCCTATACAACCTCCAACCTCCTGGAAACAGGCATTCGAACGCTTGACAGAACAAATTAAGGCAGCACCAAAAGATAAAAAAGTGATTGTATTTCTAGATGAGCTTCCCTGGCTTGCTTCTAAAAAATCCGGTTTAATGGCAGCTCTTGATTATTATTGGAATTTATATTGGAGCCGTTTAAATAATTTGATTTTAATTGTTTGCGGCTCTGCTGCCTCATGGATGTTAGAAAACATTATTCATGCAAAAGGGGGATTATATAACAGAATCACAAAAAGAATCCTGCTCAAAGCATTTGATCTTAAAGAGACTAAAGAGTTTTTGAAGAGTCGCGGGATCACTTTTAATAACAAGCAGGTATTAGATCTGTACATGGTTTTAGGAGGCATTCCGTTTTATCTCAAAGAGGTTAAAAAGGGACTATCACCCACCCAGCTAGTCGATGCTCTTTGTTTTCATAAAAACGGGGTTCTCTATTCTGAATTTAATAATGTTTTTAGGTCGCTCTTCGATCATGCAGAAGTGAATTTGCAAATTATTCGAGAAATTGCAAAAGCAGGTAATTCTATTTCTCGAGAACAGTTGATAAAGACAACTAAACTTACCTCTGGGAGTAGCCTTAATAGAAGGTTGGAGGAGCTTGAAGCTTCAGAATTCATTAAATGTTATGTGCCATTAGGGAAAAAAACTCGAGATCGTTTTTATCGTATCGTTGATGAATACACGCTTTTTTATTTGAGATGGATTGCGCCTTTAATGCATTCGGGTACATTTATAGGAGAGAGAGGGCATTGGCAAAAGATCTTGAAAACAGCTGAAAGAGCAGTCTGGTCTGGTCGTGCATTTGAAAGTGTCTGTTTGAAACATCTTAACCAAATTGCTCAAGCTCTGGGATTGGAAAAAATAGCTTACGTCAGTGGTAGTTGGCGCTATGTGCCTCCAAAAAAATCAAAAGAGATAGGAGCTCAAATCGATCTGCTTTTTGATAGGGAGGATGGGACAATTACTCTCTGTGAAATCAAATATAGCGACCACCCTTTTACGATCGAAAAAGCTTACGCTAAAAATTTGCTGCAGAAAATAGAGAATATGACGAAATACTACCCCAATAAAAAAAATCCCACAAACAAACAGATCTTTCTTGCGCTCATTGCCCTCTATGGCTTGAAAACCAATATGTATTCCGAGGATTTGGTTCAGAATGAGATCTGTTTAGATGATCTATTTGTCTAAATGATATTGAGAGAAATATTCTCCTTTTTCACCTTATTCATAAAAATCTTTGTCTGGGCAACTACCACCCCAGTCAAAGCAAAAATCCCAATCAAATTGGGAAGCGCCATAAAAGCATTTGCAATATCAGCAAGAGCCCAGACGATATCCAAAGGAATCGCCACCCCTAAAAGCACAAAGAGGGAAAAAATCAGCCGATAGGAAAAAATAGAGCGGGTCCCTAAAAGGTATTCACAACATTTTTCCCCGTAATAAGCCCAGCCGATAATGGTTGAATAACCAAAGAGGATGCTCGCCAAAACCACAATCACTCCTCCAAAAGGAAGGACCGAATCAAAAGCTGCGATCGTCATGGGCACGCCCGTCAAAAGCTTATGATCTGCTCCTAATTGTCCCAAAACTCCTGTTACAGCAATCGCAAGGCCTGTAAAGGTACAGACGATGGTAGAGAGAAAAGCTCCTGTCATGGAAATCAACGCCTGTCTACCTGGATAGTCTGTTTTTGCCGCTGCTGCCGCAATAGGCGCAGTTCCCAGCCCCGATTCATTCGAAAATACCCCTCTTGTCACCCCCATTTGGATCGCCATCATAATAGAGGCTCCTGCAAACCCTCCAAAAGCAGCTTGTCCCGTAAAGGCACTCGAAAAAATAGAGGAAATCGCATCCGGAATAAACTCAAAACGCAAAGCAAGCACAAGAAGGCTCCCCCCAATGTAAAAGAGCGCCATAAAGGGAACAAGATAGGAGGTTACCCCCCCAATAGCCTTAATCCCCCCAATCAAAACAAGAAGGGTCATCACGGCTAAAATCACTCCTGTAACCCAAACGTTGATATGAAAAGTATTGAATACAGCAGAAGCAATCGAGTTGGACTGTACAATATTTCCTGTAAAGAGAGTGGTGATCGTCCCAAAAAAAGCAAATGCACATGCTAACCATTTCCACTTGAGCCCCTTTTCTATATAGAACATGGGCCCCCCTACCATCTCTCCACGATCATCCTTCTCACGATATTGGATCGCTAAAATCGCCTCAGCATACTTAATAGACATCCCAATCAACGAGGTCACCCACAACCAAAATAGAGAACCTAACCCCCCCATCGTAATCGCTGTTGCAACTCCAGCTATATTCCCAATCCCAATCGTTGCAGCAAGCGCTGTCATAAGAGCCTGAAAATGAGAAATATCTCCTTGCGCCTTATCATCATGACGCGTAAAAGCAAGCTTCAAAGAATAGAAAAGTTGAGTAAATTGTATTCCCCTTAATCTGACAGTTAAAAAAAGACCTGTTCCCACAAGCAGAACAAAAAGAGGTGTCCAAATAATCTGCCTAAATACATTAAGCTGAGCAATCAAAAAATTCATATAATTCCTTACTTACACAGAAAAGCATAAGTAATATTTATCCTTATTCACAAGAATAAAAACCTCAATTTTTTCCTTACTAAAACAAGGAGATTTTCTAAAAGTCTCCTATTTGTTAACTTGAGAAGCTTATGATGTTTGCGAATGATGAATTAGTGCAGGAAGCTCTTCTTGAAGTTCCTACGCCTGAAGAGCTTATCAATGAATATCCCCTTTCGCTTCAAGATCGGAATTTTATACATCATTCACGAGAAAGTGTGAGGGCTATTTTAGAGGGGGGGGACAGGCGTCTGCTTCTGATTGTGGGGCCCTGTTCTATTCATGATCTGGATTCCGCTTTAGAATATGCGCATCGGTTATCTCGATTGAGCCATCGGGTATCTGACCATCTTTTTATTATTATGAGGGCCTATGTTGAAAAGCCTCGAACGATTACTGGTTGGAAGGGGCTGCTTTACGATCCTGATTTGGATGGATCTTATAATCTTGGGAAGGGGATGAGGAGCAGTCGTCAGCTATTTGCAGAGTTGACACGATTGAGGGTGCCTATAGGATGTGAGTTATTGGAGATGGTAACGGCCCCCTATTTTGCTGATTTTTTAACGTGGGGATGTATTGGGGCACGGACGGCAACCTCTTCTCCGCACCGGGCGTTGGCGGCCAGTCTACCTTTTTCTGTGGGTTTTAAAAACACAACGGATGGCAATGTAGAGAATGCGATTCATGGGATGGTGGCGGCACAGAGACCACATGTCTGTTTTGGGATCTCCTCAAATGGGCGCTTGAACCGTCTTGAGGCGGCTGGGAATGGGTATTGCCATCTTGTGCTTAGAGGGGGCCATCGGGGACCCAATTACATGGCATCAAAAATTCATGAAGCGACGATGGCGTGTAGAAGAGCGCAGGTGAGCGAGCGGCTTCTGGTTGATTGTGCACATGATAATTGCGAGAAATCTTATGAGAAACAGATTCTTGCATTTCAAACAGTTTTAGATCAGATAAAGTGTGGAAATCAAAATATTGTGGGGATGATGGTGGAGAGCCACCTCTATGCGGGAGCGCAGGCGATTACCCCTACATTGCGATATGGGGTTTCTATTACGGATCCTTGTTTAGATTGGGAAACGACGGAGAGGCTGATTTGGAATAGTTGGGAGGCGAAAAATAGCTCTCCTCAAGAGAGCTAAATCCCGCTTCCCTACCTATTAAAGTTTCTAGCAATCATCTTCTGGATTCCAATTCTCAAGACCAAGTTCTGCGAAACTCTTTTTAGAAGCTTCAGTTCCTTGATTTTGTGGTTGCACAACTGTTCGCTCCGCCTCTGGCACCTCAACTACAGCGCGCATAAATGAACTCTCTTCAGGAGCGTCAGCTTCTTCTGATTTTGGTCGGTGGCGAAGATACAGCTGCACAGCCGCACCAAGAAACAAGGTACCAGCAACTCCTGCCCCAGATACTGTTAATATCTTTTGTACATCTGTTTGATTTTGTAAAACAGCTAAGCAGACCACTGCTGCTACTGTTCCTAACCCTGTCGCTACCATAGAGCCTATCCAAGCTCCATCTACTTTATCTACTTTACCTACTGTCATCTTCTCCTCCTTGTTATAAATAATTTTTAAGATGCTTCTATTATACAACAGAATAGTGAGATAGGTTCATTTTCCCCTTTTAATAGAACCATTCATATAAATTAGCTGCTGTACACTCATGTGCTGGGACATCAGCCCTTGGCTGCCATAGATTTCTATCTTCTAGATATTCTATATATGTTGGCTTTTGTAGTGCTGCTTCTTCTGAATATGTTGGATTTTGTAGTGCTGCTTCTTCTGATGTGGGTCGGTGGCGAAGATACAGCTGCACAGCCGCACCAATAAACAAGACGCCAGCAACTCCTGCACCAGATACTGTTAATATCTTTTGTACATCTGTCTGATTTTTTAAAACAGCTAAGCAGACCACTGCTGCTACTGTTCCTAACCCTGTCGCTACCATAGAGCCTATCCAAGCTCCATCTACTTTATCTACTTTACCTACTGTCATCTTCTCTTCTTTGTTATAAATAATTTTTAAGATGCTTATATTATATAATATAATTATTAATACTAAATAAATTATATGCATTTTTTATATTATTTAATTATAAGCCGAGAGAAAATATCTTTTATTCTAAACAAAAATTAAGATAAGATTAAGGCTTTTGCCACATGGGAAAGCCGATTGTCGGTCAAAAACCTTAAATGAAGAGGAGCCCTATGCTCTAAACTTTTATAATAGCTCAATAAGCTCTGCGGTCTGATGAGGGGTTTGTCTGTCTCTATCATAGCGAGCTGTCACCCTAGCCTCTTCTTCCCTTTTCTCTAGGAGCGCTGCTGCCTTTATATCCTCAGGATGCCCGCGCTCCAGCAAGAATGCGTAAATCTCCCTAGATCCCACATCAGCTGCGCACCACAAAAGGGTATGACTTAGAGGATGTGGAACATAAAGAGGAGCCCCTTTTTGTATTAAGAGTGCGACTATCTCAAGATTTTTCTGCATTATCGCAAAATGGATAGGATAAGATCCCTTATAAGCGAGATTAGGCTCGGCTCCCCTCTCTAGAAGGGCCTTAGCCTTATCCATTTGATCTGTAAAGATAGCCAAACAGAGCGGAGTGTAATCTATGAACTCCGAGGTTGCCCCCTCTTCATGGGGAGCCTTATCGAGCATCTCGTCTGAAGATTGTTCTAAAATGAACTGAAATAGGTCTGGAGAGACGCTTGGTTGGCACGCTATGTACAGAGGGGAGCCATCCATTTCATTGTCCCCAGTGAGATCGACCAGTTTGTCCTTAACCAAGGAGCGCAAAATATCGACGTGAATCAAAGATATTAAAAGCCTAATGATGGGTTGAGTCCTTCGATCACCAAGCTGATATACCGCATAAATATCGATCTTCTTTCTTTTGACCTCTTGCATCACCTGCTTAATACTCTCATATCTAGCAGTAGAATCACTCAACGCTTGCTGTAAAGCATCCAACAACGCAAAGATCTCGTTGTAGCGATTTTCAACAGACTGATTTCGAGCGGCGTTATGATTTTTAACCGAGCCGATAATCCCTACGATCAGAAATAGGATTCCTCCCCCGCCACCAGAGGCCATCATGATTATCGAATTAACCTGACCAAGGTCACTGAGAGTTCCTGCCCGCAAATATCCGCTGAGTCCCACTCCAGCCACAGCTAAACCGCCAAGACCCAAAATGATGACAAAGACAAAGCCTATCGATTTCCCTTGAAAAGGTTTTATAATGGGTGAATCAGAAGCGTGCTCTCCTGTTCCTCTAATGGCTGAATGAAACATGAATTGTACCTATTGATTTGCCCTTATTATAACCTTTGATTATTAAATTATAATAAATATAAATTAAGTGCTTTATAATTTAAGGGTTGATGAGGTCGACCCATAGGGAATGGCGCCATATATCTAAGGGCTCCCCACAGGACTCTAGCGTCGCGCGATACGAAATAATCCCCTTTTTACACACATACTCATCCCCCATAATCCGAAAGATGCGAAATCCTTTGCGAGAAGGCACACGGCAGGAAACCCTCTCCGTCTCCCGCGTCCCATACCTTATGTCTAAAATAAGATCTATGTCCGAAGAGAAACAGTCAGAGGGGAGCGCCCAATGCACGACAATCTGCTGCCCCCAAAAACACTCCCTCCACAGATCAGGGGTATCCACCTGAACAGATGCAAGATAGGCCGGCTTCAATATCTCCGAGCGGCAGCGCAAATAGGCAGGATGGCATCCACTTAATAGAGAAAATGCCACCACAAAGAAAAGCTTAAAAAAGAAGGAGCGCAAAAACAAAGGCAAACAATGAAAATGATTCCACAATCCCAATCGCCGCAAAGCACTTTCCATAAACGCCTGGCTGTTTCGCAGATGCTTGAATCCCCGTCGCACAACATTTACCCTGCATCACAGAGGAAAAAAGAAGAGCAAAACCTACACTCACCCCAATGGCAATCCCCCCCACAGCAGATAAATTTCCATCTTTAATCGATCCATTCATCAAAATCATCAATATGAACCCGTAAATCGCTTGCGAAGAGGGCATCGCTGACATCCCAATCATCTTTCCATGCCCCTCATCAATACGCGCCATCACCGCATGTGAGACCATCCCCCCAATCGCACATCCAATCGAACTCCCAATCATTGCTAAGCCCAAAACAAGCGCGGGTCCAACGACATTTAACACGTTTCCATCCATCTCTTTTCTCCTCGTTTTAATCTTTCTGTATCAGCTTCAAAGGGTTGAAAACTTTCCCCCCTCCCTCAAAGCTATAGTGGTACCACTCAATGAAATTTAATCGTAAGCCATGAATCAGTCCTCCCCCAAGGGCAAGAACAAAATTCAGCGTATGTCCCGCTAAAATAATCAAAATTCCAAGGTAGGGTATCTCTAATCCAATTTTATTAAAAGTCTCTCCTAAAATAAGGCCTGCGACAGCTAATGCATAAATCCTCAAATAGGACATGACATCTGCAAAAATTTGAATCGCAGTCATGGGTTCCGATAATCCCCCCATTTTCTTTTGCATAATCGCCAAAAACCAGGCTAAACCCACTCCTCCAAAAACTAGATACTTTCCTATCAAAGCCCCCTCCATATAAGGGATATGAAAAATATAATGGATAAGAGAGATCGCTTTAATCAGGAGGGGGAAATAGAGGTAGGCTCCTATCATAAACACGACCCAACCTACAGCTGCCCAATTTCTATCTATATAGCGTAATAGGGAAACCATGATATGGAGCGTCCCTACAAAAATCACCAGCTCCATCATAAAATGGTCGGTAAAATTCTCGTATACAACATATTTGGGACTGCCATCTGCCTCTTTTTTAACAGCTCCTCTCAAAAATGCTTGGGGCGTTGTAGCCTCTTTCAGAGTAGGATATTCTTTCACCAGCTCCTCATAGGAGGCGGGTTTTTCCGTGAGATAGTAATCCGCTTTTCTCTCGGCTACCCAATCGATAAAGGTGTATTTACGTATAGGGCTATCTATTCCTATATTTACCCCTAAAAAAGAGGCGGTGAGCGTCCCCCAAAGAATACAACCGACCGAAAGGGAGATCGCAAGTTTAATGACCCGTTTGACAGCTCCCCTTTTTTTCTTATACTTAAAATAGAGAAAGAGGGAGATCGCCAAAAGTAAAAGTCCATAACCCGCATCTGCCACAATCATAGAAAAAAATAGGCCAAAGGCAATAAATACCCATAGGGAGGGATCACGGTCAGAGGCCGATGGGATATCGTAAATGTGAACGAGGTCCTCACCGATACGAGAGGCCCCCCTATTTTCTAAATAGGTAGGAATCCGCTCTGTTTTTTCAATGTGGATCTGTTCCATATGAACTTTTTCCTCTTCCGCCACCTTCAAAAGAAGGGGGATCTTTTTCTTAGGAATCCACCCCTCCACCGCAAAGAGTCCCCCCTCCAAAACAGGCTCCGCATACTCTTGCGTCCTGTTTAAGTGGTGGTAATTAAGAGTATCAACCAACCCCTCTTCTAAAAGCTTTTTATGGTGCGCAAGAAGTGATAATTCGGTCTCATAGGCATCTATATCCCGTCTGACAAGCGCTTTTCTGGCTAAAAGCTCTCCTAAAGAGCGCTCGATATGCATCTCTGTAAATCCAGGATAGCTCCTCCTTTCAGAATGTATCGATATGTAGTAATCCAGTCCATGCTGTGAATCGATATAGATAACTTCAGGATCCTCTCGAGCCTCTGTTTTTTTCTCCTGCTTACATACAAAAAACTGCACCACTCGATTGGTTGCTTTCTGGATCGTTTTCAACTCGGTAAGAGAAAAATTGCCAAAAGCTCTTATGCGGGAAATCTCTTTATTTAAAACACGCTCCTCTTCCTGTAAATGTTCTAAGGCATGATTCCTCTCTACGATATGACGGGCCAATACATGTGCAGGACGAAAATCTTCGATAGGTGTCTGCTTGACGGGAACCATGCGTCTTAAAACATGCAGCGCATCCATCAGAGTCTGAATCTCAAAAGAGGCCTCTAAAGAGGGGGGAGTGCGACTTAAAAATTCTATATAGCCACATTCTTGCGCTCTACGAAAAAAATGGTCTCGACCACTCCAGGGGCCCACAAAGAGATACTTCTCTACATCAACTCTCATGACCCCTCTTTTTATGTTCGATTTTCTTCTTGGCAACCTTTGCTTGACCCACAGCTGCAAGCTCCTGATCCCCTAAAAAGACGCGTATCTTTTTGATATTTTCTTCTGATTTGGGAATTAAATTTTTTTCAAAAAGATTGACTCGAATAGAAATCTCCCGCAACTCTCTTTCCAGCGCCTCTTTCTTTTCTACCTCCACCAACATTTTTGCTTTAGAAAGTGCTAACGCTCGCAGTTCAACGACTGCTCCATCCACCCATGCAGGAGTGGTAAACAGGGGGTAATCAAAAGCGGTGAAAGTAACCCCCTCAAATAGGGGAATATCTACCCCTGCGATATTTTCATATCTCTTTTTAATTTCCTGGATTTGAGCTGCATGAGTAAAATTAAGGCCTGTATTTTCACTTAAAATAAGACTGGCATCGGAAACTTCTGCGCGTCTTGCCTCATAGGCCTCCTCTAAATTCTTAATGGTCACACGTACCTCATTCACTTCTGCTTGTAGCATCGCCTTTTTTAAATGCAAGGTGGGAAGATATTTGAGAAGTTGAGCAAGACGCACTTGCTGCGCTCGTAATTCATTCTTGGTGAGTTTAATCTCTGCCATAACAAGAGCTTCCCTAACCTGGCCAGTATTTATCAACAAGACTATGCTTAATGCCCACCTCATGCCTTTGAAAATTCTCTGCTAAAAGCTGCCAACCTAGGTTCAGAGCCTCTTCTAAAGTCATGTTCACCTCTAAATCCATCATTTTCTTTTCGAATGTTTGACCATAATGGAGAAGTTTTTCATCCCATCGCGAGAGTTTGAATCCCATCGCTTCTCTCTCTTTCGCCTTCTTGGAATCAGCATAGAGACGAACCAATCCATTTGCAAGATCCCCATGATCTTCTCGTGTGACCTTTCCTATGACCTGCTGCTTCAGTCGAGAGAGTGAACCAAAAGGATCGATTTTACCCCCGTGCAAATAAAATTGCCCCTCGGTGATATATCCTGTGTTGTCAGGCACAGGATGGGTAACATCATCTCCTGGCATGGTCGTTACACTCACTAAAGTAATAGATCCACTCTTATCGATATCTACAGCTTTTTCGTAACGGGAGGCAAGGTCTGAATAGAGAGAGCCTGGATATCCCCGGTTTGAAGGAATTTGATCCATGGTAATAGAGATCTCTTTAATCGCATCTGCAAAGGCTGTCATATCTGTAAGAAGAACGAGCACATTTTTCCCAGAGGTTGCAAATCTTTCGGCACAGGCAAGGGCCATATCAGGCGCCAACAAACACTCGACAGGAGGATCTGTTGCGCGATGAATAAACATCACCGTTTTTCCCAAGGAGCCCGATTGTTCCGCATTATCAATAAACGCTTGGTAATCCGCAAAGGTCAGTCCCATTCCTGCAATGACAATGATATCCGCATCTGTCTGATTGGCAATTCTCATCAAAAGCTTGTTGTAAGGCTCTCCTGCTACAGAAAAAATGGGAATTTTTTGTGATTTTACCAGACAATTGAAGACGTCTATCATCGGAATATTGGTACGGACCATCTCTCGAGGAATCATTCTATGTATAGGATTAAAGGAGGGTTGACCGATTGCAATTTTTTCTCCTAAAACCTCAGGTCCCCCATCAATGGGAGCTCCGCGCCCATTTAAACGGCGGCCCAAAAGAGCATCTCCACAGCTCACCTCCATCTCTCTTTTTAAGAAGATGACCTTGTCCCCTGTCGAAATTCCCCGTGTGCCTCCAAATACTTGTAGAGTCACCAGATCCCCTTCAAAACGCAGGACAGAGGCATAAATGAAACCCCCATCTTTTGTTTCAATACGAGCAAGTTCATTGAGGCTTACCCCCTCTGCTATCACAGTAATCAAGTTACCGCGCATGTCTTTGATGCGATCATAGATTTTTTTCATAGTTTTCTTGCCCGTTCGATCATTTCTGAAATCTCCTGAAACGCCTCTTCATGCTCGGATGAGTCAAAAGGAATGGAGTTCATACTTTTGATTTTTCCTTGGAGCGTCAGAAAAAATTCTCGCGCTTTATCCCTATTGGTAAAATCAAAGGGGGTCTCAAAAATATGGTTAATAAGTTTAAAAAGAGGAATCTGTCGATTGAAAGGACAGTAAGCATCTACCTTATCAAAAGCATTTTGCTGGAGATAACAAAAATCATAGAGCTCTGATTTCAGATAGACAAAAATATCTTCTAGAGAGGTTCCCTCCTCTCCTACGACCTCCATTCTTTTCCCTATTTCATTGCCCTCTTTTAAGAAACGGTAGGCGCGTTGAACCATTTCCCCCCATCCAGGAACCCGGCTTTCAATTTCTTTTGCAACATCGATGACATATTTTGACCAGGAGATCAGCGGGTCAATAGCAGGATAACGACGCGCATCTGAACGGGCTCGAGAGAGGCCACAAAAGGCTCCTACCACAGCAAGAGTTGCCTGGGTCACAGGCTCTTCAAAGCTACCTCCTGCGGGAGAGACCGCTCCACAAATCGTGATAGATCCCTGTTTACCATTTTTTAGCTGATAGACCCCCCCTCTTTCATAGAAGGCTGCGATACGAGAGGCCAAATAGGCTGGAAAGGCCTCTTCGCCTGGAATCTCCTCTAGACGTCCTGACATTTCTCGCATAGCTTGTGCCCAACGTGAGGTGGAATCTGCCAGAAGCAGAACATCCAGACCCATCTGTCGATAATATTCTGCTATCGTAACTCCCAAATACACGGAGGCTTCCCGAGCAGCTACAGGCATCGAGGAGGTGTTACAAATAATGCATGTGCGTTTGATTAAAGGCTCATTTGTATGAGGATCGATGAGGTGAGGAAATTCTCGTAAAACCTCTACAACCTCCCCTGCGCGTTCCCCGCAGGCACAAAGAACGACTAAATCCACAGCTGAATATTTAGAAAGATGGTGTTGTAGAACCGTTTTTCCTGCTCCAAAAGGACCCGGAGTGCAAAAAGTTCCCCCTTTCAAAATAGGAATTTGAGTATCTAAGACCCTCTCCCCTGTATCCATCATCTTGGAGGGTTTAATTTTTTCTCCTTGCGCAAGACCCATTTTCACTGGCCATTTTTGAACCATAGAAAAAGAGAGCTCATTCCCCTTAGCATCTCGGGCTCTTGCAACAATCGTATCAATATTGTATTCCCCTGGAGCGATGGTCCAGGTCAGAGTCACTTTGCCAAAAATCGAAAAGGGAACCATGATGGCATGTTCAAAACGGCCCTCCCTGGTTGTACCTAAAACATCCCCCCTTGCAAGTACCTCTCCCACTTTGGCTGTGGGCACATATTTCCATAGAGTTGTCCGACTTAAAGGAAGAACATACACTCCTCGAGGAAGATAATAGCCACACCTTTCAGCGATATCGACGAGACGATTTTGCAATCCATCAAAGATAGACTCTAAAAGACCAGGCCCCAGTTCAGCTTCCAGAAGATCCCCTGCAAAACGGACAGGAGTATTCAACTTGATTCCTCGCGTGTCTTCAAACACTTGAAGCTTGACCTCTGTTCCTGCAACCTCTATCACTTCGGCTTTCAATTGAGATCCCCCGACATCAACGAAAGCAATTTCTCCCTGACGTACATGTCCATTAAACTGGACATGAACCAGATTGCCAAATGCCCTTACAACACGACCTGTTGCACATTCTTTTACAGAAGAGGGGGCTTCCATTGTACTCATGCGATATTCCTTTCAATAGTGTTGATAACGTCTAACCCTTTCTGAACAGTAAGTTCCATCCATCGCTCTACTAGGATCAGTCGAGACAGATAGTTTAAAATTCTCTCAATTGAGAAGGGATCTGCACTGCCCAACTCGACCAAATGGTCAAATTGGTACTCATAAAGCGCCCTATGCAGTTCACGTGGCTTATCTACATATGCATCAAAAATAGGCCATAACTCCCTATATTCAAAAGGAGGCTCATACGTTTTGGCATCTTTTTGCGCTAAAATTTGAGCAACCAGTGGATCGGTTTCATCCTCATATTGCAGCTCAACTACAGGATCCCGATCCAGTTTTTTTGCTCGAAATCCAAGAACAACCAATCTCATCTCCCGTTGGAAAGCAAAATATTTCCCAAAAAAATCGGTGTGGAGCTGCTCCTGCCCCCCCTCCTGATTCTCAAGCTGCTCATTAAAAAATTGTGCAAGAAGAAGAGGAAAGTGAGCCACCCGCTCCTCAACCGAAGAATACCTGACTAAATAATCCACCATATATGCAGGAAATTCCTCCCCATCAGGCCACCTCTCTTCTAAGATTGCCTGTTCTAATTTTTCCCGATTGGCATTGCCATGGGGATCTAGGGGCTCTTGTAACCATAATGCTCTCATATTTTCCAGATCGATGAGCCTTAAAAAACGACCGATCTGATGCCAATGTTCTTCTGTCAAATTAATGCGCATCAACTCCCGAAATTCTTGAAAACCCAAAGTAGGCACATGCCCTATTTCCAGAGGGGGAAGTAAGCTTGCCAGAAAATAGTATTGCATGAACCTATTCCAATATTTGAAAAATATGATTTTTAAAGATCTTTATGCTCGAAACAAAAGAGCTCTAAAATCTTTTCTTAAATAACCACCTAATAGCTCTTTGAAAGCCATGTCACTCAAATCCAAAGTAAGCATCTGGTTATGTAATTTGATTTGGGCTCCCCCCCCAATTTCACCTAAAACAACAGATTTTTCACGTAGCTTATCTAAAATGCTTTTTGCTAAGAGTGCATTCACCCTCTCTTTTGAGACGTTTTTTGCGATAATCGCAGAAAAATCGGCATTGACCCCCTCTTTTTCCAAAGCGCTGGCCAAAGCAGAAATTAACGTAGCTGCAACCTCAGGAGTTTGAGTCTCTTTATGTACCCAAGAATCCAGAGCTTGATTAAAGAGCTCCTTTTCGATTTTTTGACGTAATGTTTCAATAACCTGTTTAGAGGCCTGCTCAATGGAGCTTTCAAACAATTTTTTCTCGTTTTCTATTTTCACATAGGCCTGACGGATCAGCTCTTCTGCTTTTTGGGTCGCCTCCTGAACGATTTGATGGCCCTCTTCATTTGCAGATTGGATGATGCGATTTGCCTCCTCTTTTGCAGGAGCAAGCGTTTCATTCTTAATGATTTCGCAGATTTTTTTAATTTTATCTTTACCGCTTTCCAAGTTTTCCATTATTCTCTCGCTTAGGTACAATAAGCTGGAAGATAACATGGTTCACCATTTTTTGTGGAGCAGCGATCAGTGAGAAGAGGGATTTTATTTATTTGGTTTGCTTTTTTTTCCTTATATGCAGACCCTTTGTTACCGGTTGTGCAAGAAGATATTGGAAAGCAGTGTGTTCTTACTCCTCCTAAGGGGTGGGATACGATAGATGACCCTGATCAGTTGCCAAAAAAAATCAAACTGGCCTGTATTGGGAAGAGTAAACACTCCTTTACGCCCTCCATCAATATTGCAGTTGAGGAGACCTCTAGCTCTCTTGAAAATTATATGAGAGAGGCAAAGCTTTATCATGAGGCTCAAAAGAACACACAATGTTCTGCTTTGGGGAAGTTGGCAACGCATGCGGGGCAAGCGGAGCTTTTGCAGATTGATACCATGACGCAGTGGGGGAGAGTGCGATTTATTCAAGCCATTATGATTAAAGAAAAGATCGCCTACGTGATCACTGCGACCTGTTTATTTGACGAATTTTCCTCTTTATCCTCTCCTATTTTCAAATCTATCCAAACATTTAATTTTGTTGAACCATTGAGAGAAAAGAATTAATCTGTTATCAACTCCTTTATCTGATTTTTGTTGGAGAGTTTATGAAAAAGATTTTTACTGCATCGGTCCTCTTTTTAATGACTGTAACTTCTATTGCTAGAGGGGTTGATAGTACATTCACAGATTATCAAAACTACAATCATGGCTATTGTCCAGAGTGTAGCTGTTACCCCTGTCGCTGTGCCCCCTCTCCAAATGGTTCTTGTGAAACTGGAACATGTCCAGATGATTACTATGATCCCAATACAGAGTATTATGACGATCCTAACGCTAGTTGTGATTCTGTAGAGCCTTGTGATCCCTGTAATGAGGTCTGTGTAGGGCAGCCCTGCTATGACCCTGCTGATCCTAATGCTCCTGGGCAGGGAACGACTTATGGGATATCTGTCACAGCTATTGGAGTTGCTGTAGCAGCTGTAGCTGCAGCGGCGGCTATTATTCTTTCAGCGGGAAATGGAGCTTCAACCAGCCATTAATTAAGCATTGACTAAAAATCAATTTTTATGTTACTCATTGGGCATAGAAATTTTTCTGGAGAAAAGAAATGAAAAAGATTTTCATAACAGTTGTAGCAGCTTTAATCGCTGTTACATCGACAGTTTCGGCCGCTTACGATGCAAATGGTAATTATTATCAAAGTAATGGTTTTGATAATCCAAATGCTCCTGTTAGAGGAACCAGTTTTGGAATGACATTAACATCGGTAGGGCTTGCGCTTGCAGCTGCGGGTGCTGCTGCTGCAATCATTGTGACATCTAATACAAGTCACGGCCATTCTCATTAGAAAGGGGAATTGAGAAGGAGAAGAGGGGGACAGACTCCTCTTCTCTTTTTTATTTAGGTGTCAAAATTGTTTTTGACAGACGAGGCAGCTGTTCGATCAAATAGAGGGGAATGGAGAGTACTTGGTTGGTATAGGAGAGGGGCAGTTCTGAAATACGCACGCCAAAGGGGATCTTTTTTTCCTCCAAAAACAGCCTAAGTGAGCGCAATGTCCCGATAGCTCCTGCTTTTACCTCTATTGGCACAATATGAGAGTCCACGGCCAATAGATAATCAACCTCTGCGCTACTATTCTTTTGCTCACGAATCCAAAAAAAGAGATTGTTCATCTCCTCTTTTCCTGTATAGGCAAGGAGCTCTTGACCAACAAATTGCTCAGCTAGAGCCCCTTCGTTGATAAGAAGCAGATCTTCTTTAAATAAAAGTTCCAAATCTAAATTACAGGCCCGTTTTACAAGTCCTATATCAAGAAAAAGAAGTTTAAACTTTTTTTCATTCATATGCGTGATGAAAGGCAATCCGGAAGCTGAAGAGGCGTAGACCAGAATAATCAATCCCGCATGAGAAAGTTTAATCAAAGCCTCTTTTAAAACACGAGAGGAGACATCAGGATCCACTTTTGTATACTTAAACCATTGAGCAATCAGACCTGGGGCTTTGGTAAAAATAGTTTGGAGATGACAACGTTGTATCCGTGAAGCATATTTACCAAAATCATTGCGAAAAGTGGACAAAATGGCTGTCTGAATTTCTTGACAACGGAGAAGACTTTTTGTTTCAAGATATTCTACAATAACAGCTGGCATACCCCCTAAAGCAATATACTCTCGCACTAAAGTAAGTAGCTTGTGGTGAACGACCCTCTCAATTCCCTCCTGAAGTTGCACCTTAGCTAAGTAGATTCTTAAACTGCCGTTTCCCGAAGCATCTAGATATTCTGCAAATGAAATGGGTCTCATGTGTAAAAAGTGAATACGGCCCACAGGCATTTGAAATTCAGCATCATTTAAAGCAAATTCCAGTAAAGAACCTGCTCCAATCACATGCAATTTTGGCATCTGCTCTTTGAAATAGCGTAAAGCTAAAATTGCTCGAGGACATTCTTGAATTTCATCGAGAAAAAGAAGAGTTTTTTCAGGTTGGATGGTGAGACCAGACAGCAATTCTAGCGAGTTGACGATTTTTGTGGGATCTAGTGTATCAAAGCAGTGAGCATATTCTGGATACTGCTCAAAATTAATGACAACGCAATTTTCAAAATTTTCTTTTCCAAACTTTTCTATTATATAGCTTTTACCGACCTGTCTAGCGCCTCGTACGAGGAGGGGCATATGTCCTTTTTGCTCTTTCCATCTCAGTAAATCAGTCTCTATATCTCTCTTCATACCCTTAAATTAGCATAAATCTGCACATTTTACAAGGCAATTTTGACCATTTTTAGCACATTTTACAAGGCTTTTTTATCAAAAAGCCGTCATACAGACTTGTAAACACCCTCTAAGGAGTGGATTTTAATATAGACTTTATGTTAAAATTTCCTTTTCTTAATAGGAGATAATTATGATTAACCCTGACTCAAGCTATTCCCCAACATTCGATAAAAAACTAGAGAAAGTTCATCTCGATCTCTCTTTTGGAGGCTTCTTCTGGTGTGCTGGGATTCCAGGGGTTTTAAAGACAGCGTTAGGTGCAATAGAGATGGTTGTTTCTGCCATTCTCACTCTTCTCTCTCTACCCGGAATGTGCTTTCAAAAGAGCCGAAAATTTACATTATGGAGTGCTCAACATGCTGCCCAAGGGCTCTTGCGCATGTTATTTGGTGTTGCGCTTATATGCCCTGGCATTGGTACCCTATCTATATTTGCAGTAGACGTAACTATGGCAGTCTATCAGCACAGAAATATGTTTCCTAAATCACGCTAAGAAAGCATACTAATGGCGATAGGAGACGATTATGATTAACCCTGACTCAAGCTGGTCCCCAAAATTCGATACAAAACTAGAAAGGATTCATAAATCTCTCTCTTTTGGAGGCTTCTTCTGGTGTGCTGGGATTCCAGGGGTTTTAAAGACAGCTTTAGGTGCAATAGAGATGGTTGTTTCTGCCATTCTCGCCCTTCTCTCTCTGCCCGGAATGTGCTTGCAAAAGAGCCGAAAATTTACATTATGGAGTGCTCAACATGCTGCCCAAGGGCTCTTGCGCATGTTACTTGGTGTTGCGCTTATATGCCCTGGCATTGGTACCCTATCTCTATTTGCAGTACGTAACTATGGTAGTCTATCAGCACAGAAATATGTTTCCTAAATCACGCTAAGAAAGCATACTAATGGCGATAGGAGACGATTATGATCAGCCCTCACTCAAGCTGTTCCCCAACATTCGATAAAAGGCTGGCAACTGTTCATACATATCTCTCTCTGGGAGGCCTCTCCTGGTGTGCTGGGATTCCGGGAGTTTTAAAGACAGCTTTAGGTGCAATAGAGATGATTGTTTTTGCCATTCTCACCCTTTTCTCCCTCCCCCGAATGTGCTGCCAAAAGAATCATAAATTCACATTATGGAGCGCCCAACATGTTACTCAAGGGCTCGTGCGTATGTCACTTGGTATTGTAGTTATATGCCCTGGCATTGGCTCTCTATCTTTATGGGCACTCAAAACAGATGGTCATCCGTCAGCACGTAGTAAATATGTCTCCTAAATCACTCTAAGCCATATTAATGATGATAAGAGAGAGCTTCGGGAACGTCTTTCAGGGGCTCAATACGAAATTCAATCACAGTTTTTTTACCATTCATATTGAGCTCAATCACAGAACTTAACCGAGTCAATAAGATATTGAAGGGAACCTTCACATGATGAGATCCTACATCAATGGCAATAGAGGTGTTCCCTAAAATTTCCTCAGAGGCGTGGATTTGGCGGCACAAAGCCTCAAATTGACGCAAATGACGCAAAAGAGATTCATCATCAAATGCATATTTTCTTTCACACCCTGAACAGGTGACCCTCTCTTTCCCATCTAAAACGGAAAAAATAACAGGTGCCTCACATGCTTGACAATGAAACTGTAACCGATGGCCTTTTTGCATTTGGATACATTGTAAGATAGCCGGTTAAATTTGGTAAACCTATATTCTCCTTTCATGTACAAAAAAGAGAGTTCAAGCTATCATCCGCATCAGCTGAAAAATAAGGTTTTTAACCTGAGTTTTGGGTTGTCTTCCTCGAAGTCGGAGAAGTTTACACCGCAGATCTTGGGATTTTTTGACGAAGTTATACCCCACCCGGCGGATAAAGTCCTATTTGATGACGCCAAAGCCCCGGGGTTGAACGATTGCAAGTCGGACAATATTAAAAATATTGCTCGACTTGCAATCGTTCAACCGCGGGAGCTTTCGCTGTCATCAAATAGGACTTTATCCGCCGGGTGGGGTATAAATGGCCAACGGCCCTTTACGAGTCAGAAAAGCACAAGAGATGCAAGTAAACTTCCTGAATTTGAGGAAGAAAAATCCAAAACTCAGGTTTTTATGGAAAAAGTCATGACAAGTAAACTCGATCAGTTAAAGCAGATGACCACTGTAGTTTGTGATACAGGGGATTTCAATAGTATCAAAGCTTATACGCCCACAGATGCCACCACCAATCCCTCTCTGATTTTACAGGCGTCACAAGAAAAACAGTATGACCCCTTAATAGAAGAGGCAATTGCCTGGGGTATGAAAAAAAGCTCTAACCAAGAGCAGATGTTGGAACAGATCCTCAACAAGCTTTGTATCAACTTCGGCACCGAAATCCTTAAAATTGTACCAGGAAGAGTCTCCACTGAGGTGGATGCTAGACTCTCTTTTGATGTGGAAGGAAGCATTCGTAAAGGACGTACCTTAATTGAGCTCTATAAACATGCTGGCATAGATAAAAATCGTATTCTAATCAAGCTCTCCTCAACATGGGAGGGGGTACAAGCTGCTAAAGTCCTGGAAAAAGAGGGCATCCATTGCAACATGACCCTCATGTTTAGTGATATACAGGCAGCCGCTTGCGCAGAGGCAGGCGCGACTTTGATCTCACCCTTCGTCGGTCGTATTTTAGATTGGCATATGGAAAAAGAAAAGGGGGTCGTTTACCCTCCTGAAAAAGATCCTGGAGTGGTTTCTGTTATTCAAATCTATAATTATTACAAAAAATTTGGATTTAAGACGCAAGTCATGGGAGCCTCTTTCCGTAATGTAGATGAGATCTTACAACTTGCTGGATGTGACCTTCTTACTATTGCTCCTAAATTTTTAGAAGCTCTTTCTAAAGAGAGTGGTAAGGTGGAAAGAAAGTTAAATCCGGACGAGAGCAAGAGGCTGTCGATGGAAAAGATTCCAACGGATGAAAAGAGTTTCCGTTACCTTCTTAATGAAAATGCGATGGCTTACGAGAAACTTGGGGATGGAATTCGTCGTTTTGCGGCAGACTTTATTAAGCTAGAAAAGCAGATTCTTCAGCGCATTTCCAAAAAATAAAAAAGCTTGAGTCTGTTAAAAGACTCAAGCCCTCTCTTATATATTTGATGCGAAATCGAATACGAGTTCCTCTTCCTCTTCTCGGTCCAGGTATTTTTTCACACGATTATGCGTATCAAAACCTGTTCCTCCAGGCGTAATGTGTCCCATAATCACATTCTCCTTAAAGCCGATAAGGAAGTCTGTTTTCCCCGCACATGCCGCATCCGTTAAAATACGTGTCGTATCTTGGAAAGAGGCTGCCGATAAGAATGACTCCGTTCCCAAAGAGGCTTTCGTAATCCCCAGTAGAACAGGCGCCGCCTGCGCAGGTTTTCCCCCCTCTTCAAGCGTTTTACGATTTTGTTCGTAAAATACTTTTTTAAGTACCTCTTCTCCAAAAATGAACATCGTATCACCTGGATCAATCACACGTACTTTTTGTAACATCTGCCGAACGATAATCTCGATATGCTTATCATTAATATCCACACCTTGTAAACGGTAAACAACTTGAACCTCATTCACCAAATACTTCTGTAGTTCTCTAACACCACAAATATCAAGAATCTCATGGGGGACGACTAACCCATCTGTCAACTGTTGCCCCTTAAGAACGCTGTCCCCTCGTTGCACAATTAAATGTTTATTCAATGGAATGAGGTGCTCCTCCTCCATACCGGTTATTTCATCTTTCACGACAACAATACGACGATTCTTTTGCACTCCACGAAAATCAACCACTCCATCAATCTTCGCAATTTCAGCAGCATCTTTTGGTTTACGTGCCTCAACAAGCTCCGCCACTCGAGGAAGACCCCCAGTGATATCCTTCGTCTTTATCGCACCACGAGGAAGACGAGCCAAGAGCATCCCAGCTGCCACCTTTTGCCCCTCTTCAGCTGATATAATCGCCCCTGCCGGAATTGCATAGGTTCCCAATAGCTCCTTAAACTCAGAATCAGCGTAAATCACAATCTGAGGATGAAGCTCTCCTCTATGCTGTTTCACAGTTAATTCAATAAGACCGGTGTGCTTATTCTGCGCCTTCTCCGTTGAAATCCCCTCAACCAGATCCTCATATTTTACATATCCAGGACGGTCGCAAATAATAGGAATGTTGTGTAACTCAACTTGAGCAATTTTTTGTCTCGCCGAAACCCGACTTCCATCGGGAAGCAGCACTTTTGCTCCCAATTCCACAGGAATCATCTGAAGAGATTCAATCGATTTGGTCTTGAGTAGTTTTTTGTACTCCTCTAGGGTTCTACCCTCGTCTCTTACAACATGTAGCATCCCATTCTTATTGAGAATAAGCCAGTTGCCATCCTGATCTTGCACAGTTCTAAGATCCATGTAGACCAGAATTCCTAGATGATCAGAAAAGATCTCCGGAGTAAAGTTAGCCGCAGCAATCCCCCCTAGGTGAAACGTTCTCATAGTCAACTGAGTTCCAGGTTCCCCAATAGATTGAGCTGCAATAATTCCTACAGCCTCCCCCATGCCTACCTGAAGACCATTTGCTAAATTGAGACCGTAGCATTTGGCACATACTCCCCTTTTACTTTCACAGGTCAATACAGAACGGATACGGACCGTCTCAATTCCAGCATCATCAATTGCTTCTGCCTGAAAAGTCGTTAATAAATCCCCAGCTTTTGCTAGAAGAGTTTTTTTGTCTCCTGGAAGGAAAATATCCTCGATGGTTGTTCTTCCATAAATACGATCTTTAAGGGTAAGCAGCTCTTCTGTTCCCTGCTTAATACCAGCAACATCAATCGCATTTAATGTTCCACAATCTACCTCAGTAATGATCATGTCTTGACCCACATCGACTAAACGGCGTGTTAAATAACCAGAATCCGCAGTTTTCAACGCAGTATCAGATAACCCTTTTCTCGCTCCGTGAGAGGAGATGGAGTATTCAAGAACTGTTAACCCCTCTCGGAAGTTAGAGGTAATCGGTGATTCGATAATTTCACCTGTTGGCTTCGCCATCAAACCTCTCAAAGCTCCCAACTGTTTCAGCTGGGATTTATTGCCCCGTGCACCTGAATCGATCATTAAGAAAAGAGGATTATGACGACTATCATCTACTTTACTGATCTCTTTAAAAAGCGCATCAGAAAGCGTATCGGTAGCCTCTGTCCAAATGGTGATGGTCTTCGATTTACGCTCCCCATCCGTGATAATCCCATCCTCATACTGTTTTCTGACAATTTCTACTTTCTGATAAGCCTCTTTTAACAATTTTGGCTTACTTTCCGGAATTTTAATATCCTTAACACCCATAGAAATAGCGGCTTTTGTCGCCTGTGCAAATCCAAGGTCTTTTAAATGGTCTAAAAAGCGAACGGTCGCCTCCATTCCCACTTTTTTATAACACTCTAAAATGAGTTCGCTCATTCTCTTGCTGGGAAGACTATAGTTTTGAAAACCCAATTCTTGAGGAACGATTGTATTAAAGAGAACTCGACCTGGAGTGGTTTCAATGATTTGACCATCGATACGTACTTTGATTTTTTCGTGGATATGTAACCCTCTTCCACTAAAATCTCTACGCTCTTTTTTCGTTTTTAAATCAACATAGATAGGCATGTTGATCGTCGCGCTAAGAGCAAAAAGCACCTCCTCCTGATTAGAGAAGATTTTGGTTTTCAAACCATGTTCTTCAGGAAAATAGACAGGATCTGCCATGAGATAATAGATTCCCAATGTCATATCCTTTGAGGGGATCGCTACCGGTTTACCTGATGAGGGAAGAAAAATGTTATCAGGAGCCATCATCAAGACTTTTGCTTCCAATTGTGCTTCCACAGAAAGAGGCACGTGTACCGCCATCTGGTCACCGTCAAAGTCAGCGTTAAATGCCGCGCAAACAAGAGGATGAACACGAATTGCTTTTCCTTCAATCAAAACAGGCTCAAAAGCTTGAATCCCCAATCTATGCAGAGTGGGCGCTCGGTTAAGTAATACAGGATGTCCTTTAATGATTTCTTCGAGAACATCCCAAACCTCAGATGCTCCTCTCTGAATCATTTTTTTTGCGGAACGAATGGTATAGACGTACCCTAAATCTTTTAATCTTTTCACGATAAAGGGTTCAAAAAGCTCGAGAGCCATATCTTTAGGCAATCCACACTGATTGAACTTCAAATCGGGGCCTACCACAATGACAGAACGACCAGAATAGTCCACTCTCTTACCAAGTAGGTTTTGACGGAAACGGCCCCCTTTTCCTTTCAACATCTCTGAAAGAGATTTTAAGGGACGATTTCCCGCTCCCATGACCGGATGACCATGTCTACCATTATCAAAAAGAGCGTCTACTGCTTCTTGGAGCATCCTTTTTTCGTTACGGATGATCACATCAGGCGTTTTAAGACGTAAAATTGCCTTTAGACGATTGTTTCTATTGATGACCCGTCTATAGAGATCATTCAAATCAGAGGTTGCAAACCTTCCCCCATCAAGTGGAACCAGAGGACGAAGATCGGGAGGAATGACGGGAACCAATCTTAAAACCATCCATTCTGGATGGTTTGTTGAGGAGACAAAGCCCTCTACAATTTTGAGACGCTTGGCAAGTTTCATGCGCCCCTGTTGCGATTTTGTGCGTCTTAGCTTTTCTTTTAAATCAATTTGAATTGCCTGAAGATCCTCTGTTTTCAGCAGATCAAAAATAGCCTCCCCACCCATTTTCGCGACAAAAGAATCCTTCCCATTTTTTTCGATAGCATCACGATACTCTGCATCATTGAGAAGCTGTTTTCTTTCAAGAGAGGTCTGACCTGGATCTACGACCACATATTCTTCGTAGTAGATGACCCGTTCTAGATCGGTTGTGGTCATTCCTAAAACGTTCCCTATACGGGAGGGCATGGTTTTAAAAAACCAGATGTGTACAACAGGTACAGCAAGCTCGATATGAGCCATTCTCTCTCTTCTTACTTTAGAAAGAGTCACCTCTACCCCACAACGATCACAGACGATCCCTTTGTGTTTAATTTTTTTGTACTTTCCGCATGCACATTCCCAATCCTTTGTAGGACCAAAAATCTTTTCGCAGAAAAGCCCCCCTTTTTCAGGCTTAAAGGTACGATAGTTGATCGTCTCAGGCTTTTTAATTTCTCCGTAAGACCACTTATCTCGAACGACTGTATCAGATGCGATACCAATCTTTAATTTATCAAAATGGATCTCTCTTGAATCCTCTTCAAACATTCGATTCTCCCTTTACTACTCTTCTTCAACTGTCAAGGGGCGCACATCTAGGCTCAACCCTTGCATTTCTTTGATCAACACATTAAATGATTCAGGTGTTCCTGCTTTTAAAAGGTTCTCACCTTTTACAATGGATTCATAGATTCTGGTTCTACCGGACACATCATCTGACTTGACAGTCAAGATCTCGTGCAACAGATTGGCAGCACCATACGCCTCTAGAGCCCATACCTCCATCTCCCCAAATCTTTGTCCCCCCATCTGAGCTTTTCCTCCAAGAGGCTGCTGCGTGACGAGAGAATAGGGCCCAATAGAACGTGCATGAATTTTATCAGCAACCAAGTGGCTGAGTTTCAACATATAAATGTATCCAATCACCACTTTCCCATCGAAACGCTCTCCTGTTCGACCATCATATAGATAAGATTTTCCATCATCTGGGAGATTCTGTTCTCTCATCATTTCCCAAATTTTTTCCTCAGGAAAGCCTTCAAAAACAGGACACTTTACATGGATACCCGCTTTTTTGGCGGCAAATCCTAGGTGTGTTTCGAGAACCTGTCCCATGTTCATACGAGAGGGAACCCCGAGTGGATTCAAAATGATTTCTACAGTATCTCCTGAGGGAAGAAAGGGCATATCAGCTTCAGGAACAATTTTGGATACAACCCCCTTGTTACCATGACGACCCGCCATTTTATCCCCTACTTGAAGCTTACGCTTCGAAGAGATGTAGACCTTCACTTGACGAATAACTCCAGGATCAAGATCGATATCCCCCTTCTTCATCTGTTCCACTTCAGATTTGTACTGAGTCTCTACTTTTTGAAGAGAGGTTTCACACT
>Ga0207115_1015_pt1 | contig 33945 bp, 29 predicted proteins | sample Alteio_BWMinHeat_46_FD_153536 | JGI IMG/M metagenome (GOLD analysis project Ga0207115, IMG submission 153536) | Enriched cells from forest soil in Barre Woods Harvard Forest LTER site, Petersham, Massachusetts, United States -... | ecosystem: Environmental > Terrestrial > Soil > Temperate forest >...
CAAGTGTAATGACCATCTTCATAAAAGAGGTAAGAAGCATCACAAGAAAGGGAAGAAGAGCAAGAAAGATGAGGATGGTGGCTTGCGTTGTCAGATCAGGATAACCCGTTCCTACCTCTCCCTGAGGAACTTTTAATAAGGCGCTCGCCGGATCTGGCGGGGTTAACATCCTCTCTTGATAAGGCATATTTGACGCATCTGCACAAAAAAGAGAGAGGGGATTTAAGAGAAGAGCAAAAGCCAGGAGGGGAGCTAAAAAGCGCATGACCCTTTAAATCTCCCCATTTTGAGTTTGGAAAAAAGAGAGAAAAGCCGCTTCTAAAGCATGCAATTGACTATCTAATTGCGCATTTGTAATGCCTGTCTCTGTTTCAATGATGCATCCTCCGGGTTCCACATCTGCGCGCGCAGAAATCGTCAGTGTTTCCAGATGCTCAAAGAGATTTTTGAGCTGAGGGCGTGCCTCTTCAACATATTCAAGATCATTTTGATTCACCCAAATGGTGACTCTGCGTCTTTGTGAAACTGTTTTCAACGTGGTAGCTACGATGTTTGCAATGGTGTCGGGTTTAGTTTCGAGCTCTTTGCCAATCATTTTTTTTACAGCTGCAATGGCAAGAGGAATGAGGACCTGTTCCATCTCTTTCCGCACCTTTCGTATCTCATTTTCTAAGTGCATGAGCTGCTCGTTCCACTTTATAAGCCCTGCATGGAACCCCTCGTTTTGTCCATGCTCTTTCAGCTCTTCACATTCAGAGGCGATCTGAATTTTATACGCAACCACCTCTTCTTGAGTTTTTTTTAAAAGATCTGAGGCTTGTAATAAGAGAGAAAAATCTGACGCGCAGATGAGCTTGGAATCAGAGTTAAGATGGACTTCCTCTTTATTAATTAATGTAAACAGATTCATGATTTATACCGTTTTGCGATGTCTATGACTTGACTTTTGAAATAAGGGATAAGTATAGGATCCAGTTTTTGACTATAGCTCTTTTCGATGATTTTAGCTCTGCCAGTATCTAGGCGATGTAAAAGATGCCATTGAAAGCTGGGATCCTCTTTTAAAGTAGCTTTAGCCAGTCGAGCAAGGCCTCTCTGGTGAATCAGACGACGCAGGGTCTCTTTTTCCCCGTTCCATTGAGGGAGGTGCAGTTTAGGTGGGATCCATTTGATCGGCTGTTTAGTGACATACAAAAGAAATTGATATTCATCTTCTTTCAAAGCAGACTCTATTTTTTTTAAAAGGCTTTGATCGATGATCTGTTTATATTCAGCTGCCAAGTCATAAATTCCTAACAGATCTGTGAGATGAGTTAATTCATTAGGTTTTATTTTGAGCAGGAGATGTAGTTCTGATGAGGGGAGAAAAGGGAGAGGAAGAACCCCTGGTTTTTGAATTTCTTTGAGAAGAGAATGAAAGACGAAATTATTTATAAAAGAGGAATTTTTTGTAGAAGAGAGTTTGAACATTTTATTCAATTCTTTCTGTTGAGTGGGGGGAAGAGAGGAGATGAATAAAGATTGAATAGAGGCGGGCTGATGCTGCAAAGGTTGATAGTACCAAGAATAGTGGATATGCTCGTATGGATTAGAGGAGAGCAGGAGACGAAAAGGGCGCAGGTTCTCTTTTTTATGGGGGGAAAGAGAGGCTAAAAAAGCTTTTGTTTGTGTCACCCTAAACCTCTTCCGTTACCTCTGGTTCAGCCTTTTGTATGGGAATTTCCGTATAGGGTTCAGGATGGAGAAGAGAGCGGTATCCGTAATGGTTAATGAGGGGATAGAACTTCCATATGAGCCATGCAAGGGCTGAAAAGAGAATAAAGATGAGGACTAAAAAGGCGTAGAACACCAGGCGGAAATGGCTTAAAGAGTCTCGAGCGAGGATGATTCCCCAGACAGAGGTGTATCCCTTTCCCTCTTCGAATTGATTGGGCAGATCGGATCGAATATCTGTTAAGAGAGAACGGTCTGCGACAACGGACACGTTATCTATGGTGAGACCGGGCAGAGCGCTTGCGACTAGCCGCTTAATTTTTGTGATAATCAAGCTGTTAGGATTATCCATAATACCGCGATGTTTGACGTAGACGGAGGCGGTGAAGGGGGCAGTCGACTCATTTTCTGTAGGAAAGGTGATTTGGACGTTTGCATCAATGATACCATCCATTTTTCGAATAGTGGTTGCAAGTTGAGCAGAAAGTCCCTCTTGATAGCGGATACGATCTTGCATATCTGAAGGGACGAGTCCTTGAGAGCCAAACAGCTCTAAGAGAGAGGAGCCTTTAATTCTAGGAAGGCCTGCTTGATTGAGGACACCTAGAGCTTCCGTCACTTGACTTGAGGGAACGGAGATATTCCACAAGAGTTCAGCACCGGCTGCGCCTCCTATAGCTGCGGCTGGGGCGGGAGTTTTGACGGCATCGATGCTTCTATTTTGGAGAAGGACGACTATTTCATTAGCATCTCTGCCGGGCACGTTACTGACGATATTGGTCTGGGTTTGGCAGCAGGTTAAAAAAACAAGTGCAAGTAGAATGAGAATGCTACGATACATAGGAATCCTAATGGGTCTTTCTCTTAACGACAACGTATAGCATAGAGAGCGCTTTAATGAGAAGGAGTCAATTTTAACAGAGGCTCAGGGAGCAGCCCCCTCTTGAACAATTGAGGCTCTAAAACGTGTTCATAAGATCGTAGAAAGCAAGGATAGCCACATTATCCATTAATAAAAAACTTATTCCTCAGAGGAAAGGCTGCACTCTAAGTAACTACGAAGAAGTGAATTCTGAAAAACAGCGGGATCCTGAAGCTCCTTTTTAGAAATCGATATCACATCAACATCATTCGAAAAAATCGTTAAAGCATAAGCCGCATGGATATGGTCATTCGTCAACGGTCTGCCCTGAAGGACCTTCAAAAGAAACTGTTTCGCAGGTTCGCCTATCCCATATAACGCCTCCAAGATCACCCTCTCATCAAAGACAATCTCTTTACCAAGTGTCTCAAAAAGAGGAATCACCCCTCGCGGATCTCCGATTTTTCCTACACAAATAATAGCAAGATAGGGAGCATAACCATATCCCGGAAAAAAGGGATCGTAACTCTCTTCAGATTGAATAATCGCAAGGAGTTCAGGCACAATACGCGCCCCCTGTGAAATCACTGCTTCGATCTCATTATCTGGCTCCTCCTCCTCAGAAAGAATCAGATCCGCAATCAGACGAGGAATGATGCTTTTCGTTTCAAAAGAATCATAAACATCTTTGAGGCTCTCATATGCTTTGCGTGCTTTAGCAACCCTCTCCGCTTCTGGGCCTACAAGAATCAACGGAGCTAAATCTGTCCCCATCTCTTTTTCCACTTCCGCTAAATAGAGAATCCTATCCAATTCCAACTCAGGATCGATGCCTATGTGGTTCTCATTTTCATAGTAGTTGATCATGACCTGAAAATCCCCACCAAAATGGGCATCCCGATGCATAAGAATCAGATGGTCGCTCTCCTCAGTAAGGCCGCACTCCTCCTCCTCCTCAAAAGGGTAGTGATATCCATTTGTTTCTGACATAACCGATTAACCCCTAATCTTTTCGCTCCCCTTATGTTCTTTTTCTCTTCATGAGAGTGGCTGCGGCGACCAATTTGCTACCTATTGCTCCTCGATCAACTCACTTAGAGTTGGTCTTCGTCGCAATAGTTGCATCTTGGTCACCTCGCTCACTCTCATGAAGAGAAAAAGAACGTAAGGGGAGCTTTTCAAAAAGTGAGCCTGCATTATAACTGGAACGGACAAAAGGACCAGCATAAATATGCTCAATCCCAATAGAATGACCAAAGGAGGCAAAAGCTTCAAATTGCGCAGGAGTAATAAAAGATTTTACAGTTAATTTATGGCGGTTTGGTTGTAAATAGTGGCCAATAGTGACAATTTGACACCCCACCTGTTTAAGATCTCGCAGAGTTTCATGAACCTCCTCCTCCGTTTCACCAAGACCTACCATGAGGCCTGATTTTACCCAGCTCTCTTGAGAGAGTTGAGAGGCTTGTTGAAGCAGAGAGAGAGTACGTTCATAAGTTGCCCGATGCCTCACACGAGGAGTCAGAGAACGGACTGTCTCGATATTATGATTAAAAATTTCAGGTTTTGCCTCCAGTACCATTTTTAAAGCATCCCCATTCCCATTAAAATCGGAGGTTAGGATTTCAATCGTAATCCCCTCATTGTTTTTTCTCACTTCAGAGATGATTTTTACAAGCTGTGAGGCCCCCCCGTCCGCAAGATCATCTCGAGCAACCATCGTAATCACTACATGGCGTAATCCCAGACGGCGTACAGATTCAGAGATACGATGAGGCTCATCCTCTTCAAGTGCAGGGGGATTCTTTGAAAATCCAATATCACAAAATCCACAACTACGAGTGCATGTCTTCCCCATAGCTAAAAAAGTTGCCGTTTTTTTGGACCAACACTCCATTAAATTGGGACATTTTGCCTCCTCACAAACAGTGGGAAGTCGTAGTGCAGATAAGACCTCTTGAGTTTTCCAAAGAGTATTATTGTTAGGTAGCCTACGATGCAAATAAGAGGGAAAACGTCCCGGTCCCACCGCCCTCTCTGGAGGGGAGGGCTCTCTATTTTCAGGAAGAATATTTAATTTTTTGCGCGTAGGTTTGACATCCATCTGATTCTTAAGATTTTCGTTTTGGAGGGTAATGGAGAGGACGATCGAGAGTCAGAAAGGCCGCCTCTAACCACGCCTCAGGAGTCGAGGGGTGAGCATGAATTGTCTCAGTAATGCACTCAATGGTTAACTCATTTTGTATAGCAACTACCATTTCAGCAATCAACTGAGAAGCCCCATAACCCATCACTTGAGCCCCTAAAATCTGTCCTGTTTTTTTATGAATAACAATTTGAGCAAACCCCTCTGTTTCAAAAGAGGCTTGAGATTTTCCTAATGCTTGAAAGGGATATTTTCCAATGACAGCATCTATCCCTTGAGAAAGGGCTGTTTCAAGAGTCATTCCCACACTTGCAATTTCGGGATAGGTAAATACAACAGAGGGAACTGCAAGATAAGACATTTTAGTTGCATGCCCTGCAATATGGTCTGCAGCCACTAAACCTTGGTGAGAGGCCACATGTGCTAAAATCCACTTCCCTGTGACATCCCCAATAGCATAAATATGGGGAATATTGGTTTGCATATAGTCATTGACTGGAATCGTCCCATTTTTCTCCACAATGACACCTGTGCTTTCCAAATGGATCTGATCTGTATTGAATTTTCTTCCAACCGAGACCAGTGCGCAGTCAGCCTCAAAAGAACGTCCATCTGCAAGCCCTAAAACAACCTTATCTGATTGAGCAACAAGAGATTTTACAGAGGCTTGCGTCTCCATTTTTAGACCCCTCTTTTTAAAAGAGGCGGCTAAAGCCTCCCCCATCTGCTTCCCTTCTGTAGAGAGGATGTGAGGGAGCATTTCGATGATGGTCACATCAACACCCAAGGTGTGATAAAGGGAGGCAAATTCGCAGCCGATCACCCCTCCTCCTACAATTAACATCTTTTTAGGAAGCTCTTTCAGTTGAAGAAGAGAGGTGGAATCTAGAATTCTCTGGTGATCGATGGTGATATTGGGCAACGCTCGAGGTTCTGATCCTGTGGCAATGATGATGGATTTTCCCTCAATGATCTGTTCATCTTTCCCTAGGATTTTTATTTCTGTGGGGGACAAAAATTTACCATATCCTTGAAGATAGGTGATCTGATTGGCTGCAATCAACCCCTCAAGTCCCCTTTTCATTTTTTGTACAACTTCCTCTTTTCGTTGAGCCATCTCCCCGTAGTTGAAGGAGAAAGATCCTATTTTGATCCCCCAACTGGATGCCTGCTGCACTTTTCTCACAACATCTGCATGCGCAATGAGTGTTTTGGAGGGAATGCATCCTCGATTGAGACATGTTCCCCCTAGAGCTATATTTTCGATGAGAGCTGTTTTGAAACCCAATTGAGCCATTCGAATAGCTGCAACATAGCCTCCTGGTCCCCCACCTATAATGATACAATCGAAAGATTTTTTTTCCATGATTGCAAATATAACTCGGGAGTTTTTCCTTGTCTATACACACTTTACTATGTAGAATGAGAAATATGACTAAGAAGAATGAAAAAAGATTGTGCTGGAATTGTGATGGGAGTGTTTCTCACCATCTAACTCTTTGTCCCTATTGTGGAGTTGATCTCACACAAAAACCAGATAATGGATCCCCCTTTAAGAGTTTTGTCTCGGCGAAATCGCCTTTTGAAATGGCTGTCAGTGAGGAGGAGTGGAAAAAAGCGTTAGAAGAGGAGAAAGAGGTTCCCCCTAAAGAAAAGCAAGAGGAGAGTCAGAAAGAGACGAAGCAGGAGATGACAGCGCTTCTTCTTTTATTACCAGGCATTGTATTTTTGCTTTTTGGCTTGGCTCTGATTTTATTCTCTCATGATGGGGTCATCTCGCTCCGTTGGAATCAGAATGTGGCCTATTTTTACCTCATCGGGGCCCTTCCACTTCTTTATCTCGGATGGAGAACTTTTAGATAAAAAAAGACCTCCTTTTAGGAGGTCTTTTTAGAAAGAAACCTTAGACTTCACACACATGTCTTGTGTCAATAGGCTCATTACCCCATTTAGGTTTTGCGCATTCTATTTGATCAAGCTCTAAATTTTCTTCTGGGAGATCTATTTCGATTAAGGATCCAGTGGGGTTATCATCGCCACAGCAACCACAATTTTGTCCCACTTCATCAGATGCAGTAAGAGCGATTGCTCCACAGACGAGTGCAAGTATCATTAAGCGTTTCATCATAAACTCCTTTTAAATTACGCCAGTTTAATTTAAAGAACGGCTGAATCTGCTGTAAGTCATTGAGCATCTCACGCGATCCAATTCTCGCAAAGCCCATGGAGGGGATTTGCTTCGAATTGGATCTCGTAATCTGCTCAAATGCCTTTTCAGCATCTTCTAGCCATTCCTTAAATTAAACTGGCGTTAAATTCCAGATTCGTGATTTTCCTACTTAAGAAAATGTTCACGAAGTCTCCATGGAAAATTTATATCTCCTAAAAAATTTAAATGAAAGAAAAAATAATTTTCACTCTGTTTTATAGATGGGGGTAATTTCAGGAATGATTCTGTGGAGGTGAGGAGTATGTGGGGAGGCTGGGTAAACAGCAACTTCTGCAAGAGGACCAAAAAAGGACATCTCATTGGGAAGTTTATGATGAGGAAAGGTAACAGTTACCCCCGTCTCCTCTTCAAAGATAGATTCATATGCAGTCCCCTTATATAGATGGGAGAGCGCTTGCCGCTCTAATGGGAGGGAGTCGAAAATTTCGAAAACTGTTTGCATGCGCTCATATAAGCCAATTTTTAAGGTGATGCGAGAAGCTCTTCTTCCTCTTTGCGAGGGGACTCCCAAAGGGGGGGGAGAGGCTGTAGAGGTGCGTTGCAGCTTGCTTAACATCTTAAATGCTTTTTGAGTCATAAAAGGAACGCAAACCAAAATAGTACATACATGTTTATGTTCATGCGTCTCCATATATTCTTTGATTGCCTGCACATGGCCATATATTTGGGTGCCGCTGTAAGAGGCATCATCAAACAGGATAATCTGTCTTGGCCAACTCTTCGGATCCAAAGATTCAAAAAAGCCCCCATCCTTGACAAGCTCTCTGGCCTCCTTCTCTCCTAATTTACAAAACTGACCCTGAAGACCTAGACGGTGATGGGCAAGAGCTGCTACCCATTGATTACTTTTGCCGGGCGCAATGGGAACAAGAGCATCAGGATAGAACTCTTCTTTCATAGATTCATAAGAAGCAGCAAGGGCTCTGAGAAAACGGTCCATAGAAATGGATATAATAGAACGAACTAATATACTAAGAGCTTTTTGAGCGGCAGGATCATGAGCTTCTATCCAACCATCTCCTGCCCAATCATTTACTTCCACTTCAGGAGCATCATAAGGCGAGGGGGGAGGGGAAAGGAAATATTTATCATTATGAACTGCCATAATATGGTTGCATTTGTTGAGTTTTTTTAGAGGCGCACACTTTATTAATTCGAACTATTAATAATCAACGCAATTGAATTAAAGAATAATTTAACTATTAAAGAATAATTTAAATTGTCGTAAATAAACTGTTTAATTACAATAAAGCCTATCATTAACCAAAATGGAGTCGCACATTGGCTGCACAGACAACTTTATCTACAGCTTTATCTTCGTTTGATAGCGAGTATACAGGACTGTTTGGAAGAAGAGGGTTTTTAATGCATACCGAAAAAAAGGGTTGGTCAATTTCTCTAAAGAAAGTTCCTGCGAAGGAGTTACCAGAATATTTTATGAGGTTGATTCCTCAACTCATTTGTGATTATGCACAGATCAATGCTCTTACAGCTCCCAGATCATTTGTGTGCGCATGTAACGTGGCTTGGACACAAGCTCAAAAGTTGGAAATCTTAAAAAAGGGGGATAGGGAAAAGGGAGCTATCTATTTTAATTCGAAATCAGAAAAATATTTTTGGCTATCGAATTTCTTTCATACGCTTATTTATGTACCTGTCACGATGGGCGATCGTACTGAGATGCGTCTTTTCCCTCATGCGGAGAGTGCTTATATGGGCTTGCGTTTTCCTGACCATCTTGATGCATGTGCACGGGAGATGGAGCCTTCACGAGTGAAGGAATTGGGTAGTAGATGCATAGAAAGAGAGGAGGATGCTTCGCTTGATAGAAGAGTTGTCATCATGACGCTCGTGATAACAAGTAAATATGCTCATAATCCCGCTCTGGGTGCCCTTCTTAAAGGAACAGAAGAGCGGCTTTTGGTAGAAGAGTCTTCGAGCCCTTTTTGGGGAAATAGCAAGGGAAGGATAAAGTGTGAGGAAACAGATCTTCCTACACCGGTTCCTCTTGATGCTTCTAACGTTTTAGGAAGGATTTTGATGCAAGCGCGTGCTGCTCTGCTTCTGCCTTCCTCTTAAACATAGAGGGTTCACAACCCGGCGTTTTAGGCCGGGTTTTCTCCAATACCACAACATTTCTTATATTTCTTCCCACTTTGACAAGGACAGAGCTCATTTCTTCCCGCTTGACGAGGAGCTATTACAGGAATGGAAAACTGTGTAAAAGAGGTTTTGTCCAAAGGCTCCTGTTTTTGAGAAGAGGGGGGCTCACGGGAGGCATCTAAAAGGGTGGGATCAAAAATCATCCGTTGTGTTTCTAGCTGCACCTGCTGCAACATCTCCTGAAGAAGGCCAGGATGGAAGGCGCGGATCTCAATTTTAAAGAGGTTTTTTGCCGTTTCAATATGAAGATGGCGTGTCAAATCATGGAAAAGACGGAAACCCTCATGTTTGAACTCTAAAAGAGGATCTCGATTCCCTAATGTTCTTAAAGAAACTTCTGCACGTAAGTAGTCCATCATGAGCAGATGCTCTTGCCAGAGCTCATCTATCTTATGAATAATGACAGAGCGCACAGCTTCTTGACATAACTCGTCCGCATGGGCTTGTGGGTCACTGAGATGGATTTTATTGAGTTCATGTGTATATTTGGATTCAAATGCAGAGACAATTTTTTCTGCTGCCAGCTGTTCGATCTCTTCTACGGTATAATGGTCATTATCAAAAAACCCCTCTGCAAAATTGACCGGAAAATGGGAGATCAACCATTGGCGATACCCTTCTGGATTCCACTGTCCCTCTTGAGTACGCGATTGAAAAAATTCAGAAGCTCCAATTGTGCAGACATTATATAAGAGCTCTTTGGCCTGAGGAAGCAGGTCAGTTCCTCTTAGAATTTCATTACGGAAGTTATAAATCTCTTGCCGTTGTTTATTCATGACATCATCATATTCCAAGGTGTGCTTGCGGATGGTATAATTACGACTTTCTACCCTCTTTTGAGCCGTTTCAATGGAACGATTTAAAATGGATGCTGAAATTGCCTCCCCTTCTGGAGGACGGAAGCGTTGAATCAAAGCGTTGAGGCGAGGCGAGGCAAAAAGACGCATCAGTTGATCTTCAAAAGAGATGAAGAATTTGGAGGAGCCGGGATCCCCTAACCGGGCGCTTCGTCCTCGTAACTGACGATCAATGCGACGCGATTGATGACGTGTGGTTCCAATCACATGTAGACCGCCCAATTCTGCGACCCCTTTTTGCAATTTAATATCTGTTCCTCGACCTGCCATATTTGTGGAAACAACGACAGCACTCTTTTGGCCAGCTTGCGCAATGATCTCAGCCTCTTTACTGTGCTGTTTTGCATTCAGAACAGTATGCTCAATATGATTTTGACGTAAAATACGAGAGAGCTTTTCCGAGACCTCTACAGATTCTGTTCCAATTAAGATGGGACGTTCCTGAGCATGAACCTCCTTAATCTCTTTGAGGATGGACTGGTATTTCTCCCTCTCTGTCATGTAGATTTCATCATTGGCATCGGTACGACATGACTGTTTATAGGTAGGGATCTGCAAAACATCGAGTTTATAAATTTCTTTAAATTCCGCAGCCTCCGTAATGGCAGTTCCTGTCATTCCAGCCAGTTTTTTATACATACGGAAATAGTTTTGGAGAGTAACTGTTGCATAGGTTTGCGTCTCTCTTTGGATCGCAACCCCCTCTTTTGCTTCGATGGCCTGATGTAATCCATCAGAAAAACGGCGTCCAGGTTGAGGGCGTCCTGTATGCTCATCAATGATTACAATTTTTCCTAGATCGACGATGTAATCGACATCTCGCTCCATCAAAAGATGGGCTCTCAAAAGTTGACGCAGGTTATGCGCGCGCTCTTTTCTTTTGGCATCCTCTTCTGCGCAGGCCAGTTTTTTTTCTAATTTTTCCTCTTCATTCCCTGTCATATGGGCATCGATTTCTGCATATTCATGCCCCAAGTCCAACATCACAAAATCATCTACAGAACCCCCAGTGGTTTCTGCCCATGCGGTAATCCCCTTGTCTGTCAGCTCAAATTCATTGGCCTTTTCCTCCACGATGACAAAGAGTTCAGCTAAAGCCTCTAGCTTTTCCTCCTTATTCTGATCCGAGTGGAAATAGAGATCCCATTTATCAATTTCTGCGCGCATATCAGGATTCTCGCGCGCACGTTTAAGCACCTTATTCTGAGGAGTTCCCTTACTAATGAGCCAAAGAGTTCGGCACGCTTGTCGTATTTTTTCGAGCTCTTTTTTGTCTTTGGGAAGTTCCTCTGTTTGCAGATAAGGATCAAGGATTTTACGCGCATCTACTCCCAGTCGGTTACAGAGATCTCGTTGCATTTTTACAAGAGAGGCAACCCCCTCTTTTAACTGCTCATACATCTGTGTGCTTTTAGGAGTAGGGCCAGAAATGATTAAAGGGGTACGCGCCTCATCAATTAAGATAGAATCGATCTCATCCACAATTGCAAAGAAATAGTTGCGTTGAACCTGCTCTTGTAGAGTGGTTGCCATCGAATTATCTCGTAGATAGTCAAAACCAAATTCCGACGCAGTTCCATAGACAACATCGCACGCGTAGATCTCTTTGCGTTTATGTTGGGGCGTTTCATTAACCAGAACGCCCGTTTTTAGCCCGAGCCAGCGCAGAATGGTTCCCACCCATTGACAGTCCCGTTGCGCTAGATAATCATTGACAGTCACGAGATGGGCAGATTCTCCTGCCAGAGCATTGAGATAAAGGGGCATCGTTGCTGTGAGTGTTTTCCCCTCCCCTGTTTGCATTTCTGCGATAAATCCATGGTGCATCGCAATGCCCCCGATGATCTGAACATCATAGGGAATCATATCCCACTTCTGATCATATCCAGAGACATGAATCTCCGTTCCACACAATCTACGGCAGACATTTTTGACAACCCCGTACGCCTCAGGAAGAAGAGAATCTAGGGATTCTCCTGCCTGATACCTGCTTCGAAATGCGCCCGTTTTTGCGCGGAGCTCTTCATCTGAAAGAGCTTGGAATTTTTCATCCCAACTGTTTACAGCTTGTACTGTTTTACGAAAACGGCGGATGGTTCTTTCTTGAGATGTGCCAAATAACTTTTTTAAAAATGGAAACATTAAAACTCTCGTGTTATAGGGTGTTATTGTATCTTTTTTTCCACAAATAAACAAGCAAGAGCAATGGAATGGACCGATTTCGCTTTCAGGATTTAAAAGAGTTGCCCCCGGATTCTATCTTTGGCCTCAATCAAGAATATTTACAAGATAGGCGCCCTTGTAAGGTGAATTTAGGAATGGGGGTTTATAAAACAGCTGAGTTACAACCTTTTATTTTTAAAAGTGTTAAAAAAGCGGAAGCTTATCTTTTAGAAAATGAGGAGAGTAAAGATTATCTTTCTATTGATGGTTTTCCCCCCTATCTTGCGCACACAAAGGAGCTTGTTTTTGGTAAAAGCGGGGAACTTCAAAATATTTATGGAGCGCAGACTGTGGGGGGAACTTCTGCTTTGCGCATAGGGGCCAATTTTTTGAGAGAGATGGGCTTTCCTTTTCTCTATTATTCTGATCCCACGTGGGACAATCACCGTCGTATCTTTCATCAAGCGGGCTTTGAACTGGCTACCTATCCCTATTTAATGAAAAATACTCATACGTTTGATGTAGAGGGGTTTCTCTCTTTTTTAGATACAATGGCTCCTCATAGCGTTATTTTATTGCATGGATGTTGTCATAATCCGACAGGGATAGACCCTACGTTTGAGGAGTGGGGAAGAATTTATGAGAAGATGAGGGAGCGGGACCATTTTCCTTTTTTTGATTTAGCCTATCAGGGCTTTGGAGAGGGGATTGAAGAGGATGTGAGGGGGGTGCGCTATTTTGTGGAGAGGGGGATGCCCTGCTTAGTGGCTGTTTCTCATTCTAAAAATTTTGGATTGTATGCGGAGAGGGTGGGGGCGCTTTATTGCAGCTGTCCAGATCTGGCATCTGTTTCTAAGGTTGCCTCTCATATGAAGATGATTATTCGAGGGATTTATTCAAATCCCCCCTGTCATGGAGCGAAAATTGTGGAGAGAATTTTGAGTGATTCTGCTTTAAGAGAGGAGTGGAAAAGGGAGTTGGGGGGGATTAGAGAGCGGATTGATGGGATGAGGAATAACTTGAGGATGCGTTTGAAAAAGGGGGGAGCTGGGGAGAGATTTGACTATTTTGCGCCTATGAAAGGGATGTTTGCCTGTTTAGATCTTCCTTTGGATCAGGTGAAGCGGTTGCCCTCCCAGTTTGCCATTTATTTACCTCCAAGTGGGCGTATTAATCTTGCTGGACTGAATGATTCAAATATAGATTACGTTGTGCAATCGATCTTATCTTTAAAAGTAGCAGCAAATTGACTAACGATATATTTCTCGTCTGTGGCCTATTTTAACCACCAGAATAATGAGTCTTTTGCGAAAAATCTGATAGATTACGCGATAATCTCTAGAGCGGATACGGTATAAATCATCGTTTCCTTCCAATTTTTCGCAACCATTAGGCAAAGGCTCTTTTTTGAGTTTTTCAATTTTATCTCTGATTTTCTTTACATCGGCCAATGGAATGTCTTTTAATGCCTTATGAGCGTTTCTGCTTAGCTCTATACTGTAGGTCACAAGCCAAGCTCACGTTTTGTCTCTTCCCAAGATATAGTGCCATGTTTTTCGATATCGCGAAGTGCTTTTTTCGCGTCTTCTAGATCAATTTTGTTTTCGATAGCCTCAAGAACTCTAAGATCTTCTAAAGGGATAATAGCAACCAGCTGTTTTCCCTTACGGGTTAATATAATCCTTACTCCCCCATATGCCACCTCATTGACGATGTCAGTCAAGTGAGTTCTAGCTTCAGAAAATGGTACGCTAGCCATGGTATCCTCCTCGTTATGTCCATAATTGTACCATTTGTACAAATATTAATCAAGCTAGCGAAGAAAGATTTAGAAAAATCATATTGAGTAGACTTCATGGGATGAGTACACTTGGTTTATGCGTGAAAAGTTTCCCAAAAAATATCTCCTGATTGGGGTCACCCTTTTTCTGTTACTGAGCCTTCCCCCCCTTTTAATCGAGGGGATTAGAAGTAAAACTGCCTCCCTCTTTTCCCCTCTTTGGAGAGGAGTACGTCCCCTATTCTCAAAAGCTAACTCATCTGCAGACATTATTAAAAAACTGGAGGGGGAAAATTATCTGCTCTATCTTGAACTCTCTAAATTAAGATCTTATCTTGAACAGACCCATTATGCCCCAGAAATTTTAGCAACCTCTTCTACAAAAAAGGCAATTCTACCTGCACAGGTGATTTATAGAGACCCCTCTTCCTGGGGCAGTTTTATCTGGGTAAATGTGGGAAAAGAGGTGAATGAAAATCTCCCCTCCCCCGTCATAGAAAAAAATAGCCCCGTTCTTTTGGGAAATGCTCTCATTGGTGTGGTCGATTGGGTGGGTAAAAAAGAGTCGCGCATTCGATTGATTACGGATGTGGGTCTAAAACCCTCTGTACGTGTATTTCGCAAAGGAGAATACCTTGCTAAGGGCATTGTGCAAGGAGCTGGAAAGGGACCTCTTTTAAAAGGAGCTGGTTTCAATTATGATTTTTCTGATAAAGAGGGGGGAGCGCGTGAATTAAATGCATCTCTTTTGCTTGAGGGGGATTTATTGGTTACAACTGGCATGGATGGGGTTTTCCCTCAGGGATTAAAGGTTGCCTCTGTCTCGAAAGTGTATCCTCTTCATGAGGGGGCTTACACCTATGAAATTGAGGCGCTACCCATCGCAGGCAATCTAGAAAGAGTGCAGACAGTTTTTATCATCCCTGCACTCGTGCCCGATCACGAGAAGGAGGAGAGTTGATGGTAAAGGTTGTATCTGCTCAGGAGATGTCCCGTATCGAAAAGCTTGCCTATCAGGAGGGGGCGTCGGAGGAGGCTTTTATGAATGCGGCAGGGAGAGAGATTGCCCACCATCTCCTCGCTTTTCTTGGCAAAATGCATCTTAAACCTCTCATCGTTCTTTTATGTGGGAGAGGAAATAATGGGGGGGATGCTTATACCGCTGGAGCCATTTTAGTGAAAGGGGGATTTGCTGTTAAAGCATATGCCTTGAGCTCTTTTGATGAGAGCAGCGCTCTTTCAAAACTGCAGAATAAACGGTTTCAAGCCTTGGGAGGAGAGGTCCTCTATCCCCGATCTGAAGAGGAGATTTCATTCGCAAATACCCATCTGATTGTAGATGGAATTTTTGGAACAGGGTTTCATGGGGTTGCAGAGGGGTTATATAAGGTCGCCATTCAAAAAGCCAACCATTCGCATCTACCGATTATCTCTATTGATATTCCCTCTGGAGTGACCTCTGAGGGGAGATTTGGTGGAGAAGCAATTGTTGCGACTGAAACCCTATGTTTAGGACTTCCTAAAACAGGCTGTTTTATAGGCGAGGCGTGGAATCATACAGGAAAAATTCATCTCTTAGATTTTGGATTAAAGCCCTCTTTTATTGCAGATGCCAGGGAGGATTTTAATCTCATTAGAGAGGAGGAGATTACACTTCCCCCTATGGTACGTACACGTCATAAATACCAGGCTGGATATGTTGTGGGATTAGCCGGTTCTCCTGATATGCCAGGAGCCTCTCTTCTCTCGAGTTTGGCCTCTTTGCGTGCAGGTGCGGGGATTGTGCGACTTTTACATCCCAAGGGAATGGAGAGTCAGCTTGCCAATGCTCCGCTGGAACTCATCCGTCAAGGCTATGATTCTACTGAAGAGGTGTCCGTTTTGGAACCCATTCAAAAAGCTGCAGCTTTTTTTGTGGGACCAGGTCTTGGCAGATCAGAGGCGACTGCTGCTTTTCTGCAAAAAATCATGCATCGCTACTCTAAACCTTGTGTGATCGATGCAGATGCGCTTGCTCTTTTGAGCTCTTTTCCCCCTAAGTCTATTCTCACGCCCCACCATGGGGAGATGAACCAGCTTCTGAAAACCAGTCAAAAACTGGAGCTCTCTCAACTGCATAAGGAGACGCAAAAATTTTCTGAGAAGCATCAGGTGATTATTGTTTTGAAGGGAGCTCCCACTTTTATCTTTTCACCAGGCCGGGTGCCCTATCTCTCTTCTCGAGGAGATCCGGGTATGGCAACAGCGGGGAGTGGGGATGTCTTAACGGGAATCATAGCGGCTTTTTTAGCGCAAATGGGAGATCCTCTACAAGCGGCGATCTTGGCAGTATATATTCATGGATGTGCCGGGGAGAGAGCGGCTGAAGAGAAAAGCTCTTATGGAATGGTTGCAGGGGATATTATAGAGGCTCTTCCTCATATTTTTAAAAATATGGTGCGATACCAATCGACAAAAATTCTTAAACCCTCCTCTAAAGAAGTTGTAGGGGTAAATCCAAGTTTAGTTTGAGAATCTTGAATGTCTGCGTAGGTAATAGGCACCTCCCCTTGAGAGGGCCCTTCGAAGACTTTTTTTGCTTTTCTGCCTAATTCTTTTTCTAAAATAGAGACGAAAGTTAATAAATCCACAGGCGCATGATGGCCTAAATTGAAAATCTCATAGAGAGATTCTGTTTCAAGAGCAGCTAAAGTCCCTTGAACAATATCGTCAATATAGGTGAAATCCCGTTTCATTTTCCCCTCGTTAAAAAGAGTAATAGGGGTTCCCTCTAAAATGGCTTTGGTAAAAGAAAAATAGGCCATATCAGGGCGTCCCCAAGGACCATAGACGGTAAAATAACGTAATCCTACAGAACGAATTCCATAGAGATGACTGTAACTGAAAGCCATTAACTCATTGGCTTTTTTAGTTGCCGCATAGAGATTTGCAGGTTTATCTGTTCGATCTTTTACTGAGAAGGGGATGGTTTCATTGAGCCCATACACTGATGAGGAGGAGGCGTAGACAAGCTTAATGGAGGGGTATTTTCTTAAAGTTTCTAAAAGAGCAAGAAAACCTTGTAAGTTACTCTCCATATAGGCTTCTGGATGGCTTCTGGCATAGCGTACACCTGCCTGAGCTGCTAAATGGAGAACATGGGTAAAGGGATGCTTTTCAAAAAGTGAGCTGAGCTGAGCGCGGTCATTGAGATCTCCTCGGATGACCTCTACTCCCGCTTTTTGTAGAAGAGCTGCTCGAGCCTCCTTAAGAGCGGGCATATAATAGGAGTTGAAATTATCAAGTCCTACCACCCTATCTCCTCGTTGTATGAGACGAAGAGAGGCATGAAATCCGATAAAGCCAGCTGCCCCTGTGACCAGAATAGTTTTCATCTTTTTACCTCCACCACCTGCTGATTTTTGAAGTAGGCAATCGTTGCTTGTAATCCCTCCTCTAAACTGATGGTAGGCTCCCATTTGAGCAGCTTTTTTGCACGCTCAATATCGGGCTGTCTTTTGCGCGGATCATCACTTGGGAGCGCCTTTGTAATGAGTATGGAGGGGGATTTTGTAAGCTTTAAGATAGTCTGTGCTAAATCCAGAACAGTCACCTCACGTGGATTTCCTAAATTGAGGGGGCCGTCAATTACATCTGGATACTCCATCAGACGAATAAATCCCTCAATCAGGTCGGATACAAAACAAAAAGAGCGTGTCTGCTCTCCAGAACCATATAAAGTGAGGGGTTGATGATGGAGGGCTTGCACAATAAAATTGGAAACAACTCTCCCATCATGAGGATGCATACGAGGGCCATAGGTATTGAAAATGCGTGCCACTCTTATTTTAACCTGATATTGTCTTTGATAGTCGAAGAAAAGTGTTTCTGCGCATCTTTTTCCCTCATCATAACAGGCGCGGATACCGATAGGGTTTACATGGCCCCAATAACTTTCTGTCTGAGGATGGAGGAGAGGATCCCCATACACTTCACTTGTAGAGGCTTGAAAGATGGGAATCTGCAGTTGTCTTGCCAGCTCCAGAACTGTGAGTGCGCCTAAGATATTTGTTTTAGTCGTTTGAGTGGGATTACTTTGATAATGAATAGGGGAGGCGGGACAGGCGAGATTATAGATCTCATCGACCTCGACAAAGAGGGGGTTGCAGATATCATGATGGAGAAACGAGAAGCGAGGGTCTTCTTTTAGGTGGGCAATGTTTTGATCAGATCCTGTATAAAAGTTATCTACGCAGAGGACCTCATGATTGCGTTGAAGAAGCGCGTCACATAGGTGAGAGCCCAAAAAACCAGCTCCCCCGGTCACGAGAATTTTTTTAGATTTCACACTAGTGCCTTTGATTTTCTATTCATTATAGGAACGGTCACTTTTTAACGAACCAAAAGAAAGTTTCCATAAATATAAAATTTTTGTTAAGTTCCTTAGAAAAAAAATTGATAGGTTCATGTACCTTCTTTTTCTTCTCCTTCTTATGGGATCTATGTGGGGGAAAGACCCTCCCCCTCCCCCTTCTTCTTTCGCTAGCAAGCCCCCTCCGGGAGTTCCCGTAATTGACCGGAGAGAAAATTTCCCCGTTACCTCCCATTTTCAGTTAACTCCCAGAGTAAATGTCATCACAGGAGAAAATTTGGAAGAGGAGCAGGACCTTGTCATCGCAGGATCAGATCCCCTTTCATTAAGAAGGTTTTATGGACATCAAGTTCCCTATTATCCCTATTATTCTCAATGGCGTTTTAATCCTGAACACTTTTGCACAGCCAATTTTTCATGGGGGGAGCAAGAATATTATGTTTCTGTAGGAGAAAGAGATGGGAGCGTTCATTCTTATAAAAAATATGAGCCTCATCTCAGTCGTTTTAGTGCGTATCACGGAAGTTTTGGAAGTTTTGTCCACCTATTGCCCAATGGGGGTTACCATCCGCTGAATACACGTATCCATTTTCGCAGCGTTCCAAGCGGTTGGCAAAGCAGTTGGGAGGGGGAGATCACACAGGGGGATGGGACGCAAAAATCTTTTAAGACCATGGCATATGTATGGACCTACTATTTAAAGCCACCTCACAATGGGGGGCCTTCTGAGGCTAGAGGTCGCAGAGGGGAGGGGTGGATCAGCCCCAATGTGTGGACCCCCTATCAGCTTCCTCTTGTTGAAGAGAGAAAGCCCAATGGAAATAGGATCGTCTATAAATATGACTCTCTAAATGGTCAAGCACGCTACCCTGTCTATTATCTCCCTACGGAGATGATTGCTTATAATGCAACGAAGACAAAAGTGATGGGTTCTCTTCGCTTCCGATACAACTCGACATTAAGAACAAAAAACTTTGAAGTTGAGGGAAGCGATCAGAGGAAAGTGGTTTTTACAGTTAAGTCGGGGGAGATAGAGGGTCACTATATCTCCTCTGTAAGCGGTCCTTGCAACCCTTATACAGAATATAACCCCACAAAGCCTTGTAAAAGATATTGGGGCCCTCGTCTACAAGAGATTGTGCATCCCGAGGGAAGAACCCTTTTTACAGAATATGACATCCATAACAAGGTAAAGACTCAATATGCTCATGTAGGCCCTCCAGGCAGAGAATTTGTTCCTATTGCGCAGTATAACTATCTGAACAATCAGACAGAGGTGATGGATGCGGAGGGCAATAAGCTAGTCTATTTTTATGATGAGAATAAAAGATTTACCAAAATCATCTCTTACGACAAAAGCGAACTGGTACGTGTTGACCATTATGCCTGGGATTTTGGAACAGGGAATCTGATTTCCAAAGAGAGTCGAGATGGACACAATCATCTTTTATTCAGAGAGGAACATGAGTATGATTCTCGTCAAAATGTGATTGTAGAAAGACGAAAAGATGAGAAGGAGAGTACAACTCTCTACAGAAAATTTTCGGAAGATGGATTCAATCTTCTTCTCGAAGAGTGGGATGATTTTGGTAAAAAAATAAGATATGTTTATCTTCCCAATACCAATTTACTTACAGCAGAGTTTCAAGAGGTAGGGGGGCAGATTCGGAAGAGAAAATTTCATTTCTATGATGATTGTGCCATCTGTTTAAAAACGATTGTAGATGATGGTGTGAGTGAAAATCCTCAAGATCTTTTTCAGGTGACTTATAGACGGATCACAGAGGTACAACCCCGTTATACGCTCCCCTGTTTTGGTCTTGCAGAAGAGGTGAGGGAAAAGACGATAGATGCAAGAGGCAATGAGCTTCTTTTATCTATGGTGCGTTATCGCTATACCCCTTTTGGAGCTGTCTTGCAAGAGGATCATTATGATGCAACAGCTACCTATAGATATTCCATTTTTTATGAGTATGACCATCGAGAAAGGGTCATTGCAAAGATAGACTCCTCGGGGAAGAGAACCAGCTTTACCTACGATGCAAATAATAATCTTTTAACGGCTGTGGGGCCTCGGGAAGATAAATGGCAAGCGTGGACATATGATTTAGCCAACAGACCCATCAAGATGCAAGATGACAATGGAATCACAAAAAAACGGGCATATGACAAGTTAGGGAGGGTGGTTGCTTCGTGGGACGAGGCGGGATTTCAGACACAGTATGTATATAATGCTGCAGGAAATTTATTAGAGACCCTTTATGCAGATGGGACGCGAGAGAGAAAGGAGTATGATGCTTTAGGGAATATTGTGAAAGAGGTGGATGGGGAGGGTTATGTCACTACGAGAAGATATAACTTTAGAGGTCAAGTGACCTCTATCAACTATCCTGATGGGGGAGAGGAATCTTTTACCTATCGAGGAGACGGGAAACTCCTGCAGCATACAGATAAAAATGGAGCGCTGAGACGCCATGTGTATGATGCTTTTGGTAATTGCATTCAGGAGCAGGTCTGTAGCATGCGTGGGGAGGTACTCAAAGAGACAACAGCTCTTTATTCACCATTTACCCTCCTCTCTACAACAGACCCAGAAGGCGTTGAAACGCACTATAGCTATGATTATGCAGGAAGAAAAATAGCGATGAGTGTAGGAGGAAAAAAGACACTTTATACCTATGACAGTTTGGGGAGGGTCTCCTCCGTGCAGATGGGAGAGAGGATAGAAAAGAGAGAATATGATCTGCTCGATCATCTGATTGAAAAAAGGGGAGAATCGCTTTCAGGAGAGGTTTTAGAGCAGCAAAATTATAGTTACGATGCTTTAGGGAATCAGACTGAGGTAAGAAATTCAAAAGGGGTTTTTGAGACGCGCTATAATACATTAGGGCAGCCTATTTTGATAAAAGATCCCCTTGGGAATAGTAGGAGGGTAGATTATACCTATCAACAACAGTTGATTAAAACGGAGACCTTTCCCAAAGGGGTACAAAAGGTCACCTATTATGATTGTCGGGGAAGAGAAAGTGCTCTTGTTTGGAAGAACAAGGAGGGGGCTTGTATACATAAAAAGCGCTATTGTTTTGATGGGAGAGGCAATGTGACGCAGTCAATAGAGGAGATTTTTGAGGGAACGAGTTATCAAAAAGAGAGTAAGAATGTATGGAGTTATGGGCCCTGTGATCAGGTATTGAAATTTGTAGAGTGTGATTCTAGGGAGATAGGATATGCGTATGATGAGAGGGGAAGATTAAAGAGGATTAAGAAGGCGGATGGGGTCTCTATCCATTATGAATATGATACGTGTGGAAGATTGATCCACTATTTTTCTAAAGATTTTGATTATGTTTATACCTACGATGGATGTGATCGGATAGTGAGTGTAGTGGATGCAGTTTCCAAGACGGTGACGCTGCGTGTTTATGACTCCTTGGGCAATGTATTGAGGGAGAAGTTAGGGAATGGTCTAACCCTACAAAATAGATATGATGAGCAGGGCAAACGGGTGGAGTGTGTGCTTCCGGACAGCACATCCATATATTATGCTTATCAGGATGAAAGATTGTATCAGGTGAGGAGGAAGAACTATTCTCACACTTATGCGGAGAGGGATTTTGAGGGAAAAGTGACCAGTTTAGTTTTACCTGGGGGGTTGGGGGCGGCTTATATTGAGAGGGATGCTCTTTCCCGGTGGCAGAAGTTTACCTCTTCGTTTTACACGGCATTATTTCCTGAAGAGAGCTATGATGCGCATGGAAATTTATGTTCTTATACCTATGTGGATCTGTTAGGTAGTGACAAGCTGCAGTTTACCTATGATGATTTCGATCAATTGACCTCTGAGAAGGGGCATACCTATGTTTATGATTCTTACCATAATCGGCTGAAGAGAGATGAGGTGAGGCTCTCTTTGAATGCACAGCATCAGGTAGTATCTGGGGGGAGAGAATATGATAAGAATGGGAATTTAGTTAAGGAAGAGGGGAGGAGTTATAGATATGATTCACAAGACAGGCTGATAGAGGTTTGTATAGGGAAGCTTGTGATAGCATATACATATGACCCCTTTCACAGACGTCTTACGAAGGAGTGTAATAAGAGGAGGGAGTCTTTTATTTGGGATGGTCAGAATGAGATTGGATTAAGTAATGAGAAGGGGAAGATAGAGCAGCTGAGGGTTTTGGGAGAGAGTTTAGGGGCTGAGATAGGGGCGGCGGTTCTTTTTGAGTTAGAGGGAAGGGAGTATGTTCCTGTGCATGATTATAGGGGCTCTTTAGTAACGCTTGTGGAATTGGGGAGGGGAAGGGGAGTAGAGGTGTACCGGTATACAGCGTTTGGGGAGGCTGTTGTGGCGGGCAAGCGTGCTCCCTGGAGATTTTCGAGTAAAAGATATGAGGAGGAGACGAGGTTTTATTATTTTGGGCGTAGATATTATGATCCTGGATTGGGTCGATGGATAACGCTTGATCCGCAGGGGCTTAAGGATGGGGTTAATCGTTATGCTTATGTTAAGAACAATCCACTGACCTATTTTGATTTATATGGGTTGAGGAGGGAGGCGAATCCTCATTCTAGGGAGAGTAGGGAGGGGGGGTGTCAGCATGATTTTTCTCATTTTGAGGATCGGTATAGGAATAAGAGTTATTCCATGGATTTTCCGGGGAGGGCTGATATAAAGAATTTAGGGACGGGATTTTGTAATGGGATGTACACAGAAGAGCAGATAGCAAAAATGCAAGCAGATCATATTATGAAGCTTACGGATGAACATAAGCTTCGATTTACCTATAATGCGACTCATGGGCCTGTCACAGATATTGTAGAATGTATACTGAACTTATATTTACATAAATTGACACCTCCTGCTCTTGAGTTAATGAGGAATTGGAATGAGTTTTTCACAAAGAACCCTGAGGGGTATTATTTACAATATGCATTTAGTCAGGGGGGAATTCTTGTAAGAAATGCATTGAGGCATACTCCAGAGCATATAAGCAATAGAATTATGGTTGTGGCGATTGCCTCAGCGGCTTATATTCACAAAGACCTCTGTTTAGAGGTCAGACATTATGTGAGTCCGGGAGATATTGTGCCTAAGCTGGATTGGGTTGGGAAAACGGCTTGTGCGGACACTACTTTTTATTTAAATTCTCATGAGAATCCCTCTTTAAAAGACCATTGTTTGATGAATCCTATTTATGACGATCCGATAAGAGATTCTTTTGAACATTTTATAAAAAACTATGGTGAAGAGAAGAGATGAAAAAACTATTTATTTTTCTGCTGATTTTTTTTGCTATCACCTCATTTAGAAGACAGACATGTCCTACAGATGATAAACATGCTTACCGTTTGATGAGACAATTTGCCAAAGAACAGAAAAAAAAATGGATTGTATGCCTTTGGCACAGGCTTAGCAGAAGAGAAATCAGGGCCAAAGAAGGGAAAATTGAGAAGTATCTCTCTTTCTTTCTTAACTAATCAGCTTTTGACCGTTGAATCAGCAAGAGAGTTGGTCATCCCGCTTATGCAAGAATTTCTAGATTTTTTAAATGATCATGAGGATTTTAAGAAATGCGTTAAAGAATGGCCTCTTACTGAAGAGTCTATATGTATTAGCATACGTGGTGCTAAGATAGAAGATGTGCATGGAGAATATGTACGTTCAGTTATGGGAGGACAGGGAAGCATTTGGTATTTTTCTTTTGTTTCTTCCCCGTGGTGTTTACATCGAGAGACGTTTGAGGAGGCAGTTAATATTCTTCAACATAATCCTAATCATACAAAACACTCTATCAAAGAAAAGGCTATATTTCTAAAAGGCAGGGAGATCTAATGCATTTAGAGGAATTAAAAAAATGGGTTAAAAAAGGTGAATCTGAAGATTTGGAATTTAAAAAAACAACAGGACAACGATCAGAGGCAGTTAAAACAGTATGTGCAATGCTTAATGGTTTAGGCGGTTTTGTGCTCTTTGGAGTATCCGATAAAGGTGAAATAGCCGGTCAACAAGTAACGGCAAAAACGCTCGAAGATATTACTCAAGAGTTACGCAAGATCGAACCACCTGCTTTTCCTGAAATTGAAACCATAGCTATTGGAAATGACAAAGCAGTTATTCTGATTAGAGTATCTAAGAAATTGGATACCTATTGCTATGATGGTCGACCCTATATTCGGCATGGTCCTACCACCCAAATCATGCCCCGTGGAGAGTATGAAAAGCGTGTTTTAGATAAATTTCATGCGCATCGACGTTGGGAAAATGAACTGGCGCCCGAGTGGATAACTGTACAAGATCTAGATGAGAAAGAAATTCAATCAACGCTGCAAAATGCAATTAAACTTGGTCGCATGAAAAAGCCCTCCTATACTGATTCTGAATCGATTTTGCGAGGCTTAGGATTGTTGGATGATGGACGTTTTATCAATGCCACTATAGCTCTTTATGGAAAAAGTGAAAGATTATTTTCAAATTATCCTCAGTTATCAATAAGGCTAGCTCGATTCAGAGGCTCTGACCGCTTAACTGGATTTATGGATAATCGGGATTATTGGGGAAATGCTTTTGATCTTTTGAGACGGGGTGAATTGTTTTTACTCGATCATGTCTCCATTTCAGGCCGAGTTATTTCTGGTAAAATGATACGAGAAGATTATCCTCTTTATCCACCTCTTGCCACAAGAGAAGCTTTAGCAAATGCTATTTGCCACAGAGATTACACTACGCCAGGGGGTGCTGTGGCAATTGCCATGTACGATGATTGCCTGGAAATTATCAATCCAGGAGTTTTACAGTTTGGCATCACCCCAGAAAAGCTGACCCTACCTCACGAATCTAAACCGTGGAATCCGATTATTGCTAATGTCTTTTATCGTGCTGGCATTATTGAAAAATGGGGGATGGGCACACTCAACATTATTGACCGGTGTAAGGAAAATGGGAATCCTAAACCGATCTGGGAAGTTCGTGCTGAGTCTGTTGTAACGACTTTTATGCCCTCTTCCTTCTTTGCTACAGGGAAAAGCCCTGAAGAACAAGCAGAAGAAGCCAAAAAAATCAGGCCCGAGTCAAGGCCCGAGTCAAGGCCCGAGTCATTAGAGGATACTGTATTAAATTTGCTCAAACGAGGTCCCTTGTCCAAAAGCGAACTATCTCAAGCTTTAGGTCATAAACATATTTCTGGAGCTTTAAAGAAAGTACTTAGCTCTCTACTAAAACAGGGAAGAATTGCCTATACAATTCCTGAGAAACCAAAGAGCAGACTGCAAAAATATAAATTATGAACCTATCTCAAAAGTAACTGTGAGATGCACCCTTTGATTCCTTATGGAACAACCTCTTCTGAAACGCCGTTAATACGGGTAAAATCCCCCCAAAAAGTGCAAATACATTTTTTGGGGGGATTTTGTAGCGCCCTTCCCAAAAAAAACAATCAAAAAACGGGCAATTTTGCTACCATCTACCCTCTTTTGGGAGATTAAATATGAAAATTTTGATCGTTGGAACAGGTTACGTAGGACTCGTCACAGGAGCCTGCTTCGCAGAAATGGGACACCAGGTCATCTGCCTGGATATCAATCAAGAAAAAATAGATCTCCTCAACCAAGGAAAAGTTCCCATCTTCGAACCAGGCCTAGAAGAAATCGTTCGCCGCAATAAAGCCGCAGGACGTCTCGAATTCACCACCAACTACACCTACGGCGTCCAATCCTCCCTCTTCTGTTTCATCGCCGTCTCAACACCCCCTCAAGAAGATGGCTCCGCCGATCTGCGCTACGTAAAACAGGCCATCACCCAAATCGCTGAACAAATGGATAGCTATAAAATCCTCATCAATAAATCCACAGTTCCTGTCGGAACCGCACACATAATGACAAATATCGTCACAAATATCTTAAAACAACGAGAAGCAAATATCGATTTTCATGTCGTCTCTAACCCAGAATTTTTAAAAGAAGGAGATGCCATCAACGATTTTATGAAGCCAGATCGTATCATTATAGGAACCGAAAATTCTACAGTAAGCGCCTTGATGCAAGAGCTCTATGCTCCTTTTAATCTTAATCATGATAGAATTTTGATAATGGATGTGGCCTCTGCCGAGATGGCAAAATATGCTGCAAATGCTATGCTGGCTTGTCGGATCTCCTTTATGAACGAGATGGCAGGTCTATGTGAACGGGTAGGAGCAGATATCAATATGGTGCGTAAGGGAATAGGTTCCGATAAGAGAATTGGATACGCTTTTCTCTACTCAGGTGCAGGGTATGGGGGATCTTGTTTTCCAAAAGATGTAAATGCCTTATATGCACTTGGACGGCACCTAGATTATGAAATGCCCCTTGTAGAGGCCGTAGAAAAGGTCAATTTTCGTCAAAAACAGGTTCTAGGGGAGAAGGTAGTCAATTATTTTTCCTCCCGTGGGGGGGTCGCTGGCAAAACAATCGCCATCTGGGGTCTTGCTTTTAAACCTGGCACAGATGATATGCGAGAGGCCCCCTCATTGGTGCTCATTCGTGAGCTATTGGAACAGGGAGCCTTCTTGCGTCTCTATGATCCTGTCTCGATGGAAAAAGCAAAAGAGATGATTAAAAAGACCCCTCAAATCCACTGGAGTAAAGATGAATTTGATGCTGCTAAAAATGTAGATGCAATTGTACTCGTGACAGAGTGGAAACAGTTCCGTTTTATCGATTTTAATCGACTGATTCCCCTCCTAAAAGGAGGCGCATTTTTTGATGGGAGAAATCAATACTCCCCTCAAGAAATGGCCAGCCGAGGATTTGACTACTATAGCATAGGTCAACGTCCCCTAATTGCAAAAGAAGATTTTGTCTCCAAATGAATGCAAAGTTTGATGTATGGATGGTACTGCTTTTCTCCTACTTTTTTACCCTTCATGCAGATCAACTTTCCCTTCATTTAGGGGGATACACCATACGGGCCAATAATCTTTTTACTTTTTCGCTGATTGGATTGCTGATAGTACGCGCTCAATTATTTACACCGAGAATTTCACGAGATCTTTTTTTGGGGCTTTTGGGAATTTTATGTTCCATTCTCATCTCCCTCTCTCTTTCTCCTTTTAAATCCCGCTCCCTTCTCTTTTGTGGCTGGTATGGGATGATAGCAATGGGTTATTGCGTGCTCCCTTATCTTTTTTTTCAATGGTATGGGGAGCGCGTATTCAAACTCTACTTTCTCTCTTTTCTCATTGTGGGTTTTTGTGCTGTTTTACAGCTCTTACTTGCTTGTGGAGGTATCTATTTTTTTGTCACAGAAAAGCTTTTTACAACCTTGGCAAGAGTCAATGGTTTTGCCTATGAGCCCTCCTATTATGCCCTCTACCTCACCCCTTTTGTGATGATGGTGAATTTTCATTTTTTAACCGGCTCCGATCAGCCCCTCTATTGTTTCAAAAGGGTAAATAAAAAAATCTTGTTCTTAGTCAATGGTCTCTACCTTGTTTCTACTTCTACTTCGACGGTATTTGCTTATTTTGTTTTTCTTCTCATTCTTTTGATTCAGAGATACTCTTTCATTGTTTATCGTCGGTTATGGTTAAGTATAACCGCTCTAGTCTGCTTGGGAGCAGGGCTTACTCTTCTCCTTCCAGAATTAATGGTGAGTTTTTATTTAAAGTTTTTTTTCAGTGGAACTTCTCACCACTCTTTTATGGAAAGATGGGAGAGAATAAGCGATGTATGGAATATTTTTTTAAGACACCCCTGGTGTGGTGTGGGGTTGGGGGGGATTCCCTCTTATTTACTAGACGCATGGACAAGGGGGGATCTTGCGTTTTTTAGTACTCGGATTGCTTCGATCTATTCCATAAATGGCAATCCTTTGAAGATGTTTGAGCCAAGTAATGTGTTTACGGAGCTTTTAGCCAGTTTGGGAATCTTGGGGGTCTCTTTCTTCTTGTTTCTCTTTGTGGGGTTATATAAACAGATGAAGCGAGCCTATGTATATCAACCCATTCTTGCAAGTAACCTTTGGGTCTCTCTTCTTGTGACAGCATGTACCCTTCAAATCAATCAGGGGCTCTTTCGAACCTATATCTGGGTCCATTTTGCTCTTACTTACGCTCTGTTGGAGAGCATGCATCGAGATACCAGTGAATTGTCTCTTGAAGCCCCCTCTTCAGGGATCTAGGTTGGAAATGGGGAAGGGAGGAGAGAAGTTTTTGAATAGAGAGCACCTTTGATCGTGCTCCCACATACCGGGTCAAATCATAGCCTATCTGAGAGGAGCAAAAACCCACCTCTTCAGAAATCAGTGTCGCAAATTGTTTAATAGAGTACTCTCTACCCCCTCCAATATTAATATGGGTATGATTCTCCCTCTCCACAAGCTGTAAGAGAGCCTCAATAAAATCATCTACATGAATCAGTTCACGCATCTGCTCCCCATCCCCCCATAAAATGACCTCCTCACCATAATGCACGCCACGTAATATTTTACGGATTAAATCAAAAATAAAGTGGAGCTGACGGGAGTCTGTATGATACCCAGGACCATAAAGAGTTGAGGGAATAAGATAGAGATAATTCATCCCAAATTGCTTGTGAAGTGCTTGTAGACCCGATAAGAGCATTCTCTTTGTCATGGCATATGTAAATAGACTGTCGATCGGCTCTCCTCGAAGGTAATTCTCTTCGATAAGAGGTAGGGAGGGATCATAACTACAGCTTGTCCCCATGCAAATGAGTTTGGCTTGTGGCTGCTTTTCTTTCCACCAGTCTAAAACATGCGTATTTATCTTCTGATTGATGAGCCACTGCTCTCCCGGATGGCGTAAGCAAAAATCACCCGCTTGCGTCCAGGCAGCTAAATGGTAAATCTGATCAAAGGGATCACAAAATTGAGATAAAGAATGGGCTGATGTCAAATCACACGTTCGAGAACCAACAGCTGTTACTAGATCTCCCCGATTTTTCAATTGAGTGACAAGATGGCGGCCTAAAAATCCTGTAGCACCTGTAACAAAAACTCTCATACAACATCTATGGGGAAATAAAATTCCACTCCTCTCTCAATCAGAGCACTATTTCTTTGTAAAATTTCCTGTTTAAAGTTCCAAGCCAATACATAATAAACATCAGGAGGTGAGATAAGCTCCTCCTCCATCAGAATAGGAAGATGCATTCCAGGACTATACAAATTTTTGCGCAATGGATTCTTTTCTACTAAACAATCTAAATACTCCTTCCCCACTCCAAAATAATTGAGAAGCGTATTGCCCTTCACAGGAGCCCCCATCCCAAAAATTCTCTTTCCCTCTTTTTTCTTCTGCTTGAGAAAGGCAAGATTTTTCTCCCTCAACAGAATCATCCGCTTTCCCAAATCTAAATAAGCTCCTAGGGAGTTGCATTGCGCATGGGTCTCTTGCTCTTTGAGCTCTAAAAGCCGTTGAGAGGGGGCTCTTTTCCCCATATGACCTGCATATCCAATGATAGATCCCCCATGGATACTCTCCCAAGAGGCATCAAAAAGAGAAAGACCATGCATCTGTAGAAGAGTATCTACCGTCTTTAAGGTGTAATAGAGAAGATGTTCATGGTAAATTTGGTCAAAGGCACAATTTTCCATAATACTTTTCATATAGAGAAATTGAACAACAAAAACCCCCTCCTCTTTAAGAAGAAGCTTAATCGCTTCCGCAACAGAATGTAACTCCTCTAAATGAAAAAAAACCCCCGATGCATTGATGACATCAAATCTTAAGGGAAGCGTTCTGGCCAAATCTAGATTGAAAAAGGCCTGCACAGTCGGAATCCCCTTCTTGTTGGCAATATCCACAATTCTTGAAGAGGATTCTACCCCCAAAACCTCATACCCTAGCATTTTATAATGAAAAAGTTGTGTCCCATCATTGGAACCAATGTCTAAAACAGATTTGGAAGGCTTATTGTGGAAAAACTGTTCATCGATCTCTTGCGCAACTTTCAAGAAATGGTGATTCAAAGAATGGGTCATCCCTGAGAGATAGGTATGGTCAGAAAACATGACCTCTTTTTTTACGGTATACCCTAGCTGCGCGGTTTCACAAGAATGGCAGTAGAGGACCTTTAAGGGATAATAGGGTTCGTAACCCACCTCCTCCTCTTTTAAAAAGTGATTCCCCCAAGGTTGTTCTTGCAAATCAATAGCAAGAGAAAGATCATGGCTTGCGCACACGCGACATGTAGCTGACATGCAGAAGAAGATAAGAGAAGAACTCTTTTAGGTAAATCTAAGAATTTGCTAATGTTTGAGGCATATTTTTCGAATATCGAGATAGTTCATGCCAAGACACATCATCTCGCGTACTCCTGTCCGCATCAGTTTGTTTGGAGGGGGAACCGATTACCCCATCTTCTATCAAGAGCAGCCGGGCGCCGTGATGGGAACCACCATTAATCAGTACACCTACATCAGTGTAAAAACTTTTGACAGCTCCTTTTTTGATCATCAAATTCGTATTGCCTATTCCAAAATTGAACTGATTAAAAATATCGAGGAGATTCAACATCCTAGCGTGAGAGAGTGCCTTAAATTCATGGGGATAGGTGGAAATCTTGATATCCATATCTTTTCTGATCTGCCCGCACGTACAGGTCTTGGCTCCTCCTCCTCCTTTACCGTAGGCTTTTTAAATGCCCTCTACGCTTTACAAGGAAAAAAAATTTCAAAACAGAAGCTTGCTGAAGAGGCGTGCCACGTGGAACAGAATCTGATTCAGGAAAATGTGGGCTCTCAAGATCAGTTTCATGCCGCTTTTGGGGGATTTAATGTGATTCAATTCCACGCAGATTATATTCAGGTGCGTCCCCTCATTCTATCAAAAGAAAAAAAAAGAATGGTAGAAGATCATCTGCTGATTTTTTTTACAGGGATGAGTCGATTGGCAAGTCAAATTGTTAAAGAACAGATAGATAACACTAAAAATCGGATAAATGATTCTTATTTGCATAAGATGTTAAATATGGTGGATCAAGCAGAGGAGATGATTCTCTCTCTTCCGCTTGACCAACTACCAAAATATTTAGGCTCACTCTTACATGAGAATTGGCTGCTTAAAAAATGTTTATCGAGTCAAATTACGAATCCTACTGTAGATGGGGCGTACAAGTTGGCGATGGATCAGGGAGCTTATGGGGGAAAACTTTTAGGTGCAGGAAGCGGGGGATTTTTAGCTTTTCTTGCTCCTAAAGAGAGGCATCAAGCGATTCGGGAGGCTCTTTGCACGCTTCAAGAGGTTACTTTTCGTTTTGAGAATGAGGGAAGCACGATCGTTTATATGCGAGATGAGGAGTGATGGAGGCAGTAATTTTAGTGGGGGGACTCGGAACGCGCTTGCAAGAGGTCGTCCCCGATGTTCCCAAGCCTCTTGCCTCTATTCGAGGAACCCCTTTCCTCTCTCTTCTTTTAAAGAATCTTCCTTTTGAAAGGGTAATTCTTGCGGTTGGCCATCGCGCAGATCAGATCATCTCCTGCTATCAAAACCATCCTTTCCCCTTTGATATTCAGTTTTCGGTTGAGAGCGAGCCTTTGGGGACGGGAGGGGCGCTGATCCATGCACTTAGTATGATTAAAGGTCCCCTTTTTTGGGTCTTAAATGGGGATTCCTATTTCGCGATAGATTTTGAAAAGATGGAAGAGGCGCATCTGCAAACAGGTGCTGATCTAACCATTGCCTCTCTAGAAGTGGAGGAGGTGAGTCGTTATGGTTCTCTTGAATTTGACCCATCTACGAGACGCATTACCCATTTTTCTGAAAAGGCGGAGAAAAAAGGAGCTGGATGGATCAGTGGGGGGATTTATCTTTTTCAAAAAGAGGTTCTCTCTTGCTTCTCTTTAAAATCTTTTTCATTGGAAAAAGAGGGGTTTCCTCATCTTTTAAATAAACGCTGTTTTATGTATCCTTCTCGTGGAGCCTTTATTGATATTGGCACTAAGGAATCATACTCTCTAGCACAGGATCTTCTTATCTCATGAGTCTACATATTTTAATCACAGGTGGAGCAGGTTACATCGGTTCTATCCTTACCCCCCTTCTTCTTCAAAAGGGCCATCGGGTCACTGTTTTGGATAATCTGATGTACAAGCAGGTCACCCTTCTTGATTGCTTTGGAAATTCTCGATTCGAATTTATCAAAGGGGATGTTGCAGATGAGGCTCTCCTCAAGCGCTTAATGGCCTCTGCAGATGTGATCATTCCCCTTGCAGCTATTGTAGGTGCTCCCGCCTGTCAATCCAATCCCGCTCTTGCAAAAATGGTAAACTACGATGCTATTGAGACCATTTTGAAAAACCTCTCGACGGAACAGCGTGTTCTATTTCCTAACACAAATAGCGGATATGGAATTGGAGAAAAGCAGGCAGAATGTACCGAAGAGAGCCCTCTCAGACCAGTCTCTCTCTATGGAAAATTGAAAGTAGACATTGAAAAAAGGCTGCTAGATAGCGGAAGGGCTATCTGCTTTAGATTAGCGACTGTTTTTGGAGTTTCTCCCAGAATGCGATTAGATCTACTTGTCAATGACTTTACGTTTCGAGCTGTACATGACCGTTTTATTGTTCTTTTTGAAGAGCATTTTAAACGCAATTATATTCATATCAGAGATGTCTCAGGAGCTTTTATTTTTGGAATGGAAAACTTCGAGAAGATGAGAGGCCATGCTTTTAATGTAGGTCTCTCGCAAGCAAATCTTTCCAAAAGAGAGTTGTGTGAGAAGATACAAACATATCTTCCCCATTTTTATATCCATTCAGCTCCTGTAGGGAGAGATCCTGATCAGAGAGACTACATTGTCAGTAATGCAAAACTGGAGTCTCTGGGCTGGAGACCCACTAAAGGATTAGATGAGGGGATTCGAGAGCTTATCTCGGCTTATTCTCTCATTAAACACTCTCAATTTGCCAACCATTGATGAGAAAGCATATTTTTTGGAGGCTGATTTTTGAAAAAGAGAGCAAAAAAAGCGTTCTTTTATTAATAGCTATTTTCCTCTCTAATTTTATTGCAGCGGCTCTTGAGGGGCTCTCTTTTTGCTGTATCCTTCTCGGTTTTTCCGTTTTAACCGGGGATAGTCAAGGTTTGGGATTCCTCTCCAGATGGTGTCTTCCCTGTCTTCCTCAAGGCTCGACGGTCGTTCTTTTTATCTGGTGTACTCTATGTGCTGTCCTCACGCAGGTGTTACGCAGCCTTTTTGCTTATATAGGGCAGCTCGCCATCTCGGTGATCTCTATTAAAGTGCAGACAGAGGCTCAAAGAGCCATTTATAGAAAAATTTTTTCGCTCTCTTTTTCTAAAATCATGAGTTTTAAAAATGGAGATTTGATTAACCATGCTGCCTCCCCCCCTCAATATACAGGTGCTCTTTTTGATGCGTGTAACCTCTTATTTGTCTCAGCATGTATGATGATGGGTTATATCTGTTTGATGACTCTCATTTCCCCCTCTTTGACCCTCTCCATTCTTCTATTATTTACGAGTGCTGCTTTTTCACAGAAAAAAATTTTAAAAAAAATAGGGAGAGCCTCGATAGAACAGTCAGATCATCTTGTGAAACTCAGTCAGGAGACAACACAAAATATAGAGGGGTTAAAACTTATTCATATTTTTAATCGTCGCAAATACATTCTTGAAAACATAGAATCCTGCCTCTCTCAAATTAAGAGGGCGACCTTC
>Ga0207115_1016_pt1 | contig 31566 bp, 22 predicted proteins | sample Alteio_BWMinHeat_46_FD_153536 | JGI IMG/M metagenome (GOLD analysis project Ga0207115, IMG submission 153536) | Enriched cells from forest soil in Barre Woods Harvard Forest LTER site, Petersham, Massachusetts, United States -... | ecosystem: Environmental > Terrestrial > Soil > Temperate forest >...
AATATATACCCGTAGCGTCTGGGTTTTAGGTGTTGCAGCGTTCAATGAGCAAGAGATTTAAACTTTTTTACTTCGAAAAAGACGCCGGAATAGCCAGCTATTTCAAGTCTTTTCCGAAGTAAAAAAGCTTAAAGGTCGCCGCTCAGTGGACGCTGCAACACCTAAAACCCAGATGCTCCGGGTATAGTTTTCTTTAAGAAGTCCATTTCATTTTTTGAACCATTTCTTTTTTAATAGCTGTTATTTTAATTGTTATTCAATGAGTTATAAAAATAATTATATATTCTATTAGGTTCGGAAAAATCATTTTTTATCCTTTATAAGCATAATTGTATGTAAATTAGTTATAATTGATTTATAAGAATATAAAACCTAAAAGAGGATGATATATGGCTTTTTCTTCCAATGAATTATTTAGATTTACAGGCATACCTCAAGGTGATTTTCCTAATGTCATATTAACAGATGAGTCAAAAGATTTATTTGAAAGAGCGCGATTTGCTGGATCTCTGGATATTCAGGGAAATTCGGTACAGAGAGGACAAGGCTTAGTTGGTATAGCTTGGCTCGGAAAAAATCAAGAAAAAGAAAATGTGCTATATATTGATTTAATTCCTGCTTTTAATAAAAATGATAATCGTCCACAAAGTGACAGATATGATGTTAAATATGAAGAACATCAACATGCTTTTACAAATGAACCCTTAGGCGGTAACTCAGGTAGAAATCATGAAAAACTATTGTCGATTCTTACATCGAGAATTCAAAAGGCATATGATTTAAAAAAAACAGAGGGATTAGAAACAAAGGAATTAGCAAAATACGATGGCCTTTATACTATTTCCAATGAAAAAATCGTCATAGATAAAACAAAATTATTTGGTTTCGGAATTTTTAAAGGTGATGAAAACATATTACTATATAGTTTTAGGAATAAATCAGCAAATTTGAATCCATTTTCCATTGAATATAATCCCGAATTTTTATTAATAAATTATTTTTCTTCAGATATAGATACAATTTTTCCGAATGAATATCATATAAAAAGATCTTTACCAGCCGTTGTCAGTGAAAAAATTCAATCTTCTTTATTGGATCAATTACCTTTAGAATCAAAAAGTACACGTCGCCTTTGTCAAGAAGATGAGACATTTTTTTCTAAAAATATAGACACGACATGGGAAAAAATAAAAAACGATCCGATTACAAAGAATGCATTTTTATTGGAATCTTTATCTCAATTTTGTGATATGAAAACGAGTAAAATAGAAAAAATAAAAGAAATTTTGTTTTATATGGAAAAAAATATCCAATCTATTTCCCCTGATTTGAAGGAACCAAATCAGCTTCTTTCTGATCTTTTATTAAGTCCATCCCAATATAAATCACAATCTATTTTGATAAGTGCTATTGACCATAATCATACAGAAATAATCGATTTTATCCTCTCTAAATTAAATAATACTGACCTTACTGAAATATTATGCTATGCCATTCAGAAAAATAATATTAATGCAGTACGTTTGTTGTTACAAAAAAATATTAATAAAAATAGCAAAGGATTGACTGAATCGTTATTCTTTGCAGCAAAAGAAGGTTATAGAGAAGTGATCAATTGTTTTGAAGAGGATAGAATTTTATTAGATGGACTAAACATTGAAGGAAATACATTTTCACAATGTCTGTCCGAAGGATTAATTAAAATCGCAAAAAAAGAAGATTATTATGAGTTAATGAAAACATTGCAAGATTATAGTGATGAGAAGCTGGAAATAGAATCAGTAAAAGATGATCTACGTGATATTTTTTATAAAAATATAGAAAAAGGAGGGATGGAAAATATTTTACGATTAAAGGAAATATTTCCAGAATGGTTTGATGAATTTGTTTATTCAGGAGAAGAAAAACTTATTTCTGTATATGAAGATTTCAATGAAGAAAATGATTTATCGTGTCCTGCTCCCATTTATTCTGCAATCATTGGTGGTCAATTAGATATGTTAAAATTTTTTATTGAGGATTATTTTCCTGATCTAAAAAATAATAATATCATTCGAGAGAAATGTTTTACATCTTATGTATTCGGCGTTATATATGATCATATAAGTAAAGAACAATATGATGATATAAGAAAAGTGTTACATGAAAATAGTCATGTCATATCAATTGATGAAATACTAAGTGAAAATGGTGTGGTAAGGAGTTTATTTGATAAATTTCATAAACATATATGTAATGGTAATATATCAAAATTAAAAGAATTTAAGGATATATTTCCTAAATTGTACTCAAACTTTTTAAATGACATACATCCTAATGGCTTTACTGCAATTATGTCTGCAGTTAGCCATAATCAAATTGATATGACGAAATATTTGCTTAATGAGATTGCAGTGAAAAAACAAGATGATCTTGAAGAAAAAAAACAAGATATTGAAGAAGAGTACGAAATCGAAGAGGAAAAAGAAACTCAAAATGAAGTTCAACTTGAAATAAGGAACTCTGACTATCTTACTCCTCTTCTTCAAGCTGCTTTAAAAGGTCATTTAGAGATAGTTGATTTATTATTAAAGCATGGAGCAAATAAGGATGCTAAAGAAGATAATAAAGATTTTATTGATTATCTTCAATTATATGCGATTTCATGTGCTCATCAGCATAATTATGATGAACTTGTTAAATTACAAAATAAATATCCCGATGTTGATTTAATCAGTCCAAATAATGATGGAGAAAGTGTCCTGGATATTATATTACAAAAATCTGCAGATATAGATTTACAGTCACTTAAAATAATACAAAAAATACCTGCTATATTTAACGAATTAATTCAGAACATCAATTATGTTGAATTAGCTATTTTTAATGGAGATTTTGAAAAAATAAAATTATTACTAGAAAATAAGATAGACTTAACATTAGTAGATCAAGGAGGCAATTCTCTTTTTTTACTGGCTGCGCAAAATGGCCAAAGTAAAATACTTGATTTACTTTTAAAAAATGCTCCTCATGAAACAATGCAGGCATCTATTCATGAGACTTTATTTAGAAGTTCCATTATTGATTTGCCTAAATTAATTTATTTTGAAACATATTTTCCTGATTTATTTAATGTAAATGATGCCTTATTTTATTTATTTTCTGAATTTTCTACTCAAAGAAATAAAATATTTAATTATCTTTTAAGTAAAAAACCTGATTTAGAAATGAAAAATGCCAATGGAGAAACACCACTTTTATTGGCAGCAAAAAATGGACATTTTGATATCGTTGATATGTTGCTCGAGCAAAAAGTGAATCAGAATGTAGTGAGTTTTGATGAATTAACATTTGGAGATTGTTTAGCCAAAGGGATTTTGTCTAAGACCCCTATTAAACTAGATAAATTAAAAAATATTATGCATAAATTTCCTGATGTTAATATAGATTTTAATAATGTCTATTTGGGTGTTTCAATTAATTCCGCACTATTTAATGTGTTAATTGATTATATTAAGACCCAGAACATTGAAGAATTAAAAGCATTAAAAGCTGATTTTCCCGATTTTTTTAAAAAAGCTATTGATATGCAGACGAAATTGGGAACAACCCCTCTTATAGAGTGTTTTGATACAACGACACCTAATATACCATTAGTACGATTTTTATTAGAGAGTAAACCCAATTTATCGATTGAGGATCAGCTTGGCCATACGGCAATTATTAGAGCTATCCATAATAATTGCTATGAAGGAGCAAAAATATTAATAGATGCAGGCTCTTCGAGCAATTTTACTGATTTTCTTTTTTCGAAAACGAAAGAAAATATTAAGAATAATTATTATGACCTATTAGAACAGTTTAAAAAATATTTACCGGATTTTTTTAATCAAATGTTAGAAATTGCGGTAAAAAAGAATGATTTTCATATAATATCGAGTCTATTGCAAATGGAAGCCAATATTACCAATGATGATAAGCATATTATTGCATGTGTAGATCGTTGTAAAAAAATAATAACATTGGAAGAGAAAGATATTTGTTCAAATCGCTATAAAGCATTTAGCGCTTTATATCAAAGAACTTCTTCTACTGAATTTGATTCAGCGTTCATTCAATTTTCACAACTGGATACATTTATTAAAAAATTAAGTACTATTTCAAATGCGAAATTAAATGAATTAGCTCAATCCGCTTATACAGCTTATTCAGAAAAACCCAATGAGGTTAGCCTTATTATAGATAATCTTATAAAAAATGTGGAAAAAATAAGTAAAGAAATAGTTCCTCCTTTCGATAGAGGTTTATTTGAAGGTTCTAATGAGTTACACATGAAAAACCAATTAGATAGTATTCTTCGTGATGTTATCTCAAATAGAAGATCGTTGGGATATTTTTAATTATTGGAATGAAAATCCATATTTAATGTAAAACTTCGTTCATTCTAAGAGCCCTTACCTGCTACAGATTCGTAAAAAACATTCCTTGTCATATTTTAACCTTTATATGTATAATTGGTTACAAATTATATAACCAGCTTATAAAAAGATAAATTTTTGACCATTTAAAAAATAAAATATCTATAAAAGAGGATGATATATGGCTTTTTCTTCCAATGAATTATTCAGATTTACAGGTATGCCTCAAGGTGATTTTCCTAATGTCATATTAACAGACGAGTCAAAAGCTTTATTTGAAAGAGCGCGATTTGCTGGATCGTTGGATATTCATGGAAATCCGATACTTAGAGGACAAGGCTTAGTGGGTATAGCCCGGCTCGGAAAAAATGAAGAAAAAGAAGATGTTCTATATATTGATTTGATTCCTGCTTTTAATAAAGATGATAATCGTCCACAAAGCGACAGATATGACGTTAAATATGAAGAGCATCAATATGCTTTTACAAATGAACCCTTAGGCGGTAACTCAGGTAGAAATCATGAAAAACTATTGTCGATTCTTACGGCGAGAATTCAAAAAGCATATGATTTAAATAAAACACAGGGATTAGAAACAAAGGAATTAAAAAAATATAATGGCCTTTATACTATTTCTAATGAAAAAGTTGTCATAGATAAAACAAAATTATTTGGTTTCGGAATTTTTAAAGGAGATGAGAATATATTACTATATAGTTTTAGGAATAAATCAGCGAATTTGAATCCCTTTTCCATTGAATATAATCCCGAATTTTTATTAATAAATTATTTTTCTCCAAATGAAATAAATACGAGTTTTCCGGATGAATATTATATAAAAAGATCTTTACCGGTAATTGTTAGTGAAAAAATTCAATCTTCTTTATTGAATCAATTACCTTTAGAATTAAAAAATACACGCCGCCTTTGTCAACAAGAAGATGTGACATCTTTTTGTAAAGATATAGATACGATATGGGAGAAAATAAAAAACAATCCGATTATAAAAAATATATTTTTATTAGAATCTTTATCTCAATTTTGTGATATGAAAACTAGCAAAATAGAAAAAGTAAAAGAAATTTTGTTTTATATGGAAAAAAATATTCAGTCTATTTCTCATGATTCGAAAGAGAAAAATAAACTCTTTTCTGATCTCTTATTAAGTTCGTCGCAATATAAATCAAAATTTATTTTGATAAATGCTATTGATAATACCTGAATTCCAATCGATTTTTACTACCTAGGTTATGATTCTTCAAAACAACATTCCACAACTAATTGAAAAATAAAGTAAAATTTATTTATTTTGTAGGATAATAATTTTTGTTGTTTTTCGATCCTAGGTAGTAATATACTCCCTAGGTATTTATGATATTTTTTACATGGAAGTCTATGAGTTTTATTAAACGATTTAAAAAAAATGGAAAAACATATTTAGCGGAAGTTGAATCACAATGGATTGACGGAAAAGTAAAAACAAAATATATAAAATATCTCGGCAAAGAAGCGGACGGTAAGACAATTTTATCATCTTCTGTTTCAAATACTACAATTGAAAGTATTAAACTATTTGGTCCGTTATTATTACTCAATCATTTAGCTAAAGAAATTTCTTTATCCGAAACTCTTGGAGAATATGGCGACGAAATTTTAAGCATGGTATATGCACATTGTTTGGATTACAAAAGTATCAATAGAATGCAGACATGGTTTGAAAGAACAGACCTGAATATGATTCTTGATATTAATGGTCTAACAGAAGCACGCCTTTTATCTGCTCTCGATTCATTAGAAAATAAAAATCCTGAATTATTACAAAAAGAAATATTTGAAAATGTACAGAAAATTTATCGTTTGAACATCGAAGGATTGATTTATGATGTAACTAATACGTATTTGTTCGGAAAAAAATGTTCCTTAGCAAAACATGGAAAAAGCAAAGAAGGGCGAAAAGGAAAACCTATTATTCAAATTGGTCTGGGTGTTACACAAAAAGAGGGTATTCCCGTTTTTCATAAAGTCTATGACGGAAATATTCATGATTCTCGTACCTTCCAAGATGCAATTACTTATTTTAAAGAATATCGTATCAAAGATGGTATATTTGTTTTTGATCGTGGAATCACCTCAAAAACAGCACAAATTCAAATAAAAAAAATAAAATGGAAAGTATTATGTAGTTTTTCATTAACAAATCGATTAAAGAAAATAATTAAAACTGCAATTAAAAGAAAAAAATTTTTAGATATTCAGAATCGCGTCAGAATTAATAAAACAACATTTCATGTTATTCAAACGAAATATAAAATTGGATCAGTTAATGGAAAATTAGCTATTTGTTTTAATGATCAGAAAAAATTAGATTTAAGAGACTCGCTGCACGATGAAATAACTCATGCAAAACTTCTTTTATCTAAAGGTAAAAAAATCAAACCAGGACTTGAAAAATATTTTTCTGAATCTGGAAAATTATTAACTGAAAAAATTATAGATGAAGAAAAACTTCACGGATATTTTTGCCTTTTTACAACAACAGAACTGACATCAGAACAAATGATAAAATATTATTTTGATAAAGATTTAGTTGAGAAAGCATTTCAAAGTATTAAAGGAATTGTAAGATTGCGTCCTATACGACACTGGTTATACAATCGAGTCATTGGACATGTATTTATTTGCTATCTGTCATACTTGCTACTTAGTATACTACAATTGCGATTAAAAAAAATTAATTTGTCTCCACTAAAAGCATTACAAGAATTAGATTCACTTTACAAAATCTATATGAAAGATTCTAAAAAAGGATTTGAGATGACACGAGTTGTTGCGATGAATAAGATGCAAGAAAAAATCTTGAAAACTGTCGATAAAAAATTACTATTGGAAACCTAGGTAGTAAAAATCGATTGGAATTCAGGATAATAATCATATAGAAATAATAGATTTTATCGTTTCTAAATTAAATGATGCTGATCTTACTCAAATATTATGTTATGCCATTCAGAAAAATAATATTGATGTAATACATTTGTTGTTACAAAAGAATATTAATAAAAATAAAAGAGGATTAATTGAATCGTTATTCTTTGCAGCAAAAGAAGGTTATAGAGAAGTACTCTATTGCTTTAAGGAAGATAGAATTTTATTAAATGGATTAAATTTTGAAGGAAGTACATTTCCACAATGCCTATCTAAAGGATTAATTAAAATAGCGGAAAAAGAAGATTATTATGAGTTAAAGAAAACATTGCAAGATCATAATGATGAGAAACTAGAAATAAAATCAGTAAAAAAGTGTTTGCGTTATATTTTTTATAAAAATATAAAAAAAGGAAGGATGGAAAATATTATACAATTTAAAAAAATGTTTCCAGAATGGTTTAAGGAATTTGTTTATTCAGGAGAAAAAAAACTTATTTCTATAAATAAATGTTTTTTCAATGAAGAAAATGATTTATCGTGTCCTACTCCTATTTATTTTGCAGTCATTGGTGGTCAATTAGACATGTTAAAATTTTTTACTGAGGATTATTTTCCTCATCTAAAAAATAATAATATCATTAGAGAAAAATGTTCTGCATCTTATGTATGGAGCTCTATACATGATTATATAAATAAAGAGCAATATAATGATGTAAGACAAATTTTACAGAAAAATAGCAATATTATAATATCAATTGATAAAATACTAAGTGAAGAAGATGTGGTATCAAGGGTATTTGGTAAATTTCGTGAACATATATGTAATGGTAATATACCAAAATTAAAAGAAATTAAAGATGTATTTCCTAAGTTGTATAGGAAAATTTTACATGCTATACCTCATAATGGATTTACGGTAATAATGTCTGCAGTTAGCCATAATCAAGTTGAGATGACGAAATATTTGCTTAATGAGATTGCTGTGAAAAAACAAGTTAACCTTGAAGAAAAAAAACAAGATATCGAAGAAATATACCAACTAGAAATAAGAAGTATTGATAATTTTACTCCTCTTCTTCACGCTGCTTTAAAAGGTTATTTAGATATGGTGGATTTACTATTAAAGCATGGAGCAAATAAGGATGCTAAAGAAGATAATAAAGATTTTATTGATTATCTTCAATTATATGCAATTTCATGTGCTAATGAGCGAAAGTATAACGAACTTGTTGAATTACAAGATAAGTATCCCTATATTGATTTAATCAATCCAAATGATGATGGAGAAAGTGTTTACGATATTATATTGAAACAATCTGTAGATATAGATTTACAGGGAATTAAGATAATACAAAAAATACCTTCTATATTTAACAAATTAATTCATGATATCAATTATGTTGAATCAGCTATTGTAAGTGGAAATTTTGAAAAAATAAAATTATCTCTAGAAAATAAGCTAGACTTAACAACATTAGTAAATCAAGGAGGAGATTCTCTTTTTTTACTGGCTGCACAAAATGGCGAAAGCAAAATACTTGACTTACTTTTAAAAAATACTTCTCATAAAATAACGCAGACATCTATTTATGATACTTTATTTAAAAATTCTCTTATTAATTTATCTAAATTAATTCATTTTGAAATATATTTTCCTGATTTATTTAATGTAAATGATGCCTTATTTTATTTGCTTTCTGAAGAATATTCTTATGAAAGAAATAAAATTTTTAATTACCTTTTAAGTAAACAACCTGATTTGGAAATGAAAAATGCCAATGGAGAAACACTTCTTTTATCGGCGGCAAAAAACGGACATTTTGATATTATAGATATTTTGGTTGAGCAAAAAGCGAATCAGAAGGTAGAGAGTTCTAATGGATTAACATTTGGAGATTGTTTGGCCGCAGGTATTTTGTCTGAAAACCCTATTAATCTAAATAAATTAAAAAATACTATGCATAAATTTCCGCATGTTAATATAAATTTTAATGTGATTTATTTAGGTAATTCGATTAATTCCGTATTATTTAATATGTTTATTAATTATATTAAAACTCAAAACATTGAAGAATTAACAGCATTAAAAGCTGATTTTCCAGATTTTTTTAAAGCAGCTATCAATATGCAAACTGAATTGGGAACGACTGCTCTTATGGCGAGTTTTGATACAATAACACCTGATATACCATTGATACAATTTTTATTAGAGAGTAAACCAAATTTATTGATTGAGGATCAGCTTGGCCATACGGCAATTATTAAAGCTATTCATAATGATTTCTATGAAGGGGTAAAAATATTAATAGATGCAGGCTCTTCGAGCAATTTTATCGATTTTCTTTTTACAAAAACGGAAAAAAATATTGATTATAATTATTATGGCACATTAAAACAATTTAAAAAGTACTTACCGAATCTTTTTAATCAAATGCTAGAAATTGCAATAAAAAAGAATAATTTTCATGTAATATCGACTCTATTAAAAATAGGGGCTAATATTACTAATGATGATAAGCAAATTATTGCCTGTGTAGATCGTTGTAAAAAAATAATAGAATTGGAAGAGAAAAATATTTATTCATATCGCTATAAAGCATTTAGTGCTTTATATGAAAAGATTTCTCCTGCTGAATTTGATTCAGCGTTTATTCAATTTTTACAATTAGATAAATTTATTAGAAAATTAAGTACTATTTCAGATGCAGGATTAGATGAGTTAGCTGAGTCCGCTTATATAGCTTATTCAGAAAACCCCAAAGCGATTAGCCTTATTGTAGATAATCTTATGAAAGAGTTGAAAAAAATAAGTGAAAAAATAGCTCCTTCCGGTCGAAGTTTATTTGAAGATTCTTATGAGTTACAAATGAAAAATAAATTAGATAGTATTCTTCATGACGTTATCGAAAATAGAAAATTTTTGGGATATGCGTAAATATAAATTTTTCTTGATTATTTGAAGCGCTATTGACTATTTTTTTCAACGTGGATTCAAATGGCTTACTTAGAGGGAAGAACCGCAATTCCTCCCTTTAACCTAAACCAACATGATTAGGCATCAATCACCCGCCAACCATGAAACACCATTTCAGCAGAGTGTTTCACGGTAAATTCGGCAGTAGGAATGGCATAATTTGCCTTTTTTCATTTTATGCCATTCCTACTGCCGAATTTAGGTTTAAGAACACTCTATCGTGAAATGTTAGCGAGTTGATTTTTTTCTCTATTTTTTACTTATTATAATGGTATTGCTATCATTACTTACCACAGAATAACTTGAATTGGTGACATTAATATCTTTTTGTAAAACAACATCTGTCGTTAAGTTATTTAATACAGCTGTGCCAATAATAATTGAGCTACCATTGCAATTTTTAGCAGACGTTTGATCTTTTGCCATTAAAATATTTGCTACACAAGGCGTATGGCTACATAGAGCTTGTACTTGTGTAGTAGATGTTACCAGAGTGGAGTTAGGATTTGTTATTCCGCCTGCTTGGCCTGAGCAGCGAGGTGGACTTACACTTGTTACTACAACACTGGACCATTCATTAGTGGTCGTATTTTTTGTGATTAAATCTGCATTTGCAAAAAGAGGAAAGCTAAGAATTGTTAAGGTTGTTCCTATTAAAACTGATTTTTTTAACATAATAAATTCCTTTAATTAAAACGTCATGAGAAGCGCTGTAATATATGATGAATTTTTAATAAAAACAATCCTTTAATGCATAGAGTTTGTTTGCAATGGGTTTGCTATGTTTAAAAAATCGGTAGAATTGGTTAAAATGATCGATCATCCTCGTTAAATAGCCTGCTACTAGGCCAAAGGAATTTGATTGGCCAACCAATTATTTAATTTTTCTCTTTCAACAGCAGAAAATGCTATGCCTAATTTAGTTCGACGCCACAATATATCTTCTGCTGTTTTAGCCCATTCATGCTGTAATAAAAATTCAACTTCTGCTTGATAAAGTCCATGACCAAAGTCAATACCTAGATCAGCTAACTGTTTTTTTTCATTTAATAAAGAATAGATTCGCGTACCATACTCTTTTAAGTATCTATTCATTAATGAATCAGGTAACCAAGGAAAATCTTTTTTTAATATCTTACGATAGGCCGTCACATCTTGATTAGGAAAATCACCGCCAGGTAAGGCCACATTTGCAGTCCATACGGGCTTGAGTTCTTTAAAAATGGGGCGTAATTTTTCTAATGCTTTCTCAGCAAGTAAACGATGTGTTGTTAATTTTCCACTAATAACGGTGAGTAAGGGTAGCTCTTTGATATATTCAAAATGAAAAATATAATCACGGGAAATCTTAGAAGGTTTTTCATTTTGATCTTGTAAACAGCGAACACCGGCATAGGACCAAATGATATCGTCATAATGAACTTTTTTCTCAAAATAATCGTTAATGATTTCGAAGAGATAATTTATTTCTGAAGAAGAAATGGTTATGTTTTCTAAGTCGCTAGAAAATAAAATATCGGTAGTGCCTATTAAAGTATATTTTCCTTCAAATGGAATGGCGAAAATAATGCGTTGGTCTTTATTCTGCAAAATATAGGCAAAATTTCCTTCATATAACTGGGGAACAATGATATGGCTGCCTTTAATTAATTTTATATCAAATGGTTTTGCCCCTTGGATGTTATTTTGCGTTTTGTTGACCCAAGGTCCAGCGACGTTAATTAATGTTTTGGCAGTTCGATAAAAAACTTCATGAGTTATCGTATTTTTTAATTTTATTTTCCAATTATTTTTATTGGGTTCAGCACTAAGAAATTCGGTACGGGTCAATATAGTGGCATTATGTTGTTTTGCGGATAAAGCGTTTAAAATAACTAATTTTGAATCATCCGTATAACAATCAAAATAAGAAAAACCTTTTGTTAAATGGGGTAATAATGCTTTGCCGCGAATATCATTTTGTAAACGTAACGATTTAGAAGCGGGTAAACGCTGACGTTTTGCTAAATGATCATATAGAAAAAGACCTATTTTAATCATCCAAGCCGGACGCAAATGCGATTCATGCGGTAAAACAAATTCGAGAGGTGTGATAAGAGCAGGGGCCCTTTTCATTAATATTTCGCGTTCATGGAGTGCTTTTTTTACTAATCCAAATTCATATAATTCTAGGTAACGTAGACCACCATGAATTAATTTGCTGCTTGTTGAGGAAGTACCTGAAGACAAGTCTTCTTTTTCACATAATATAACGGACAAACCTCTACCGGCTGCATCAGCAGCAATCGCAGTGCCATTTATACCTCCTCCGATAATAAAAAGATCGCAGTCTGGATTCATCAATTTTGCCTCATGGAATATTTTCCTATACTATACAAAAAATTATATACTTGTTGCGGGCATAAATTGAGGTTTTTATTTTATTCCATCGTTATCCTAAATTCGGCAGTAGGAATGGCATAAAATGAAAAAAGGCAAAGAAGGTAACGATTTTTTCGACATTTTTTCTCGATGCCGTACTCACCCGTACGGTGAGAGAAAAAATGTCGAAAAAATCGTTAGATTCGCAGCATTTTTTCATTTTATGCCATTCCTACTACCGAATTTAGGATTATTATTGAGGAAATATAATACTATCGATTGAAGAAAATAAAAACCTCAATTTATGCCCACAACAAGTATAGATAAATCCGAGTGAGTCCGGCCGTTAAAATGAGTTAGAGCCTGTTAAAAATTTCCTATGGCCGCTCTAGGAGATTTTTAACAGGCTCTTAGGAGCGTATAATGCCGCATTATTTATTAGCAATAGATCAAGGTACAACGAATAGTCGAGCTATTATTTACAGTGAAAAGGGAGAATTACTTTCGCAACATGAAGTCTTGCTCCAACAATTTTTTCCTGAAAGTGGGTGGGTAGAACAATATCCTGAAGAAATTTGGGAAAACACATTAATTTGTTGTCGTAATGCTATGAAAAAAATCCACTTAACAGCAAATCAGATAGCGGCTATTGGTATTTCTAATCAGCGGGAAACAACTATTATTTGGGATCGTAAAACAGGTAAACCTATTTATCCTGCCATTGTTTGGCAAGATCGTCGCACAGCTGCCCTATGCAGGCAATTATCAGACGTATCCATTAATAAACAAGTTCAAGAGAAAACCGGTTTATTACTGGATCCTTATTTTTCTGCTACTAAAATAATGTGGTTGTTAGAAAACGTTCCTCAAGCCCGCGAACGGGCAGAAAAAGGCGATCTAGCATTTGGTACAGTAGATACGTTTCTTTTATGGCGTTTAACAGGCGGTAAGATGCATGCAACGGATGCAACGAATGCGTCTCGTACCATGCTTTTTAATATTCATACGCAAGAATGGGATGCTGATTTGTTAAAAGCGTTTCATATTCCTGCTGCTATTTTGCCAAAGGTAACGGATAATAGTGCAGATTTTGGAAAAGTAGATAAAGAATTATTAGGTGGTGAAATCCCCATCGCCGGTATGGCAGGTGACCAGCAAGCAGCAACAGTGGGACAAGCCTGTTTTACGTCTGGCATGATAAAAAGCACATATGGTACCGGTTGCTTTATGTTGCTAAACACAGGTTCTCGAGCTATTACATCAACTAATCAATTGTTAGCAACGATTGCTTATCGTTTGCAAGGAAAAGTGGTGTATGGTTTAGAAGGAAGTATTTTTTCTGCAGGGGTTGTTATTAAATGGCTGCGGGATAATTTAAAACTGATTAAAACAGCAGGTGAGACAGAAGCATTTGCAAGGAAAGTTTCGAATACTGAAGGCGTCTATCTTGTTCCTGGATTTACCGGACTTGGTGCTCCTTATTGGGATCCTGACGCACGTGGCGCTATTTTAGGATTAACTCGCAATAGCAGTATTGAACATATTGTTCGAGCGGCACTGGAATCGGTTTGTTATCAGACGAAAGATTTATTACAAGCGATGCAAAAAGATAGTAAAACAGATTTTAAAGTATTACGTGTCGATGGTGGTATGGTTGCTAATAATTGGTTATTACAATTTTTAGCAGATATTTTAAATGTAGAAGTGCAGAGACCTGTTTGTATTGAAACATCCGCATTAGGTGCTGCTTTTTTAGCAGGATTACAGGTCGGTATTTATTCATCTACTGATGATATTTCTAAGTTATGGCAAGCTAGCGCGAGTTTTATGCCTGCTTTGTCTATAGAGAATCGTGATGAACTTTATTCGGGTTGGCAAAAAGCAGTCACAAGAGTGTTGACAAAATCTATATAATGTCTTTGAATGACGCCATATTTTTAAATAAAGGATTTGAAAATGAAAAAAAGAAATGGACAGCTAGTTTGTCTTAGTGTGGTTGCATTAATGGGAACTGGTTTGGCATTTGCAGGTAATCGTCCTGGCGTAGTCACGCTAACATTTGGTGATGCCTATTATAAATTTGATTCTGAACGTCATGTAGATGCGACAGCTATGCCTAATGTTGAACTAGCATATGATGTCACAGACCGTATTGGTATTGAAGGAACATTTGGCGTATTAAATTCTGATTTAAGTGCGACACTTGATACAGGACAGTTGGAAGGGGATCCTGCGCATGGATTTTTATATACCATTGATGGGGTTTATCGTTTTGCAAATTATAAAATGATTGAGCCTTATGTGACAGTAGGTATTGGTGAGATTGGTTTAAAACCCTCTGGATATGAGTCTGTTCAGCAAGGTTTAGTCAATGCAGGAATAGGTGCGCAAGCCTTTTTTGATAAATCGTTGGCGCTTCGTGCAGAATTTCGTGAACTTTACACAACAACGGGTAGTGGTTTTAATGATTATTTTGTTAACTTTGCTATCAGTTATTTGATAGGCGGTGAAGAATCTGGTGGTTTATAAAGATTCGTCGATTGCTCCCGCCCCCCCTAAGCAATGGTCACAGAATTCACTTTTAAAAAGGGAATGTAAATCTTGTAGATCCTTTTTCGTGTTTATTTAATTCATTCTCTGTTAACTGCATTAAATGCCGGGTAATATACACATATAATGTGAAAAACACTTTTTGAGTCGAGCCCAGAAGATTACGAGTTGGATTTAAATTAAGACCAAGATTACCTCCGTTGGTTCTATAATTACGAATTTTAATAATTTCCATTAAATCTAGTAATACACTTGTACTTATGGGTTTTTTATCTTCTAGCGTCAGAAGATAAGAATCCAATTCTTTCATCCCTTTTGTTTTAGTACAAAAAAATTGGCGAGCTTTTCCAGGGGTATATTGTTTTACTATTTGACGTATGTCTTCCAGGGTTGGAGTTGACTGTGGAGAAAAGCTATTTTTTTGAATACACGCTGCCAGAAATTGCTCTTGAGTAAAAAAAATATGGTGAGCATGGGTTTGTTTTAAAAGCGGCGCAGAAATAAATTGTTTCAATTCTGGTGTGATATAAGACCTGATTATTCCATGTTTTAACTCTTCGGGATGAAGATTTTTAGTTATATACCTGTGTAATTCTGGGGATAATTTTAATTCACTTGTAGAACCCGATTTTGGAATAATAAAAAGACAAGGTGTCTCGAATAATTCCTTTATTTTAATTGTAAAAAAAGCATGGTCTTCTGGTAAGCTCATTATTGGGTCATAATTATTTATATAAACTAAAACGCCGTCTTCTTTTAAGAATTGCTTCCAATATTCAACTTGTGTTATTACGCTTAAATTTTTGGGGAGGAGTTCAAAAATAATGGAAGAAAATTGCTGACCTTTAAATGTTTCTTGAAAAGATTTTTTATCTTGTATGTCTAATATTTTATCAGGTTTTGTTTCATCGTCTATATCAACTGTATAGAAATCATTAGTGAAATGGAGCCCATAAGAACAGCTCGTCCGACAACTTTTTCCACAACCTAATACTAAATTTCGTGGTATTGACATAATAAGACCCTACCTCTATAGAAAATAAACAATTGTGCTAATTATACACATTTTTTTATCAATATCAATAAAATTTTGATCAAAAAAAATATATTTTTTTAAAAATGTGAATTATTTTATATCTTTAACAGATGCTTTTTAGGTTTTTTAGCTTTCGATGAGCAAGAAATTGGCAAGATTTTTTAATAGAAAAATCGCAGGAATAGCCAGCTATTTCAAGGTTTTTATTCTTGCCAAGACCGTTCGTTGCTCATTATACTTGATAATGAATGTAACTAGTTGAATAATTATAAAATTATTCAACACCAATACGCTCATTCATTTTAACGAAATCCCGCTCAGTAGGCCCCGTATAAAGTTGACGTGGGCGACTGAGTCGATAAGGACTGCTAATCATTTCATTCCAATGCGCAATCCAACCGATCGTTCTAGCCAGAGCAAATATGACAGTGAACATATTGGTTGGGATACCAATGGCACTTAAGGTTATTCCAGAATAAAAATCCACATTAGGATATAATTTTCTTTGAACAAAATAATCATCTTCTAAGGCAATTCGTTCCAATTCCATCGCAATTTTAAAAAATGGATCATGATGAGCGCCCACTGCTTCGAGAACTTCATAGCAAGTGGATCGCATGACTTTAGCGCGGGGATCATAATTTTTATAGACGCGGTGCCCAAAACCCATTAAACGAAAGTTATCATTGGGATCTTTTGCTCGGGCGATGTATTTAGGAATGCGCGACACATCACCAATTTCATGCAGCATATTAAGGGCTGCTTCATTCGCTCCTCCATGCGCGGGTCCCCAAAGTGCTGCAATGCCAGCAGAAATACAAACAAAAGGATTTGCACCAGTGGATCCTGCTAAACGTACGGTAGATGTTGAAGCATTTTGTTCATGATCAGCATGAAGAATTAAAATTCTATCTAAGGCACGGACAAGAATAGGGTTGGGGGTTGTTTCTTCACAAGGTGTGCCAAACATCATATGTAGAAAATTTTCAGCATAGGACATATGATTTTGTGGGGGCATAAATGGCTGGCCAATGTTGTATTTATAACACATGGCAGCAATGGTTGGCATTTTAGCGATCAGTCTTAATGCAGAGACTGCGCGATGTTCTGGATTTTTAATATCCAATGTATCATGATAAAATGCAGAAAGCGCTCCTACGACTCCCACCATGACTGCCATAGGATGAGCATCCCGTCTAAAGCCATTGAAAAAATTTCTAATTTGTTCGTGTACCATCGTATGACGATTAATGGCTTTACAAAAATCCTGATATTGTAGTGCGTCAGGCAATTCGCCATTTAATAGGAGGTAACATACTTCTACAAAATTAGAATCCATAGCCAGTTGATCGATGGGGTAACCACGATAGAGCAAAACACCTTTATCACCATCAATGTAAGTGATTTTAGATTCACAAGCAGCGGTAGATAAAAATCCAGGATCATAAGTGAAATAGCCACTTTTAACTAAAGTACTGATATCAATAACATCGGGGCCTAATGTGCCGGAGAGTATTTCAAAGTCTATATTATTATTTTCGATGTTTAATGTTGCTTTTTTATCCACCATAATGGTCTCCATTCTTTAGTGTTCTCACTATAAAGAACTTAAATAAGTATTGTCAAACAATGTGTAAAATAAGAAAATGCTGGGGATACCAAAAATAGTACATTAAGGAAAAAATATGCTTGATAGATTTTTTTATGCTTATGAGAGAGCGGTTAGCAGGTTAACACTTTTCGACAAAGATAAATATTTTGAAAAAACTGATTCACTGGAAAAAAAGCAAGCTCTATACATAAAAGAAAAAATAGAGATTCTTCGTATACAATTAGAAAAGCTTGTAAAGCTATTACCCAATGTTTCAAAAAATCTTATTTCTACTTCTGAAAATCCTTCCAGGGATGCAAAAGAAATATTAAAGAATCTTTCTCAAATGACTTTTGGTTTTCGCCGTACTATTGATAAATTTAATGCTTACTGTGGAGATCGTAATGCTGATCCTTGCTTTCTTGAAAAACAAATTGCCGAAATACGGAGTTTTGCAAAATTTGCTGAAGATGTATTAAATAATTTTAAGCAGATCACAATAGAATTAGATCAAACACAGCGGAGATTATTTGGTTTCGATTTTGAAACTTTAAATGAAAAATTAAAACCTATTGTTGATATTGCTTCTTCTGTCAGTATGTATATGTATGAACCAGAAGAACAATATAGCAACAGCGGTTCCCGCTAACATTGCGCGATGGGGTGTTCTTAGAGAGGGGGGGGGATTGCAATTCTTCCCTCTAAATGAGCCATTCGAATTTACTTTGAATTGTTCATATGTAAACCCACGTTTTTAGCGGAATTGCTGATATAGCAATATTTATTAGATATAGCCAATCAAAATAGGATCCTTCGTGCAACTACAGGCCATAAGCGTTTGCTTTGCGCTACCTGGGTGGCTATAATCACAAAGTTTTTTGAATCCTCATTTTATTTCAAAAGGAAACTACAAAACTGTGAATATACAAAGACCTAAAAACTTAAACCTTTTTACTATCCGGTTTCCAGTTCCTGCCATTGCCTCTATTTTGCATCGCATTTCTGGGTTTATTTTATTTTTACTTATCCCATTTATGTTGTGGGCATTGCATTTTTCTTTAGCCTCTGAAGATGATTTTAATCATCTGCATCAGATGCTAACCACTTCAACCTGTGCAGAAATAATTATTTTAGGATGTCTATCTGCTTTTATTTACCATTTTACTGCAGGAATAAGACATTTATTAATGGATATGAACATAGGCGACGAATTAAAAAGTGGTCGGTTAGGAGCTATTTTAACAATAATAATCAGTGGCTTATTAATCTTAATGATAGGAATTTGGTTATGGTAAAATCAGTATTAGGCGTCAATCATCAAGGATTAACAGAATGGATAGGCCAACGATTGTCTGCTGTGATCATGACAATATATATCATTGGATGGTTGGTTTTTTTATTTAGCCATCCCCCAATAGATTACAACCAATGGCATGATTTATTTACTAATCAATGGATGAAAGTAGCTACCTTCATTTTTGTCTTATCTTTGCTCTATCATGCGTGGATAGGAATGTGGACAATCTTAACGGACTATGTAAAACCCGTTGCATTAAGTCTGTTATTGCAAGCAGTTATTTTGTTATCCCTAGTAGCCTGTTTCTTTTACGCGCTATTAATACTATGGAGTGTTTAAATAATGAGTTTAGTAACACACACATTTGATGCGGTAATTGTTGGTGGCGGTGGTGCAGGCTTACGCTCTTCCATAGAACTTGCAAAATCAGGTTTAACTGTCGCTGTCATTTCAAAAGTTTTTCCAACCCGGTCACATACCGTATCTGCTCAAGGTGGTATTAATGCTGCTTTAGGTAACACCGATGGCAACGATGATTGGCGCTGGCATATGTATGATACAGTCAAAGGCGCTGATTTTATCGGCGATCAAGACGCCATTGAATACATGTGCAAAGTAGCCCCCGAAGCGATCTATGAATTGGAACATATGGGATTGCCTTTTTCACGTTTGGAAAATGGTAAAATTTATCAACGTGCTTTCGGTGGTCAAACGCGAAATTATGGCAAAGAATTAGTTCATCGTACCTGTTGTGCAGCGGATCGAACAGGACATGCCATGTTACATACGTTATATCAACAAAATATTGCAGCTAAAACCCGTTTTTACAATGAATGGTTTGCTATCGACTTAGTAAAGACGAGTGCAGGCATCGCAGGTGTTATTGCAATGGATATTGAATCAGGTGAAGTCGTATTCTTAAAAGCACGTGCAGTTATTTTAGCAACCGGCGGTGCAGGACGTATTTTCCAATCGACAACGAATGCGCATATTAATACCGGTGACGGTTTTGGCATGGCTTTACGTGCAGGACTTCCTTTGCAAGATATGGAGTTTTGGCAATTCCATCCGACGGGTATCGCAGGAGCGGGTGTTTTAATTACAGAAGGTAGCCGGGGCGAAGGCGGCTTCTTTGTTAATAAAGACGGTGAACGTTTCATGGAACGATATGCGCCCAACTCTAAAGATTTAGCCAGTCGCGATGTCGTTTCCCGTGCCATTATGGTGGAAATACGTGAAGGACGTGGTTGTGGCCCCAAAGGAGACTATGTTTTATTAAAATTAGACCATTTGGGTGAAGCCATTATTAATGAACGTCTCCCCGGTATTCGTGATTTAGCCATGACTTTTGCGGGCGTTGATCCTATTAAAGATCCTATCCCTGTTATTCCAACCTGCCATTATATTATGGGAGGTATTCCTACTAATATTCATGGACAAGTCTTAACCCTTGAAAACAATCAAGATAAAATAGTTGAAGGTCTTTATGCCGCAGGAGAGTGTGCCTGTGTTTCTGTACATGGAGCAAATCGTTTAGGTGCTAACTCATTACTAGATCTTATTGTATTTGGCCGCTCAGCAGGACTTCATGTGCAGCAAAGCATCCGTGAAGGATTGGATTACCGTAATGCCTCAGTTGAGGAAATAGAAGCCGCTTTAGCAAGAATGCATCGATGGGATAATAATAAAGACGGTGAAAGTGTTAATACCATCCGCACTGAATTACAAAAAACCATGCAAAATGATTTTAGTGTTTTCAGAACAGAAGCCACCATGGAAGAAGGCTTCAAAAAATTAAAAGACTTACAAGAGCGATTAAAAAAGGCTTCTATTCACGATAAAAGTAAATACTTTAATACAAGCCGGATTGAAGCATTCGAATTAGATAATTTAATGGAAACAGCACTTTCCACCGCCTATCTTGCAAAAGCGAGAAAAGAAAGCCGTGGAGCACATGCACGTTTTGATTATCCAGATCGTGATGATAAAAATTATTGTCATCATTCTATTTATTTCGCTGATGGAACAATGGGTTCTCGTCCTGTTAATATGGCACCACAAGAAGTTGCTCCCATTCAACTACAAGTCAGAAGTTATTAAAGGATTCTGCCATGCGCTTTTCAATTTATCGCTTTAACCCGGAAATAGATAAAAAACCTTATATGCAAGATATTGATTTAGATACCGAAGCAAATAATTGCTACATGGTGTTAGATGCTTTACTTGCAATCAAAAATACAATAGACGATACCTTAACATTGCGTCGTTCTTGTCGCGAAGGCGTTTGTGGCTCCGATGGAATGAACATGAATGGAAAAAATGGATTAGCATGCACAACACATTTATCCTCATTAAAAGAACCTATTGTTATTCGTCCTTTGCCTGGGTTACCTGTCATTCGTGATTTAGTTGTCGATATGACCCAGTTTTATAGTCAATATGAAAAAGTACAACCTTATTTACAGAACCGTCACCCTGTCCCTGCTAAAGAACATTTGCAATCCCCCGAAGAACGAGCAAAATTAGACGGTCTTTACGAATGTATTCTATGTGCTTGTTGTTCGACATCATGTCCTTCTTTTTGGTGGAATCCCGATAAGTTTTTAGGGCCGGCTGCCTTATTGCAAGCCTACCGTTTTATTTCTGATAGCCGTGATACAGAAGCCTCTGAACGTTTAGCTGATTTAGTGGATCCTTTTAGCGTATTCCGTTGCCGGGGAATTATGAATTGCGTGGATGTTTGTCCAAAAGGATTAAACCCTACAAAAGCCATTAACCATATTAAAGAACGTATGTTAGAAGATCTCGTATAAGTATAAAGAAGGGAAAACACAATGAAACAACAACGATCCATGCAAGATTTGTGGAGTGATTCATACCTATTGAATGGCGGTGATGACTATTTAGAAACATTATACGATCTATATCTTAAATCACCGGATACGTTAACGCCTGAATGGCTAGATTATTTTAATCAATTAACTCAAAATCAATCCTCCTTTGATGTATCCCATACCGATGTAAAAAATTATTTTAAACGACTGATAAAAAATCCTCCTCGCCCAACGTCTACTGAAAAAATCATTGATAGAACCCATGAGTTGAAACAAGAAAAAGTCATTGAATTAATTTCAGCTTATCGCAGTTTAGGACATTTACAAGCAAACCTGGATCCTTTAGGTTTAACAAAAGGTATTTCAAATCCAACCCTTGAATTATCTTATTACGGATTCACTGATGCCGATTTACATAAAACATTCGATGTAGGCTCCTTTAAAGGACTTAATAAAAAATCCGCTACCTTAAGCGATATTTATGATGCATTACGTAAAACATACAGCAATACCATCGGTATTGAATATATGCAAATTCCGCAACGTGAAGAAACGGTTTGGTTGCAAGAACGTATAGAACAGTTACATTCGACTTTTACACTATCAAAAGAAGAAAAACTAAGAATATTAGATCGTTTAGTGGTCGCCGATGGACTAGAAAAATATATTGGTTTTAAATTCGTAGGACAAAAACGTTTTTCATTAGAAGGCGGCGATGCCCTTATTCCCATGTTAGATGCCATAGTTAACCAAAGTGCTTCCGTCGGTGTAAAAGAAATTGTGATTGGCATGGCACATCGCGGTCGTTTAAATGTATTAACAAATATTTTAGGTAAAGCGCCATCCGATATATTTGCTGTATTTGAAGGGAAAGGTATTGATGAAAGTACTTCAGGCGATGTGAAGTATCACATGGGATTTTCATCGAATGTAAAAACATCTTATGGTTTAATTCACATGGTGTTAGCATTTAACCCCTCTCACTTAGAAATTGTGTCTCCTGTCGTTCAAGGTTCTGTACGATCCAGGCAAAGACGTAGAAGAGATACAGACCGTAAAATGGTATTACCCATTCAAATTCATGGTGATGCTGCATTTTCAGGCCAAGGTGTGGTGATGGAAACATTTAACATGTCACAAGCACGTTGGTTTTCCGTCGGTGGTTCTATTCATATTGTGATTAATAACCAGGTAGGTTTTACCACAAGTAATCCCAACGATTCACGCACAGGAACTTATTGCACAAACATTGCAAAAATGGTCGATGCTCCCATCCTACACGTTAATGGCAATGACCCAGAAGCAGTTTATTTTATTGCAAAGTTAGCTGCCGAATATCGTACGATTTTTAAAAAAGATGTTGTTATTGATCTTGTCTGTTATCGCAGACAAGGACACAATGAAGCGGATGAACCTTCTGCAACACAACCCTTGATGTATAAAGTCATTAAAGCCATGCCTGTTCCTAGTGTTTTATACTCAAAGCAATTAATCGCAGAAGGTATGATCGATGATAAAAAAGAACAACAACTCGCCGATGAATATCGAACTAAATTAGATAAAGGAAATAGTGTCGTTGATGTTCTTAATCATGATCATTCTGTCTATGAATATTCTTCTGGTTGGGAGCGTTTTATAGGAAAAGAATGGACAGAAAAAGCCGATACCTCTGTCCCTTTAAAACGATTAAAAGAAGTTGCTAAAAAATTAGAAAAATATCCTGATGGTTTTGTTCTTCAACCTCAAGTAAAAAAAGTATTAGAAGCTAGACAAAAAATGACAGAAGGGGAGCTAGCACTTAATTGGGGTTATGCTGAAACATTAGCCTATGCAACATTATTACAAGATGGTTTTCCTATTCGTCTTTGTGGACAAGATGCAGCGCGAGGTACTTTTGCTCATCGTCATGCTGTTTTACACGATCAAAATACGGATAACATTTACATTCCATTAAGCCATATTGCACCCAATCAAGTACAAGTTAATATTGTGGATTCATTTTTATCTGAAGAAGCTGTTTTGGCATTTGAATATGGTTATGCTTCCACTGAACCCAATAATTTAGTCATTTGGGAAGCTCAATTTGGCGATTTTGCCAATGGGGCGCAAATGGTCATTGACCAATTTATTACTTCTGGCGAACAAAAATGGGGACGATTATGTGGATTAGTTATGCTACTCCCCCATGGATTTGAAGGCCAAGGCCCTGAGCATTCTTCAGCAAGAATAGAGCGTTATTTACAACTGTGCGCACAACATAACATTCAAGTCTGTATTCCGACGACACCCGCTCAAATGTTTCACATGTTGAGACGTCAAATGCTTCGATGTTATCGTAAACCTTTAGTTGTTATGACTCCAAAAAGTTTATTGCGCCATCCTTTAGCCGTATCAACCTTGACAGATTTAGCAAAAGGCCAATTTGAATTAGTCATTCCCGAAATAGACGATATCAATCCAGAAAAAACGGATCGGGTTGTACTCTGCTCTGGGAAAGTTTATTATGACCTTCTTGAAAAACGACGTGAACTAAAATTGGACAATATAGCCATCATTCGTCTCGAACAGCTATATCCTTTTCCAGAAAAGCGTTTTAAAGAAGTATTAACGCCTTATAAACACGTTAAAAATATCGTGTGGTGCCAAGAAGAGCCCAAGAATCAAGGAATGTGGTATAGTGTGCAGCATAATATAATAGAATGCTTAGAGAACTCTCAAACGCTACATTATGCAGGCCGAGATTCCTCTGCTTCTCCTGCCGTGGGCTATTTATCTGTCCACTTAAAGCAACAAGAAGCATTGGTTAATCAAGCATTAATAAACTCTATAAAATAATATTCTATAGTAAAGGAAATTCCGATGACAACTGAAGTAAAAGTTCCTATGTTGCCTGAATCTATTGCTGACGCAACGATTGCCACATGGCATAAGAAAGTAGGTGATTCTGTCTCACGTGATGAAAACTTAATGGATTTGGAAACAGATAAAGTCATGCTTGAGGTACCATCTCCCATTGATGGAATTTTAAAGGAAATTATTAAGAAAAGCGGCGATGTTGTCCAAGCTAATGAAGTGGTTGCAGTGATAGAAGCACAAGGTGCAACTAAAAAACAAGATACAGCTTCTAAGGATACGGCTAATGCTACTTCAAAAGAAGCCTCTGCTGTAAAAGATACTGCAAATTCAACTTCAAAAGCAGCTTCTTCAGCAAAAGACACAGTGAATTCAGCTTCAAAAACTTCTTCAAGTGCCCCTTCACAAGGAATTTCGACAACCTCAACTTCACAATCTGCTGATTTAAGCCCTTCTCAAAGACGCATGCTTGCAGCAGGTGACCTAGATATTAATGAACTGAAAGCGAGTAGAGGCAGCACAAAAGAAAATACAAGCCCAAAACAAACAACAGTCAATTCTTATGATGCTAATGAATCTTTAAATGATTTTTCTGGCCGTCCAGAAAAACGTGTTCCCATGACACGCATCCGTGCTCGAATTGCTGAACGATTATTAGAAGTTCGCCAAAATACAGCGATGCTGACCACTTTCAATGAAATCAATCTGCAACAAGTAATGGACTTACGCAACAAATACAAAGATAAATTTGAGAAATCACATAACGCGCGTTTAGGCTTTATGTCTTTCTTTGTGAAAGCAGTTATCGAAGCATTAAAACGTTATCCCATTATTAACGCTTCCATCGATGGCAATGATATTGTTTATCATGGTTATTTTGATATTGGCGTTGCTGTATCCACTGAAAGAGGTTTAGTTGTTCCTATTTTACGTGATGCTGACAAAATGAGCATGGCAGAAATAGAAGCGAACATCGTTGATTATGCTAATAAAGCCAGAAACGGTAAATTAACCATGGAAGATATGCAAGGTGGAACATTCACCATTACCAATGGTGGCGTTTTTGGTTCTTTATTATCAACACCTATCTTAAATTCACCACAAAGCGCTATTTTAGGAATGCATAAAATAGATCAACGCGTTGTTGTTGAAAATGGACAAATGGTTATTAGGCCTATGATGTATGTCGCAATGTCTTATGATCATCGTATTATTGACGGAAAAGATTCTGTAGGATTTGTTGTTACAATTAAAGAAATGTTAGAAGATCCTGCTCGTTTATTATTAGAAGTATAGGTTTATTTTTGCTGAAAAACATGGACTAAAAGAATCACAAAGTGGCACATATGTGAGAAGCGAACCACACGAAATCTATATTTTTTAGCGGCATAGTTAAACCTAAAATGGTTGGCGGGTGATTAATCCCTAATCATGTTAGTTTAGGTTAAAGTATCAAAAGATCGTAAAACTTTGGAGATGTATATGAATTTACATGAATATCAAGCCAAACAGCTATTAGCGAAATATGGCTTACCTGTTTCACACGGTGAAGTGGCTTGGAATGTTGAACAAAGCTTAAGTATTGCAGATAAACTGCAAACTAAAAAATGGGTAGTGAAAGCACAGGTTCATGCGGGAGGACGTGGTAAAGCAGGCGGCGTCAAAATCGTTTCTACTAAAGATGAATTAGCTCAAGTTGCACAGAGTTTATTAGGTAAAAACTTAGTAACCTATCAAACCGATTCTAACGGTCAACCTGTTAATCAATTATTAATTGAAGAACCTTGTGACATTGAAAAAGAATTATATTTAGGCGCCGTGATTGATCGTGCCAAACAACGCATTGTTTTTATGGCTTCAACAGAAGGCGGTGTTGAAATTGAAAAAGTTGCTCATGATACCCCTGAAAAAATCTTAACAACGGTCGTTGATCCTCTTGTCGGTGTACAACCTTTTCAAGGCCGGCAATTAGCTTTTGCTTTGGGTTTAAAAGGCGATCAAATTAAACAATTTACCAAAATGTTAATTGGCTTAGCCAAAATGTTTATTGAAAGTGACTTATCACTGTTAGAAATTAACCCTTTAGTGATTACTAAACAAGGTCATTTATTATGTCTCGATGGTAAAATTACCATTGACGATAACGCACTATACCGTCAAGCAGACATACGTACGATGCGTGATACCTCTCAAGAAGATGAACGAGAAAATCGTGCACGTGATTGGGAACTCAATTACATTGCATTAGATGGCAACATTGGTTGCATGGTAAATGGCGCAGGTCTCGCAATGGCTACGATGGATATTGTAAAATTACATGGTGGCAATCCTGCAAACTTTTTAGATGTGGGTGGTGGTGCAACAAAAGAACGTGTTACCGAAGCATTTAAAATCATTTTATCTGATAAAAATGTTAAAGCCATTTTAGTTAACATTTTTGGCGGTATTGTTCGTTGCGATTTAATTGCGGATGGAATTATTGGTGCAGTGGCAGAAGTCGGCACACCATTACCTGTTGTTGTCCGCTTAGAAGGAAACAACGCAGAATTAGGCGCGAAGAAACTCAGTGAAAGTGGTTTAAATATTATTGCAGCAGAAAGTTTTACCGATGCTGCTAAAAAAGTTGTTCAAGCAGCAGGTGTATAACTATGAGTATATTAATTAATAAGAATACAAAAGTCATTTGTCAAGGTTTCACAGGCAAACAAGGTACACTTCATTCTGAGCAAGCGATTGCTTATGGAACTAAAATGGTCGGTGGCGTCACTCCTGAAAAAGGTGGAACGACTCATTTAGGTTTACCTGTATTTAATACGGTAAAAGAAGCGTATGACGCAACACAAGCAGATGCTTCCGTTATTTATGTCCCTGCACCTTTTTGTAAAGATTCCATTATAGAAGCAGTCGATGCTGGTATTAAATTAATTGTGTGTATTACTGAAGGCATTCCCACATTGGATATGTTAGTTGTCAAAGCGTATATCGATCAACATCCTGATGTTCGTTTAATTGGGCCTAACTGTCCCGGCGTGATAACGCCAGGCCAATGCAAAATTGGTATTATGCCAGGCCATATTCATATGCCAGGTAAAGTGGGTATTGTATCTCGTTCTGGTACATTAACATACGAAGCAGTTCATCAAACCACAGAATTGAAATTAGGTCAAAGTACTTGTGTCGGTATTGGTGGCGATCCTATTGCTGGTACAAACTTTATTGATGTACTAGCATTATTTGAAACAGATCCTCAGACTGAAATCATCGTCATGGTAGGTGAAATCGGTGGTACCGCAGAAGATGAAGCTGCTGAGTATATTAAGAAATATGTCACAAAACCTGTCGTATCCTACATAGCAGGTGTGACAGCGCCTCCTGGTAAACGTATGGGTCATGCAGGTGCGATTATTTCTGGTGGTAAAGGTACTGCAGCAGAAAAATTTGCTGCGTTAGAAGCAGCTGGTGTACATACGGTTCGTTCGCCTGCTGATATTGGTAAGACAGTAGCGCAAGTATTAGAAAAAGTTGCAAGTTAAGTGTGCTATAGCGGAATTTAGCAAATCTAGCCTTTTTATAGAAAATATTGTACTAATATTGCAATATGCTGAAAAGACAAAATAGGCAAGATTCCGCTGTAGGCATTTTCTAGATTAGTATACTAATCAAAATTCTCAGAGGTTGTAGACACAATCTTTATATCAGAATAAGCACTGCTAAATGTTTCCAATAATTTAATAAATGGATAATTATGCTAGATCCCAAATTGCTCCGACAAAATTTATCAGATGTTGCTGAACGCCTCAAAGATCGAGGGATGAACTTAGATGTTGCTCAAATCCATTTATTAGAAGAACAACGTAAAAAACTCCAATCGCGCTTACAAGAATTGCAAAATGAAAAAAATGTTCATGCCAAATCGGTAGGCATAGCAAAAGCGAAAGGCGAAAATGTTGATTCACTATTGCAGCAAGTAAAAGATTTAGGCGAAACCTTAAAGTCAACAGAGGAACAATTCGCCGCTATTCAAACAGAATTGGATAATATTATCGTACAAATTCCAAATCTTCCTCATTCATCTGTTCCTAAAGGAAAAAGTGAGGATGACAATAAGCTTATCAGAACCTGGGGAGAGATAAAAAAATACTCATTCACCCCTAAAGATCATGTCGACTTGGGTGAAAAATTAGGCATGGATTTTACTGCTGCTGCTAAACTATCGGGTGCTCGTTTTGTTGTTCTACATGGAACATTAGCGCGCATTCACAGGGCAATAGCTCAATTTATGCTCGATATGCATATAAAAGAACACGGTTACCAAGAGGTTTCTGTCCCTTATTTAGTGAATAGCGATACCTTATTTGGCACTGGCCAATTACCTAAAATGAAAGAAGATTTATTCGCTACCACTAGCGAGCAAGGACTTTATTTGATTCCAACCTCTGAATCGCCCGTCACTAATCTTGTGCGAGATGAAATTATTGAAGCTGATCAATTACCCCTTAAATATACATGTTATTCTCCTTGTTTCCGTAGTGAAGCGGGGTCTTATGGTAAAGATACCCGTGGTATGATTCGACAACATCAATTTGAAAAAGTTGAATTAGTACACATTGTACATCCTGATAAATCGTATGAAGCATTAGAACAACTCACTCAACATGCTGAAGTCATTTTACAACGTTTAGAATTACCTTATCGTGTCATGGCGCTTTGCACCGCAGATTTGGGCTTTGCTGCTGCAAAAACATATGATTTAGAAGTCTGGCTACCGAGCCAAAATCGTTATCGTGAAATTTCCTCTTGCAGTAATACGGAAGCTTTTCAAGCCCGTCGCATGAAAGCCCGTTTTCGTGATCCTGTAACTGGCAAACCTGAATTACTTCATACCTTAAATGGATCTGGGTTAGCTATCGGTCGTACATTGGTTGCCATCATGGAAAATTATCAAGATGAGCAGGGTAGAGTGCATATTCCTAAAGTCTTACAACCCTATTTAGATGGATTAATGATTTTAGAATAGGGTTGAATATTCAATCTGAAAAAATATTTTTCCTAACTAAATTTATTCTTCAGTAAGCAATAATGAAAAAGCAGAACGATCTTTCTTTTTTATTTCAATTAGTTTGTCTATTAGAATTTTTGCAACATCAGGTTTAAGCTGTAGATATAAATCAACAACTCTTGCCCAAGGAGTAATAGAAAACTGATTATTAATACCGCAAGCAGCGTCATAAATAATATCAAAAGGAATGCGAGTATAAAAAGCAATTCCTTCTAAGGTATATTCTCCAGTTTCGATAATTCCCTGAATAATAAGCTGCATAATCTGACTGTCCATTGCATAATACTCCTTTGAATAAACATTATTATTACATTGCATTTTTCTTAAAAATAATTCATAAAATAATTGGTGTAAACGAGATAATAAAAATACTTTTAAAATTTTACGTTCACTTTTTTTGGAAAATTTTAAAACAAATCTTGAAATAGCTTTTTGCTGAAAAGATTTTTCAATTGGAATATTATTGTGGTACGACGTTATTGTTGAGTTCATAACCATCTCCTTTGATGGAAATATATTTTTCATTTAATAAAAAACATATTAATCACACTATCCTGCAAAGACGTAGCATCACAAATATCAATGTAATATAATCGATAAATAGGATGATTGACGTCCTCAATCTAAGCTGTACTCGAATCAATCTGGTAGCCCCCAGGTTGATTCAACATTTTTTGTATATTTATTTACTGTATTATTGATTATGCATGATACGTATCTCCTTTTTTGTTAAGCTCATGAGAAATTAAATGAATCGATCTTTAAGGGTCGATATAATGACACTATAGTATCGATTGTCAATAAGCATATGGTATAAAATTCAAATTAATGGATTTTATTTATTATCGGCTTTAATAGATCGATACTTAATTGATTTTTTTTAATAAAAATGTCACTCTAGAAACAAATTGGGAATGAGAAAAATATAGAAACCATGTTTAGTAAACTTTGTGATAATCTAAATTTATTAATGGAAGAGGCGCATATTAGCGCTGATGAGCTAGGACGTCGTACAGGTTTACCATCTAGTACCATTAAAAAAATTCGCAATCGTTATAATCCCAATCCTACATTAACTACTTTACAGCCGCTTGCTAAATTTTTTTCTATTACATTAGGGCAATTGGTTGGTAATGAACCCTTATCAAATATTCAAATAAAAGGTGCATACAAAGAAAATACTGAAATAGTGCGGCATATTCCTATTTTATCTTGGGTAGAAGCGATAACTTGGCCAAATACATACGATCAATATCATAATACTGTGAGTTCTGAATATGAATATGATAGATATGCTTTTTCATTGATTGTAGAAGAGGATCATTGGCAAAATCTTATCAAAGGAACAGCTTTATTAGTAGATCCTTCAATCAAAGCATCGCATCGTGATTTTGTTATCATGTATAAACAGGGACAAAATATTGCTTCATTAAAGCAACTACTATTTGACGAAGATCAAATGTATTTAAAACCTATTATAGAAGGGTATAATATCAGCATCTTTACTCCTGAACATCGAATATTAGGTGTAGTTGTTGAATACAAGAAAAATCTCAAACGTAACCAGCTGACTCATGAAAGAGAAATAACTGATGTCTAACAACAATTATCAAAAAAAATTGTTTTTTTCAAAAATATTATTAGAACATGTATTCACAAAATTACAAATGAATATAAATCGTTATTGGA
>Ga0207115_1017_pt1 | contig 31485 bp, 27 predicted proteins | sample Alteio_BWMinHeat_46_FD_153536 | JGI IMG/M metagenome (GOLD analysis project Ga0207115, IMG submission 153536) | Enriched cells from forest soil in Barre Woods Harvard Forest LTER site, Petersham, Massachusetts, United States -... | ecosystem: Environmental > Terrestrial > Soil > Temperate forest >...
TCTTCTCTCAGTTATGTTGTGAGATATGAGTAAAAGTCGCAAATCTTTTAAAGAGCGTTTATTTGGTACAGATGGCATTCGAGGCCATGCAAATTTCTATCCCATGACTGTCGAAATGACTCTTTGCCTCGGAAAAGCTGTAGCAAAAGTTTTGCGAGCAAGAAATATTGGCCGCCCACGTGTCGTCATCGGTAAAGATACACGCCTCTCGGGATATATGTTCGAAAATGCTCTGATTGCAGGCCTTACCTCCATGGGAGTTGATACCTTAATGGTAGGCCCCCTTCCTACTCCCGGCGTCGCCTTCATCACACGCGCTTATCGCGCAGATGCGGGCATTGTCATCTCAGCCTCTCACAATCCTTTCCATGATAATGGCATCAAACTCTTTTCCTCAGAAGGATTCAAACTACATGATGCTCTAGAAGATGAAATGGAAAACATCATCGAGTCAAACGATTTTTCAGATTTTCCCCTGGATGCAGAATTAGGCAGAAATAAGAGAATTGCAGACGCAGATGGGAGATACATTGAATTTGCAAAAGCAACATTCCCTAAAGGAAATACTCTTAAAGGATTAAAAATCTTTCTTGATTGTGCACATGGGGCAGCTCACAGGGTAGCTCCTCTAGTCTTTTGGGAGTTAGATGCTGATGTGATCACGATTGCAAATGAACCCAATGGGATTAATATCAATGATCATTGTGGGGCGTTGTATCCTTGTGTGGCTCAGAAGGGGGTTATTGAACATGGTGCTCATGTAGGAATTGCGCTGGATGGGGATGGGGATCGGGTCATCATGATTGATGAGAAGGGGCAGATTGTAGATGGGGACACGCTTTTGGCGATCTGCGCGCAGGAATTAAAGAGGAAAGAGCTGCTGAAAAATGACCGGGTCGTTGCAACGATCATGACAAATTATGGGGTGATTAAATATCTGGAGTCACTGGGAATTACAGTCTTTCTTTCTAAAGTAGGGGATCGCTATGTGATTCAGGATATGTTACAGCATCAAGCATTTCTTGGAGGAGAGCAGAGTGGCCATCTGATTTTTCTGGATCATAATACGACAGGGGATGGGATTGTATCGGCGTTGCAGGTGCTGCGTATTATGATTGAAAGTGAGTCCACACTATCGGATCTTGCCTCTTGCGTGAAGAAATATCCGCAGACATTACTTAACATTCCTGTGAGAAAAAAAATTCCTATTCAGCAGCTCAGTCGTACACAGAAGGTGATTCAAGAGGTGGAAAATATGCTTGTTGATCAGGGACGTGTTCTTGTCCGTTATTCAGGGACAGAGAATTTATGTCGTGTGATGGTCGAGGGGCCTAAAAAACATCAAGTGGATCAACTTGCAGAATCGATTGCAAAGACAATAGCTAAAGAGGTTGGGAAAAAGTAATGTGCGGAATTTTTTGTTATATAGGGCCTCGTAATGCTGTACGTCTTGTTTTGGAGGGGATTCAAAAGCTTGAATACAGGGGGTATGACTCCTCGGGCATCGCTCTTGTTTCAGAGGGAAAGCTGATATTTGTAAAAAAGATGGGGAAAGTGGCAGTTCTCCAGGCTGCCATTGAAAATCAACTCTCTCAACAGCACCTCGTGGCTCATACGGCAGTGGCTCATACGCGTTGGGCAACCCACGGAAAGCCCTCCGATACAAATGCACATCCCCATTCAGATAGAAAAGAGCTCTGCGCAGTCGTCCATAATGGAATTATAGAAAATCATGAAGCTGTACGCCATCTTTTAGAAAAAAGAGGGATTATCTTCCGCTCGGAAACAGATACAGAGGTGATTTCCCAATTAATCGGCTATCTCTATAAAGGTAATTTCTTAAAAGCCGTTCAAAGGGGTTTAGCTCTTTTACAGGGAGCTTTTGCCCTTGCAGTGGTCCATCAAAACCATCCTCATGAGGTCATCTGCGCTGCGAAGGAGAGTCCTCTTGCCATCGGCATTGGTGAGGGGGAGATGTTTATTGCCTCAGATCCTTATGCATTTGTCAATCACACAAAACGGGCCATTTATCTCCACTCTTCCGAAATTGCAGTGGTGACAAAAAATTCTGTAAGAGCCTTTAACTCCCGTCTTTTGCCCATTCAAAAGGAGAGTGAGGATTTAAAATTGGATGTGCAAGAGGCAATTAAGGGGAAATACCCCCACTACATGCTAAAAGAAATTTTTGAGCAGCCGCAGACCATACAAAATGCTCTTTTATCCCGTTATAGCGAGGAGTATGGAACAGCGATTTTGGAGGGGGCCCATTTTTCTGATGAGGATCTTTTGAAAATTCAGAGAATCATCATTTTAGGATGTGGCACCTCTTACCATGCGGGGATGTTGGGTGCTTACATGTTACAAGAGAAGGCGCGCATTCCTGTGGAGGTGGAGATCTCCTCGGAGTTTCGTTATAAAAATCCGATTGTGGTTGAAAATACGCTTGCGATTGCAATTAGCCAATCAGGGGAGACGGCAGATACGTTAGCAGCCTTAAAAGAGCTGAAGGCGAAGGGGGCTAAAATTTTAGGGATTTGTAATGTGCAAGGCTCCAGTATTGCTCGTGAAGTGGATAGCTCTCTTTTCTTGAGAGCGGGTCCTGAAATTGGGGTTGCCTCCACCAAGGCCTTTACAAGTCAGGTGATCATTCTCGCACTTCTCACCTTAAAACTGGCTCGGATGCGGTTAATGGGTCAAAACGAGGGAAAACAATATATAGAGTGTTTAAAAAGGCTTCCCTCTCAGGTAAAAGAGGTATTAGAACAGGCCGATTATATTCAGAGTCTGGCAAAGAAATATGCCCATTATGAGGATTTTTTCTTTTTAGGCAGAAGATTGATGTATCCGACAGCATTAGAGGCGGCTTTAAAGCTCACAGAGATTGCCTATGTGAATGCAAAAGGGTATCCTGCAGGCGAAATGAAGCATGGACCGATTGCTTTGATTAATGAGAGCTGTCCGACCCTTGCCTTTTGTGCAGATGCGGTCACCTATCAGAAAATTTTAAGTAATATGATGGAGATCAAGGCGCGAGGAGGCAAGATTCTTGCAGTTGTTCCTGAGGGTGCAACTGACATTAAAAAGGTTGCCGATGATATCTTTTGGGTTCCCAAAACGATAGATGAGCTCTCTCCTATCTGTTCGACACTCTTTGGTCAACTGTTTGCCTATTATGTTGCCCTTGAGAGGGGCACAGAGATAGATCAGCCTCGTAATCTAGCAAAATCTGTTACTGTAGAATAGGCTGATCATGTAACATGCCTCCATGAAAACAGGAACTTTTTGGGGAGGTGCTCTTCTTGTCGCCGGGACTGCAATTGGTGGAGGGATGCTTGCCCTTCCCGTTCTGACAGCGCCTGGAGGGTTTTTCCCTGCCATTCTCATCTACATTTTATCTGCTTTTTTTATGGGAGCAACAGCCCTTCTTTTTATGGAGGTGTTTCTCTGGAGTCCTCAAGAGGTGAATCTCGTCTCTATGGCTCAGATGACATTGGGACGCGCGGGCAAAATAGTGGTCTGGCTTTTATACCTCTTTTTCTTTTATTCATTAGTTGTCGCTTATATAGGGGGGGGGAGGCAATCTCGTTCGGGAGGTTTTTGTCCAAGGTTCGATCCCCCTACCTGAGTGGAGTGGAGCTCTTATCTTTGTCACTATTTTGGCTCCTATTGTTGCCCTGGGGGCACAAGCGGTTGATCGGGTCAATGCCCTTCTCATGATCGGTCTCATTCTCTCCTTTTTAATTTTTGTCTTTGTAGGTGTCGATAAAATCATCCCCTCTTTTCTGATAGAAAAGACCAATTGGCCTTTTGCATTTACAGTGACCCCCCTTATTTTAGCCTCGTTTGGCTTTCAGGGAACTGTTCCCACCCTTACTAACTACTTAGGAAGAGATCCTCAGAAGGTGAAAAAAGCCATTTTTCTTGGAGTGAGCCTGACTCTCATTGTTTATATTATTTGGGAGGCTCTCATTTTAGGAGTCGTCCCCTATTCCCTTCTTCAGCAAACACTCAAGCAGGAGCAATCAGCAGTTTTTCCTTTAAAAACGGTCTTAGAGGCCCCATGGCTCTATAGAATTGGCGAATTTTTTGCCTTTTTTGCCCTGGTCACCTCTTTTTTAGGAGTGACATTAGGCCTGCTTGATTTTTTAGCTGATGGTTTAAAAATCAAAAAGAGTGGCAAAGGAAGAGTGCTATTAGCTCTCTTAGTTTTTGTTCCCCCCCTTATATTTGCCATGCTTAATCCCTTTATCTTTTTAACTGCGCTGCAGTATGGGGGGGGGATTGGAGGAGCGCTTCTTTTAGGTTTTTTCCCTCTTTTGATGACCTGGAGAGGGCGTTATCATTTAAAATTTAAAAGTGAGTATGCCTTGAAAGGGGGGCGGATTACGCTTACACTTCTATTTATTTTTTTAGTTTTCGCCTTATTTAGAATGTTGATATAGTGAAAGGAAACGAGGAGGACCTATGGGTTACTATGATCGCAATCGTATTCAGGATGCACGCGCTGTTTCCGCTTTTTCAACCCGGGTATATGGGTGGATGGCAGGAGGGCTAGCCTTTACGGCGGCTGTTGCATTCTTTATTTTTCAATCAGGGCTCTATATCCCTTTAGCCTCCTTTTGGTGGGTGTGGGGATTTCTAGCATTTGGAGTGGCGATGGGGATTAACGTTGGCCTTAACCGTTTTTCTCTTCCCACAATTGTGGGTCTATTTCTTGCTTATGCGGGGATAGAGGGGGTTCTTTTCGGGACTATTTTGCCAGCCTTTGCCTCTGCATATGGGGGGCAGGTGATTTGGACCGCCTTTCTAACGGCCTCTTCGATTTTTGGACTGGCGATGGGCTATGGGATTTTTACCAAGAATGATCTCACGGGATTGGGAAAAATTCTCCAGTTTGCTCTGATAGGTTTAATAGGGATTACCTTTCTTTACCTGATTCTCTCTTTTTTTATGAATGTGACGTGGGCCTCTCTTTTTATTAGCTATTTGGGGCTGATTATTTTTGTAGGGTTGACCGCCTATGATGCGCAGACGATTCGTCAGATGAGTATGCAAGCGGATATCAATTCGGTGGCCTCCTACCGTTTATCGATGGTGATGGCGCTCAGGATGTATATCAACATGGTGATGATTTTCTGGTATCTGCTCCAGATTTTGTCTTCAAACCGTAAATAAACGTCCGTTTAATTTACAATCGACTGACTCACCAGGAATTTGTCGCTTCTATAACTAATAGCGTTTGCAGCTCTTCGTTTCTTATGAGATTAATAACCTCCTCAAGAGCTTCTTTTTTCGCACCTCTTTCTATCAAGTGACGAGCAACTTTTGCATACAGAGTATCTTGCAGCTCTTCATTTGTTATGAGATTAATAAACTGAAGAGCTTCTTTTTTCGCACCCCTTTCTATCAAGTTACGAGCAACTTGTGCATTCATGGTATCACGAGTTGCAACTTGTGCATTCATGGTATCACGAGCTGCAGTTCTTTGTATATCTGCGAGTAAACTAGCTCTTCTTTCATCGTTAAAAACAAGCTCAGCAAGGTCTCTAGCGTCCTCCATCTTGCCTCCATTACAAGCTTGCAGTATGTGCTTACAAATTAAATTATCTAATAGTTGTCTTATTATATTATCTTTAATTCTAATAACATAGATTTTAGCATCTTGCAGCTTACCATTACGAAAAGCTTGTCTAGCAAGAGTGTCATTTATTAGATCGAGATAATAGTTTCTTTTTTCATTGTCAACAACACGCTCAACAAGGCCTAGAGCTTCCTCTACATCGCCTCTACCACAAGCTTGCACTAATCGAACACCAATCACATGATCTTCTGATTTAATCGTCCTAGGAAGTCGTCGTTCTAAACTTTTTCTTACGACATCATTTTTAATCTTACTAATATACCCTGGGGCGATTTCCAGCTCATCCCCCTTACGAATAGCGATCATAGCAAGATCTCCATAAACCTCATCAAGATTTTCTGTGTTTACACCACCTTTATGCAAACTTAATTTGTTTTTAATTATTTGATATATGGATCGTTCACTTTCGTTCAGGGGTAGTGAGTTAATTGTTGCATCCAATGATGCACGGATATCGGGACTAACTGCGCTCATGAGCGCATTAAATATCTCTATTTTTTCTGCCTTTTTGCTTTTCAATACCTTTACAAAAACAGTGGGGAATACATGTAATGCTATGGACTCGGGTATTGTATTGATCCATTGAGGAAACTGTTCACAAGGTAGCTTGAAAGCCATTACGGCTATAACATCACAGAGTACACTGAATTGATCCGCTTCGGGTACCTTTTCTACTATATCATTCATAGCTTTTTTGAAGACTTTTTCATAATCTTGGACTGTTCTCGCATCTTGAGGAGGTGGCATTTCCTGAAGGATCTCACCTAGTGTGTTCGCTGATCCATTATTAATATGATGATCAATCAGTGAGCAATACTCTTCGACTGATCGGGGAGCCTGCCTAGTTTCTTCTCTTGATATGGGCAGGGAACTTGTCGCTTCCATAGTTAATTGCGCTTTCTGCTTTTCATCTTTTATCATATCAATAAATATAAAGGCATTATCTATATCACCCTTTTTTATATGGAAACGAGCAAGTCCTACTATTCCTTGTTCGACGCCTTCCTTTACCTTTGGGTCTTCGGCGGTGCTTATTACATTATGAGCTGCAACTCCTTGTCTCCTTTCACGTTTTCCTCGATCCGATACTGCTATTTCTTGGAATAACAGTTCTCTTTTTTCATCGCTAAAAACAAGCGCAGCAAAGCCTCTAGCTTGCTCTATCTCGTTTCTATCATAAGCTTGCCGTGCTAGATCACGAATCAAAGGATCTACACCTTCTCTTACTTGCCTACTTTTAATCCTACTAAGATACTGCCGAGCCTCTTCCAAGTTACCATTATGAAGAGCTTGTATAGCAAGATCTTCCTTAGCATCATCAAAATTTTCTGTTTGTGCACCACCTTTAGGCAAACGGAATTTGCTTTTAATATGTTGATATGTAGAGCGTTCTCTTTCATCCAGTGAACTTTCATCCAGTGAGTTAATTAGTGCATCCAAGTCTGCATGGGAATCCGCATTAACTGCATTCATGAACACGCTAAGTCTGTCTATTTTTTCTGCGGTTTCGATTTTTTTGTTTTTCAATATCCTTAAAAAAACAGCTGAGAATATCTGTATTAGCATGGGATTGGGTATTTCATCGGTTATCCATTGGAGTAAGAATTCACGAGGTATCTTGAAAATTATTATTGCTGTAGAATCACAGATTGTATTGAACTGATCCGCTTTGGGGACCTTTGCTACATAACTCCTAACTTCATGGATCAACTTTCCCCTAATAGCAAAGTCAATCATCACTTCCAAATAAGCTTGTAAGTAAGAGCTACAAGCTAAACCATATTCGAGGATTTTTTTATAATCTTGGACTGCTTTCTCACCTTGAGGTGGTGGAATTTCCTGAAGAATCTCACCAAGTGTTTGCGCTGATCCGTCATTAATATGAGCATCAATCAGTGAGCAATACTCTTCGACTGATCGGGGAGCCTGCCTAGTTTCTCCTCTTGATACAGGTGGGGCACTTGTTGCTTCCTTAGTTAATTGCATTTTCAACCCTGCATCTTCTATGTAATCAATAACGCTAAAAGCTTCACCTATATTGTTACCCGCTATAAGGCTACGAGCGAGTGCTGCATTTTCGGCATCTCCCTTCATGATGTCATGAGCTGCATTTCTTTGATGATATTTTTCTATTTCCTCGAGTAAACGGCCTCTTCGTTCATCGCTAAAAACAAGTTCAGCAAGGCCTCTAGCTTCCTCTGTCTTGCCTTTAACGCGGGCTTGCTGTGCTTGCTTACAAATCAAAGGATCTAAACCCTCTCTTACTTGACTATCTTTAATCCTACTAAGATACTGCTGAGCATCTTCAAAGTTACCATTATGAAGAGCTTGTATAGCAAGACTTGCCTTATCATCATCAGGATTTGCTGTTTGTGCACCATCTTTAGGCACACTGAATTTTCTTTTAATATGTTGATATGTAGATAGTTCACTTGTATCCAGTGGTAGTGAGTTAACTGTTTCATCCAATAGGCTATGGGCATCCGCATTAACTGTGCTCATGAGCACGCTTAGTCTGTCTATTTTTTCTGCGGTTTCGATTTTTTTGTTTTGCAATATCCTTAAAAAAACGGGAGAGAATACTTGTGATAATATGTCAGAGGGTATTTCACGAGTTATCCACTGAGGTAACTTTTCACGAGGCATCTTGAAAATTAGTATTGCTATAAAATCACAGAACGTACTGGCCTTGGCCGTGTTGTGTACCTCGTTTTCTATATACTGCGTAACTTCAAAGATCAAATTTCCCCTCATAGCAAACTCAATCACCACTTCAAAATAATCTTGCGAGCCAATGCTACAAGCTAAACCATGTTTGAGGACTGTTACATAATCTTGGACTGCTCTCTCATCTTGAGGTGGTAGAATTTCCTGAAGAATCTTATCAAGTTCTTCCGCTGATCCATTATTAATATGATGATCAATCAGTGAGCAATACTCTTTGACTGATCGGAGAGCCTGCCTAGTTTCTCCTCTTGAGACGGGCAGGGGACGTGTTGCTTCCATAGTTAATTGCGTTTTCAGCCCCTCATCTGTTATCCCATTAATCAATTTACAGGCTTCATCTGTCTTACCCCTTTTTATAAGGTCACGAGCAGTTGCTGCAATTCCTTGTTCATGGCTTTTATTTGGGTCTCCGACGGTTCTTGTTACATCATGAGCTGCAGGCCTCTTGTGTATCCTTTCACATTCTATTCGAGTCCATTCCTCTATTTTCTTGAATAACTGGTTTCTTTTTTTATCGCTAAATACAAGCTCAGCAAGGCCTATAGCTTCCTCTATATCGCCTCTCTCACCAGCTTGCTGTGCTTGCTTACAAATCAAAGGATCTAAACGTTCTCTTATTTGATCATTTTTAATCCCAAAAATATACCGTCGAGCAGCTCGCAGCTCACCCTTATGAATAGCTTCTATAGCAGACGTTTCATACTTTGCTGGTATTGAGGAATCATCTTCGACTGACCTAGGAGCCTGTCTAGTTTTTCCTCTTGATTCGGCTTTTATTGGGCAGATGATGTTTAAAATTGACTTAGCGATTTTTCTTATCTTTTCCCATTTCTCATCTGTGTCATCCGGGGGGTTATCCAAAACTCTACGCATTTCTTCATATTTGGAAGCGCATCTTTCGTCCTCTCTTGAAAATGGAGAATTTAGTATATATTCGGCTATTTCAGTATAAACTTGATTGGAACGTTGCGCTTTCTTCTCGTCAGCGAGAATTGCTAGCCTTTTAACAAAAAGAGGATGTGGAGATAAAGCAGTATGACGCTCTGGCGCGCACATAATAAAACCTATTTTAAGATAAATAACGTATAAAGAGAAGGAGCTTAATGCATTATGATATTGAAATCAACAAATTATACCAACAGTTGATCTTGTTTCTTAATTAGGGGGGATCTTTTTCCTGTCAAATAACATAATCGTCCATGCTTCCGAAGATATTCGGCCCCTGAGATGCTGATCCTGGTTTTGTTTGACGGAGATCTTCTACCGATTCATGTAGTCTTAGTAGGGTATGTAACTGCTCAACAGTCGTTTTTCGATCTTTTTTGAAACCATGACATGCTGCAATGCCGATTACACCAAAAATAAATGCTAAGAAAGCACAAGGAATTGTCGCTTTCAACAATTTAGCGCCTAATCCTGATAAAGCAGTCCCTCTTTGTGATGCAATTACCGTAAAAGCAATGACCGCCCCTACAAAAAGGGCGCTGATGATAAAAAGCAATGCTATCACTCCTCTTTCTCGATTAGGATGGTGCAAAACAGCGTGTATACGTCGGATATCTCGTATATGGTCGGACTTATAGCGTGCCTTCTTCTCATCAAAATCTAGATATTCATGTACATTACCCCAGTCATAGCCCCTTATCTCTCTTACTGTACTTGATGCTGCCATAACCCTTCCTTATGAACTCAAGGGCTAATTATACTCTTTTTGTTAATTCATTGCAAATTTAATAAAAATTTATTTAAATTAAGTTTAATCAAATAGGGAATCCACAAATTTTTGAGGGTCAAAGGGCTCTAAATCTGTCATTTTCTCCCCAACTCCTATAAATTGAAGGGGAAGGTTTAATATTTTTTGAATCGCAAAGGCGCCCCCCCCCTTCGCTGTCCCCTCCATTTTAGTGAGAATGAGCCCAGATAGGGGAATAGATTGTTGAAAACGGGTAGCCTGCTCCACCCCATTTTGTCCAACTGTTCCATCTAATATTAACCAGATTTCATGGGGGGCTCCAGGGAGAGCCTTACCAATGGCTCGGTGGATCTTCTCTAACTCCTTCATCAGGTCACTTTTTGTATGCAGCCTGCCTGCTGTATCAATGAGCACAAGATCACACTCTCGGCTGACTCCAGCCTGGGTCCCATCAAATGCAACTGCCGCAGGGTCGCTCCCCTGCTTGCCTTTCACAAAGTCGCTTTTCGTACTTTCTGCCCACTTGGAGAGCTGTTCCACAGCTGCCGCTCGAAAGGTATCAGCCGCCACAATCAACACTTTTTTCTTCTGCTGTTGATAGTAATGGGCAAGCTTTGCAACCGTCGTCGTCTTACCATTCCCATTCACTCCCACAATCAAAATCACTTGAGGCTTGCCTGAAAAGGGGGGAAGAGGGCTCTTTTTTAACTCCTCAAGAAGCTCTTTTTTGATCTCCGCTAAAATTTCATCGGAGGTGAGAGAGGATTTTTTTCTGTAGAGAAGACGCACCTTTTCAGTCAGCTTTTGAGCGGTTTCAACGCCTAAATCAGCCTGATAAAAAAGTTCTTGGAGCCTATCAATCGACTCCTCACTCACTTTTCCTTGGAAAAGATCACGAATTTTTCGACCTAAAAAACGGAACATTGTAAATAAAAGGTAAGTTACTGGAAGATGACCCTATCATAAAAATGAGAAAAAATACATGCATATTCACGAATATCAGGCCAAAAATCTTCTAAGAAAATATGGCATTTCAGTTCCCTCTTTCTTTGTCGCCTCCCGTGCTGAGGAGGTCATTCAAGGAAATAAAGAACTTGCTCTTCAAGAGGGGGTTATAAAAATTCAAATTCATGCCGGAGGGAGAGGAAAGGCGGGTGGTGTGAAATTTGGTAAAAATCCAGAGGAAATTCTGCGACTCTCTCAAGAATTATTGGGAAGAAAATTTGTGACCAATCAGACGGGTCCTCAGGGCGCTTTGGTCGAAAAAGTACTGATTTCCGCCCCAGTCAATATTCAGAAAGAGTATTATTTGAGCATTATTATCGATCGCAAGGAGGCTGCCATCTTTCTTCTAGCTTCTCCCGAAGGGGGGATGGATATCGAGGAGATTGCTCGCGATAAACCGGATCGATTATTAAAGCTGCCTGTGAGTTTTTCTGGAAAAATGCACAGCTACCATCTGATAGAGCTTGCAAACTTTATGGGTTGGGAAAAAGAGGTGCGTACGCAGGGGATGGATCTGGTCAAAAAGTTATGCCAGGCGTTTGTCGAGAATGATGCCTCTCTTATCGAAATTAATCCGCTCGTGCTGACAAAAGAGGGGAGAATCACTGCTTTAGATGCAAAATTTACCGTTGATGACAATGCTCTTTTTAGACAACCTGCCCTTAGACAGTGGTATGATCCCTCTCAGCAAACTGTACAAGAGGTAATGGCACGCGAATTTCACCTCTCCTATATTGGATTAGAGGGGAGTATCGGCTGTCTTGTCAATGGGGCAGGTCTTGCAATGGCCACGATGGATACCATCAACTTCTACGGGGGAAAAGCGGCTAACTTTCTCGATATTGGGGGAAGCGCTACGCAGGAGGAGATCTCCCATGGTTTCAAAATCTTATTAAATGACCCTCAGGTGAGGGCAATTTTTGTGAATATCTTTGGGGGAATCATGGATTGTGGCCTCCTTGCTCAGGGCATGCTGGGGGCAATCAGACAGATCTCTTTACAGGTCCCTCTGATTGTACGTATGGAGGGGACAAATGTGGAAATAGGAAGAAAAACGTTGAGAGAATCAGGGATTAAAATCACTCTGGCAGAGACAATGGCAGAGGGGGCAAAGGCTGCGGTACAAGCAGTTGCAAAAGGAGAATAGATGGGAATTTTAGTAGGAAAAGAGACAAGAGTTATTACACAAGGGATCACAGGGAAGGCGGGCTCTTTTCATACTGAGCAATCGATTGCATATGGATCTCAGTTTGTAGGAGGAGTCACTCCAGGTAAAGGGGGGCAGACCCATCTGAATCTTCCCGTTTTTGATACTGTGAAGGAGGCCAAAAAAGCCACTCAGTGCCAGGCTACGATGATTTTTGTGCCGGCCCCTTTTGCAGCAGAGGCGATTTTGGAGGCAGAAGATGCCGGAATGGAAACCATTGTATGCATCACAGAGGGAATTCCCACTAGAGACATGCTGGAAGTGATCCCTGTGATGAAAAGAAGCAAAAGTCGCCTGATTGGACCCAATTGTCCCGGCATCATCACGCCAGGAGAGTGTAAAATCGGCATTATGCCAGGATATATCCACAAAAAGGGAAAAGTGGGTATTATTTCTCGCTCAGGTACTTTAACATATGAGGCGGTTTGGCAGACAACCCAAGAGGGATTAGGACAGACAACCTGTGTGGGAATTGGGGGCGATCCTCTCATCGGCACCTCATTTATTGATCTTTTAGAACTGTTTGAAAAAGATCCCGAGACAGAGGCAATTTTACTGATAGGGGAGATTGGGGGTACGCAAGAAGAGGAGGCGGCGGCTTGGATTCAAGCGCATGGGAAAAAACCTGTTGTCGCTTTTATTGCAGGGCAGACAGCCCCTGTGGGTAAACGCATGGGACATGCGGGAGCCATCATTGCGGGAGGGAAGGGGGCTGCTCAAGATAAGATAGAGGCTTTAAAAAAAGCGGGCGTTGTCATGGCAGAAACCCCAGCTGTTATGGGTAAAACCTTAAAAGAGGTTCTTGCTTCATGATTACCATTCCTGGAAGAATTCCGATTCTTATTCATCCTCTCTTTTGGCTGGTTGCTTTTTTAATTGGATGGCTGACAGCGATGAATCTTTCCGGAGCTCTTCTGGGCATGTTGGTCGTCCTTTTTTCTGTTCTTTTCCATGAGTTTGGTCATGCTCTGACAGCACAACTTTTCGGACAAAAAACGCGCATTGAGCTTGCCGCCTTCGGGGGGTTTACCTACCGTGAGGGGCGTAAATTAAAGCTCTGGGAAGAGTTTCTCGTGGTCCTGAATGGTCCGATTGCAGGATTCCTGCTTTTCTTGGCCACGTACGCTATTTATAAAATGGCCTTTTTTCAAAATCCTCTCCTGATTTTTATTCTTAAATTTGCCTTTATGGCCAATTTTTTTTGGACAATCATCAATCTGATTCCAGTTATGCCCCTAGATGGGGGCCATTTATTGAGCATTCTTTTAGAGGCGATTTTTGGTTTTAAAGGCATTAAAGCAGCTGTGATGATTGGTCTGGGTGTTTCCATTCTGGTCACTATTATCTTTTTGGCTTTAAATATGTTTTGGATTGGAGCTCTCTTTATGATTTTGGTTTTCGAAAGTTTCCGTTCTCTCCGTTATTACAGAATGTTTGTTGAGAAGGATCGAGATGCAGATTTACAGGCGCTGATGAAAAAGGCAGATGCGGAATTTCAATTAGGAAATGCCCCGCAGGCTTTGGAGCTCCTGGAGGAGGTGAGAAAAAAAACGAAAGAAGGCATTCTCTATATGATGGCGACACAGGAGATGGCGGAAATCTATAAAGAGCAGAGGAGATATGAGGAGGCTTATGAGCTTTTGGTGCCGCTGCAAAAGTCATTGACGGGGGAGCATCTGGTTCTTTTTCACTTTGTGGCTTTTATGCATGGGGATTTTGAGACGGTGATCAAGATAGGCAGCAGATGTTTTCAAGAGAGTCCTTCCGCAGAGCTTGCACTTTTAAATGCGTATGCTTATGGAGCATGTAAAGAAGCGGAGCCAGCGGTGGGCTGGCTTGAGTGTGCGGTTCGAGAGGGTCTGAGCAATGTGCGTGAGACGCTCCATCGGGAGGAGCTTGATCCTATTCGAGATCACGATCTTTTCAAAGAGTTTGCACGAACTCACTACAAACCTGATTCTGACAGTGTTCTATAAGCAGTATGCACATCATCGATCATAAGCTGAAATTGGGCAGCTGCTTCTGTAGAACTAAGAACTTGGGTTTGTCGTTGAGCCAAGTTAGCAATGATTGTATTGCGATGTTGAGCAACTGTTTCTGGTCTTTCAGCTTCTTCTGCGGATACGTTCAAAATTCTAAGTGCATTTTCTGGTACAGTGGGATCTATTCTTGTAAATCGTGGTGCATTACGGGGTTGTAGAGAACCTCGATGGAAGTAGGCGTTTAAGCATTCAGATGCAAGATCGATACCGATAGCAAACAGCCATCCATACCGGGGAATACACAAGGCTGCATAGGCTGTAACATCAAGCGTAAGTTGTACATAATCTCTCTGCAGAAATGCTGTTTCAACTCTCAACAGTCGAGGGGGAGCGTTAATAACCATCTTAGCTACCCAGGGAAGGCCTTGTGTTGCAAAAATACCAGTAATAGACAAAGCTGTCGTTTTTGTCCTGAAATTGGGCCAACGAGAAGAGGGAACAGAATCAGGATCTGGCGGTGGCTGACGACTAAGTGGAACTATCATGGATTTCTCCTTAAATCATACTGACATGGGAACAGGATCGTCTGAGATAGGAACAGGACCATACAATAGAATATCACCACCATGGAGAGAAGCTACCACCTTAATACCCAACCTATCTCCTTCGTAAGGTAGAAGAACCAATGTATGGGTTTCTAAGCGTCCCCATTGTGCCCTGTTCTCGTAGATGAAAGACTTAAGATCCTCTTCAAAATACCTTTTTACTCTTCGGATATCTATCCCCTCTCCATAGAGAAGAGTTTCCAAAATTTCTAGGACTCTCGATTGATTTTCAACCTCAACGCTTCGACAACCCACCGATCGTGCGAGTTGTGGAAGTAGAGAGGACATTTTACTTTGAAGCAACCTTTGATAGCAAGCTCCTTTGGGAATAGGTCCAAAAGGTATGACTGTCATACGACCTAATAGCTCTTGAGAATAACTAGAGGGAAGAGGGAGCTCCCTGTTAAGCGTTTTAAACTGAACCGCAATCTCTTTAGGGTCTACTTCTGCACGAAAAGCCATGGCAATTTGTTCTTGATACAGATTAGAAGTACCGATAAATATGGAATTCGTAAACTTATATTTTATTTCTATATTTCCTCCCATCTGTCCATCCGTGTACTGTATTTTGCAATATCTCTCATCAAAGAGGGTAAGTAAAGATTGTTTGACGGTGGTGTGGGCTTTTTCAAATTCATCAAATAGTATCACAACGTCTTGAACCTCACAGATCTGTGTGGACCCTTCGCTCCGCCTAGTGTCAGATGCATACTGTTCAACGGCTTTAGCAAAATAGGGTTTATCAGTGGAACCAACATGCGCCGGCGGCGACCCAAACAGATTGGCAACATTATGTTCACTTTGGTACTGATTCATGCTCAACATAATAAATCGTTCCCTCTTAATCGATGCTGCGGTCTTGGCCATCTCTGTTTTCCCCACCCCAGTAGGTCCCACAAAGAGAAATACCTTATTATCGCCGGTGCGGGGAGAGGAAACTAAGGTGGCTGCTAATAGTTTGGCAGCGGATTCCTGACCTAAGACAGCCGCGTTAAGTCTTTTGAGCAAAGCTAGATAGTTATCTTCCTGAGCTTGATGTGCTTCAATACGCAATCTCTCCTGCAGTTTTTGTTCAATAGCTGGGAAAATGGCGGCGTAACGTTCTCGCAGTCTGGCAAATACACGTCTACCTACCTCGCGTGGCTTTATATCCAATAGCTTAATGAGATTCAGGAAATAAGCTAAATCGCTATCAACGCAAGAGTGCGCCATTTGTTCGGGAGCAAGCCCTAATTGTTTGAGAGTCTGTAATGCGTTCTCCTCATCTTCACCATTCAAATAGGCTATCAGCACATCAAGGCAACGATGGCCTCCCCTTTCGTATCGAATACGCTGAAATGACTGCCAGTCAGATAGGGGTGCACTAAGAGAAAAACGGGTAATATCTATGCGAGGGCGCTCGCCGCACTGTTGGCTCGATGTATACAGCAAGGTGTCACGGACCAAAGCTACAAGAGCTGGTATTAGTTCTCTATCCACAGCGTTGCTAATAACGATAGGATCTACCCCGGGTAATAAAAGCCTCATCGAGAAACCGATTCCATCTTCGCTTACATCTCCCTCATATGCAGTACAAGGGGAAATTAATTTAACTGCATCACAGATGGAAGCAGGAGTAGCTAATACGTTTAATGCCATAATTACATAATCCCTAAGTTAAATGTTATGCATACCCATAGTGGCGCAATAATAAATCCCCACATCCATTGATCCATGTCTGCAATTCCTCACCTGCTCCTTCATAATATTCTCCCAAACGGCGCAAAGTATCTGGATGCGTTACCCGTGCCATGTTGCGTATTGCAGCATGGATCTGGTCCGCTGTAGGTGGATGTGCTGGGTCGGGGGGTGGCAGCTGTAAAGTTGCATGAGCTTTTTCTATCGACATGTCAACCTGTACCCCCTCGCAGGTCTCATAGATATCATAGCTTGCCATGACTAGGTCGAGAGCAATAGACCCCGCAGTCCCCCAACCAGGAACGCAAGCTATCGCACCAGACGCAACTTCCCCTGCTGCTCGATAGTATTCTCCTTGAAAGCATTGGTAGATGCCTAATCCAAGGCCGATGAAAAGAGATAAGACAGGAAGACGTTTAAAAGTCTGTCGACAAGATTCACATGCACCCTTAAAGAGTATTTTTTCGCCGAATTTTGCTCCATTGAGGAACACGTGTATACCCGTTTTTGTCACAATTTTTGCTACCGCACCAGAGAGCTCTATTCCTCTCTCATGGCGATGTTGTGCAAGAGTACGCTGTGTATCTGCATGTAGAAGTTGTGCTTGAAAAACTGATGCCTCTAGCCTGCTGTTTTTCTCTTCCTCTTGTTGTTGAGCTGTTCTAAATCTGTTCACATCCTCCTGTGCTTCAGGATCAACACGTAAAGGACCGATACGATGTGGCCCCCTCGCCTCTACTGGACAAAGATTAGGGAATCTGACCACCCATTGCTCAACAAACCTCCCCTCAAGCAGGTGATCTGCTTCACATCTAACGGGATTTTCGAGCACTGCTTCGGAAAAAAACTTGTCTATAAACTGGGGCAATACATCTGCAGGAGCCCCTGGGTGTAAGGAGAGGCACACTGCTCTGCCATTAACCACCAAATAGGGATTATCTCGCACTGTTTGGACAAGTGTGTCTCCTGGTTCTGTTGGAAATACAGGATGCAAATGAGGATTCACGGCTAATAGTTGAATGATTGCGCGCGCAGCTCGGTCGATTGTTTCTGCTGAACGAGAATCTTCAAGAATATACCTAGCAACTACTCTCGGACCGACAGTACGAGTATTGTGGTGCATATATCCAGATCCTACTAAAGGATCAAAGTTGAGCACGGCCATATGGACCTCCTTTTTTCAACCCGCAAAAATTTTAAGCCGCGAGCCTATCAAGAAAAGGATTTATTATCCACATATGCTTTTTGATTTCTTTGCAATAGGGAGAGCAATAAAGCGCACAACCTCTCCTTAACGCACCATCAATAAGACCCGTCCCTCCTTAGAAGCTTCTCTTCCCTTCTGTGATAAATGATTGGGTAAATGACGGGGTACCGTTCCTGAAGCCTGATCATTACACGTTCATTTACCTCGTGTGGCTTTGTATCCAACTCCCCAATAAGATCTAGGAAATAAGCTAAATCACTATCAACACAATCAAGAGCTATTTGCTTGGGAGCAAGCCCCAATTGCTTGAGCGTCTGTAATGCACTCTCCTCATCCACACCACTCAAATAGGCCATCAGCACGTCAAGGCAACGACTGCCTTTCCTTTCATACCAAGTACGCTGAAACGGCTTCCAATCGGATAGAGGTGCACTAATAGAAAAACGAGTAGTATCTATGCTAGGTCGCTCGCCTGACTGTTGGTTCGATATATACAGAAAGATGTCACCGGAAAAAGATCTAATAGCTGCTATCATCTTTTCCCTATCCACAGCGCTATTAATAACGATAGGATTCCCCCCGGCTAACGAAAGCTCCATTGAGAAACTGGTTCCGTCTTCGCTTACATTTCCTTTATATCTAAGAGAAAGGAAAGGTTCTGAAACTGCATCCCAGATGGCAGCAGGAGTAGTTAATATGGTGAATGACATAATGACATACCTCAGGTTCTTTTTGGTTATTCGACGGGGAGAGCAATAAAGCGCACAACCTCTCCTTGACGCACCATCAATAAGACCCGTCCCTCCTTAGATGCCTCTCTCACCTCGTTTTGAAACTCCTCGATGTTCTCCACCCTCTTGCGATTCACCGCAAGAATTAAATTGCCCGCTTTTAAAAGAGCCTCAGATGCAAGAGATCCTGGCTCCACCTGGGTAATAATAACCCCCTTCTCATTCCCATATCCAAACTGTTGCGCAAGCTCAGGAGTAAGATTCTGAACCTTCAATCCCAGCTTTTGCGTAGAGAAACCCACTTGCGCAAGCGTCTCCACCGGCGCAGATCCTACCACAACATTTAATTGGATCGTTTTGCCCTCTCTATTAACCTTTAAGCTTAACTTACTTCCAGGTGCCATCAACGAGACTGCATTGCGGAAAGTACTTAAATTATCAACTGTGATGCCATTAAAACTTACAATAATATCCTCTTGTTTAATGCCAGCCTGGTCTCCAGGAGAACCTTTCGCTACATCCGTAACTAAAGCCCCTTTCGTAGAATCCAGTTTATAAAAATTGGCAAGCTCATTATCAATAGGCTGCAGCGTCACTCCCAGATATCCTCGGATGACCTGCCCCTCCTTAATCAACTGGTCAATAATACGTTTGGCCATGGTACTGGGAATGGCAAATCCAATTCCCATATATCCCCCAGATCCCGTTACAATAGCTGTATTGACTCCAATGACCTCCCCCTCAACATCTAAAAGAGGACCTCCAGAATTGCCTGGATTGATAGCAGCATCTGTCTGAATAAAATCTTCGAAATCAGCAATATTAAGCTGGTTACGTCCTTTAGCGCTGACAACCCCCACAGTCACAGAAGCCTGTAATCCAAAGGGATTCCCCACAGCAATGGCCCAATCTCCTACATCCAGTTTATCAGAATCTCCAAACGAGAGATAGGGAAGCTCTTTTTCATTAATCTTAATCACAGCAAGGTCAGTTTTAGGATCCACCCCAATTAGCGTAGCAGTTACTTTTTTACCTGTTGAAAGAGTGACACTGATCTTAGAGGTATTCTCAACAACATGGTTATTGGTCACAATGAAACCATCTTCAGAAATAATAAATCCTGTCCCCTTTACTGTTTCAATTTTAGAGGGCACTTGCTGTTCAGAATAGGGGAGTCCAAAGAAACGGTTAAAAAATTCTTCTGTGAAATAGTCGAAAGGATTTTCATGAGGCCCCTTCTTCAGCTTCAGGGAAAGCTCCTTTTTTTTCTCCTTAGATTGACTGCTCTCGATATAGACAACAGCTGGAATCGCTTTTTTTGCGACTTGAGAAAAGCCTTTAGAAATTTGTTTTAATAGAATTTCATTTCCAGTAGTTGATTCTTTTTTCAAATCAGCAGAAAAAAGAGGGGTCATTGTTAATAAAGCAGAAAAAACAGTATTCGTGAAATAACGACGCATCATCAAACTCCTTAAATGCATGAGGGGTGAGTATAGTAAAAAGCGCTATTTTTTTCTACGAGAAGTGGTTCAAAAGGGTACATATCGTTAAAAATCCCTTCTCAAAACGGTCCATATCAAACCTTTCATCTGGAGAATGGATGTGATCATCGGGAAGACCCACGCCGATGAGTATCATCTCTGCACCAGAGGTTTTAGCAAGTTCGACTGCAATCGGAATGGTCCCTCCGAGCAGAATCTTTTGACAAGGCTTTCCAAATACTTCTGTGTAACAGGCAGCTGTAAGATGGGCCAGCTGTGTGTGTGGAGAGGTCCGAAACCCCTCCCCCATGCCCGGAAGAATGTCCACCTCCATTCTCATCCCTATGGGTGTTTTTTTTAAAAGAAAATCGCGTACTTGATGCGCGATTTCTAAAGGTTTTTGATGAGGGACAAGTCGGCATGAGAGTTTAGCAGAGGCTTTCGCAGGAATGACAGTTTTAAATCCAGCTCCCCCATACCCCCCAGTAATGCCATTAATCTCTAAGGTGGGCCGGATAGATCCTGCCTCTTTAGGGGGGACATTTTTTTCCATGCCAGTCGGTTGAAAACCAAACATTTTCTGAAATTTTTCCTCATCAAAAGCAAACGAGATCTCCTCTTTTTCCTCAGGTAAAAGAGGGGTCACCTGATCATAAAAATGGGGGATGGTCACTCTCCCCTCCTTATCATGAAGAGAACTCAAGAGCTCCACTAAAGCGCGGTTAGGATTGTATGCTAACCCGCCCAAAGATCCTGAATGGAGATCATAAAGAGCCTCTTGAAGCGTCACCTGAAGGCAGACAAGCCCTCTTGCTCCCAAAGTGATCGCAGGTAGATCGCGCTCTTCCATTCCGCTATCCACAATGAGAAGATAATCTGCCTGTAGAGCCTCCTTTTTCTCTTTCAGTAAGAGAGCCAATCCCCTGCTTCCACTCTCCTCCTCCCCCTCAATGATAAATTTCACATTGATAGGGAATTTTTTTCTCTCTTTTAAAAAGAGCAGAAGTGCAGAAAGGGTATAAAAACATTGTCCCTTATTATCTGCAGCCCCTCGTGCATAAATGGACCCCTCTCTTAGAGTTGGCTCAAAAGGGGGGGAGGTCCACTCTTCTAAAGGATCTACAGGCTGAACATCATAGTGACAGTAGAGAAGAAGCGTCTCCTTATCGGGGCCAGCATGCAAACTGGATGCAAAAATAACAGGAGTTTTTTCTGTTTCCCAACTCTCCACGTGTAGACCACCCTCTTGCAAATAATGGACTAACCACTCTGCACAGCGGCGTGAGTCTGCTAGATACTGCGGGTCTGTGCTGATACTTTTAAAGCGCAAAAAAGTAAAATAATCATGGAGGATTTTTTCTCGATGTTGATCGAATAAAGACTTGAAATTCATATATTTACAACTTTTATCCTTAGCGAGGAAAAGCAAAGACCTTCAGATCTTCTGCAGCCTCAGTATTCGAGAAGAGCTCGCGCGCTTCTCTCACAAAATCTTGTACATAAAGATAGCGAGCGGAAAAATGGGTCAAAATCAACTTTTCTACCCCCGCCTCTTTTGCAATTTTAGCAGCTTGACGCGCAGTCAAATGGTGATGTTTCTCTGCAAGATCACGATGCTCCTCTAAGTAGGTACTCTCACATAACAAAATCTTGGCGCCTTTTGCAATCTCCACTGCACTGCGACACATACGCGTATCACTTACCACTGCAATGGCATCCCCCTTTCGTATCCAACTGACCTCATCTAGCTGAACGAGACGCCCCTCGACAATTAAGGAGCCCTCCTCCTGCAGCTTCTTGACTTGTGGCCCCATAATTTTTAACCGCTTTAGTTTCTCCTTATCAAATTTTCGACGATCTGACTCGGTGACGCGCCATGCAAGATTATCAACCCCATGTTCTAAAAAGGCCGCCTCAATACGGAAATTTTCCCCCTCTTCCACAACCCCCGCTTTTGAGATAGGATGCTCGATCACCTCAATGGTTTCATGATAAATCGTCCCATATCTCAGACGATCAAAATATTTTTTTCCGCTCGCGGGATAGTAGCAGTGAATCGGATGGGTGACTTTGTCAAGATTAAGTCTCATTAACATAGACCCTAGCCCCAGACAGTGGTCCCCATGAAAGTGGCTGACAAAGATGCGGTTGACGACAGGGGGGGCAATATTGGCATAAATAAATTGGCGCTGCGTTCCCTCCCCAGGGTCAAAAAGTAACCCCTCCTCATTCCATCGAAAAAGGTAAGCTCCATGATTACGTTTACGGGTCGGCTGCTGACTGGAGGAACCAAGGATAATTAGATCGCGCACACTCATGAACTTACTCCTTCCTTCTACGCCTCTGAAGAGACTGTAGACTGACTATCTCTTCTTTTTTCAGTGGGCACAGCTGTGGAAGGGGGGGGCTTCCTTCGACAGCAGTCTATGATTTGATAGATACAACAGATAGAGGCTCCTAATACAAAGGAGATTACGGGGGCGACAGGATGAATTTTCCCTAAACAACCTAAAACAACAAAGAGAATTGTCAAAACAGCACATCCTATGAAGAGGAGGGTCACGATCTTGTCTCCCAACTGCCCCGTGACAGGGAGAAAAGGGGGCGTAGATGGGGGAGGAGAACCTCCAGGCATGCGGTGTACGTCAGCTGACATGTTTGATCCTCCTTAAGGGATGAAGAGAGAAAAAGCGTGAACGACCTAGAAGATAACCCATCAATGCTCCACTTAAATGTGCTGTGTTTGCAATCCCAAAAGTGGGATTCATTTTTCCTGTGATCTGGACCACAAAAAAACCCAACTGTAGAAAAAACATTCCCACCACAAAGAGTGCTAAAAAAACGAGGGTTGCTCTCTGTAAAAGATACCCCTCCCAAGGAGCTACCGTCTGACGCGCCCAAATAAAAGCTGCCTGACCGCAGACAATTCCTGAGAGACCCATAAAAAAGGGACCACTCATCAGATACTGAGCTGTATTGGAAAAGATACCTACTAATACGAGTAGAATCAGATATTTCCACGCTTTTATGCGAAACTCAATCTGATTGCCGAGCATGATAAACCATAAAACATTAAAAAAGATATGGAGAAAATTATAATGGAGAAGAGCGGGGGTGAATGTTCTCCAGATCTCTCCGGATGAGATTTTTTCAAAAAGGGGGGAGGGATAAAAAATAGTGGGGGCCTGTTTTAATAAATAATGGGTGACCCTGTCATAAAGGCCTATCCAGAGAGGGGTTTTTTGCATTTTCTGAATAAGTAAGAGAGCCTCTTTGGAAGGGGGCTCTTTTTTCTCAATCTCTTGAGGTGTATATATTTTGTAGAGTTCATCTCTGAGCTGAAAATAGGCGGGATAGTCGTAAATGAGAGCTTTTTCAAGGGGAGCAAGGATGGGGGCGTCGATGACACCAGGAATGTGATGAGGCGCAAAATCATGAGGTTGCGATTTTGACCAAAAATAGATTCCTATTACCAATATGAGCATAAGAATACTGAGAGGGCCATAGGGAGCAGGAGAGAGAAGACGATTTTTTTTCACAACGACTGCCGTTGTGGGGGCTCTTTCGTGAGGATGCTCCTCTTCTGTTTCTACACTTTTTTTTGTAAGCACAAAGCGGGGATCATGAGGATTTTTTTGGTATTCTTGGTAAAGCTGAGAGGCTTTTTCTACCTGATCCTCATCATGGATCCAGATCCGATACTGGGAGGGGGGGCCCCCCATAGGTGAGGGAATTTCCTCACACTCGTTGGCAATTCCCTCTTTTTTCAAATAGGCTGAAAAGGCTAGGGGATGGACGGTGTGTGCATCGAGTGCCTCTCGTGTGATTGTGCAAATTAAACGCATGAACGCTCAATATGTATGATTTTTTTAATGATCTCTGAGGTGGCGAGATGAGGAATTCTGTCGACAAGATAGATCTCTCCTCCTCCCTGTTTTACCACTTCCGATTCAATACAATCTATCCCATATTCTGCCCCATTGACATGCACATGGGGTTGAATTTTACTCAAAATAGCTCTCGGATCTGATTCATCAAACCAGGTGACATAATCGACACATGCAAGTGCAGTTAGGAGCTCCATACGATGAGGTAAAGAGATAATGGGTTTGTGCGGACCCTTGTAGGCACGCACGGAGAGATCGCTATTGACAGCTACGATTAAAAGGTCCCCCTGTTGAGAGGCCTCATGAAGGATATAGAGATGGCCTGCATGGAGAAGATCAAAAGAGCCATTCAAAGTCACAATTTTTTTGTTCTGACTTTTTAACGCATGCACCTTTTCTTCAAGTTGCTCAGGCAAAAGGATTTTTTTGTCGCTCCATTTTTTCCAAGAGGTCATGAGTGTACTCCTGGAAAAGCAAGATGGAAAATCTCATCGTAATGGTTGACAAAATGCACACGGAGCCCCTTTTTGAGGTAGGCAGGAAGCTCATCATAATCTCTCTGATTTTCATAGGGAAAAATGAGGATCTGTAACCCCGAACGGCGGGCTGCGATCAATTTTTCTCGAATTCCCCCTACTCCCAAAACTCTTCCTGTAAGGGTCAACTCCCCAGTCATGCCCAAATTTTCAACTACGGGAACATCTAGAAGGAGAGAAAGGAGAGCAGAGACCATGGTCACCCCTGCAGAGGGGCCATCTTTAGGTGTAGCCCCCTCGGGAATGTGGATATGCACATGAGATTTTTCAAAGAAGGTATGTCCTGGAGCATACTTATAAATGACGCTGTGAAGATAGCTCCAAGCAATCTGTGAGGACTCTTTCATGACCTCTCCTGCTTGTCCTGTCAAGGTCATATCTGTTTTATCAGCTGCCACCTTAATGGTTTCGATATAGAGAGTCGCTCCCCCATGAGAGGTCCATGCTAAGCCTGTTGCGACCCCTACAGGATTTGTCTCATAAAAACGGTCACTTAAGAAAATGGGTTTTCCCAAATAGTCTATAATCGTACTTTTGCTGATCTCTTTTTTTCTTTTTTTAGCTTTTTTACCCTTTTCTTTTCCTTGAACAATTTCCAGGGCAACCTTGCGCATGATTTTTTTGATATTGTTTTCTAAGCTGCGCACACCTGCTTCTCGTGCATACCCGTTGATAATGGCACGTAGAGCATCTTGTGAAAAGGAGAGATCGCCCATTTTAAGCCCCATCTGTTTACGAGAACGAGGAATGAGGTATTTTTTTGCAATCTGCATCTTCTCCTCTAAAATATATCCTGAGAGACGAAGAATCTCCATACGATCCAAAAGGGGTTCTGGAATGGTATCGATCATATTAGCTGTCACGACGAAGAGAATATTAGATAAATCCACACGTACATCTAGATAATGATCTAGAAAATCCCGATTTTGTTCCGGATCCAGTACTTCTAAGAGAGAGGCTGCAGGATCTCCATGGTAGCTCATCCCCATTTTATCTACCTCATCAATCATGATGACAGGATTCATGACCTGGCACTGTTTTAACGCCTGCACCAGTTTACCTGGCATAGATCCGATATAGGTTCTTCTGTGACCTTTGATCTCAGCCTCATCGCGCATGCCTCCCACAGAAAAGCGGAAAAATTTACGGTGTAGGGCACGTGCAATACTTTTTCCTATGCTCGTTTTTCCCACTCCTGGAGGGCCTACTAAACAGAGGATGCTTCCCTTGAGTCCCCCTGTGAGTTGGCCTACACTAATTAATTCCAAGATACGCTGCTTGATCTCTTCCAATCCATAATGATCCTTTTGGAGGATCTTATCTGCCTGTTTTAACTGGTGTCTTTCTTTGCTATATATGCCCCAAGGAACTGTGGTGAGCCAGTCGAGATAATTACGGCAGACGGCATATTCAGCGGAAGCAGAATCTAGAGTCTGTAATTTTTCCATCTCCTCTTGAATCACCGTCAGGGCATGGCTAGGAACCTCCCTCTTTGTCAGCCGCGTTTCAAACTTCTCAATATCGATCGATTTTTCCTCTTTTTCTAAGCCCAGCTCTTTTTTAATTGTTTTGAGCTGTTCTCGCAGAAAATACTCTTTTTGACTTTTGGTGATGGTAGCTTCAATTTTTTGGTTAATGCTGCTTTGAAGACGGCTCAAATCGAGCTCTTTTTTCAAAAGGATTAAGGCTTTATCGATGCGTGATTGAGTATCATAGGATTCCAAAATCTCTTGAAGCTCATCTCTGGATGCAGTTGTCAAGGCGACTGCGAAGTCTGCAAGCTTTCCTGGTTCTGTAAAGTCAGAATGGCCCAGAAAAATCTGAAGCTCCTCTTTAAAGAGGGGATTGAGCTTCAAAAGCTCCTTGATGACTGAGATAATATTTAAAGCATAGGCTTTTAATTCATCGGAAAGGACCCGATTTTCCGGATGGTAGATGACGCGCGCCTTTAAGTGTTTACTTTTCAGGTAATCAATGATTTCTATGCGCTCTTCCATGTTCAGAACGACCTGAGCGCCCCCCCCCCTCAACCGGGATGATACGTAAGATACGTGCCAAGACACCTACCTGGTGGAGGCTGTTCGCCGCTATCTTGTAGATGTTAGCATTTTCTTTTTTTGTCAGAACGAGGCCTATATATTTCTGCTCCTGTTTTGCGATGAGCTTTAAAACCTCATAATAGGGACCTGGCTCAATTAAGATGGGAGCTGCCATTCCTGGGAAAAAGGGGCGTCGGTTTAGAGGGAGTATGTAGAGCTCTTCCGGTAAATTTCTTTCAGGAGAGGCGCTCTGATCCAAAGACTCCTCAATAGCCTCTGCCAGCTCAGTTTCAAAAAGCTCTTGATTTGGGGGATTTTTCTCCAAGACGTAACCTCAACAAAAGTAGACCAAAATAGATGACTTTAACTTATTGGCAGCTTATTGTATAATCATCCTTTTTTAATTTTCCAATCTAATCTAGATTTTTTTTCATGACAACGCTCATTCTAGATACCAGTACACAAAAATCGATAGTCATCTTAAGTGAGAAAGACAAGGTACTGATCGTCAAAAAAATAGAGGGGGGGCAACTCAGTTCCAAGCAGCTTTTTTTTATGATTGATGCAGCCTTTCAGGAATGTGGGAGGGGACAGGCAGATCTTAAAAAGGTTGGGATAGGGGTTGGTCCTGGTTCATTCACGGGAACGCGCGTAGGAGTCTCTGCTGCAAAAGGGATTGCTTTTGGTCGCCCTCTAGAGCTTATTCCCTTTTCCTCCCTATCAGGGTTTATTTCACAAAAAGAGGGGCTCTTTGCCTCTCTCATCGATGCGAGATTAGGGGGGGCTTACATGATGCTTCAGAGAAGGCGAGGGGATGTGATAGAAGAGGTTACCCCCCCTAAACTCTATTCTTTAGAGGAGCTCTCTGGGCTTTTGACTGAGTGTGAGGAGGTGGTAGGTCCCCATTTTCATGCAGATTTTGCCTTTTTGAATCAGAGAGAGCTGTTTCCAGATGCGGCCCATCTTGCCCATCTTGTGGAAATGAAAAAAAATAGGGAGCAGGAGAGGGTTTCTGTTCTCTATTTAAGAGATTTATATCCCTGTTAACCTGAGTGTTGGGTTTTTCTTCCTCAAATTCAGGTTATTTAGGAGAAAATCGGGCACGGTAACGGGTGCGGTAACGTTCACGAAAGAGAAAATCTAAGCTGGTTTTTAAAAAAAATGATTTAAGGGCCTTCTTTCGTGAATGTTACCGCACCCGTTACCGTGCCCGTTTCTTGTGAAGGATAGCCTGAATAGTTACTAATCGGAAAAGCATAAGAGATGCAAGTAAACTTCCTGAATTTAAGGGAGAAAAACCCAAAATTCAGGTTGTTAAACAGTCATGATCACTCTTCTTGATTCAAGAGATTTTTTTTGCAAAGCTAAGATTTTCAACCCTTGTGAGAGAATTTTCAAGAAAGTCTTTACTAATTATTAATTTTTGGTTGCATTAAAATTTACAGAGCGACTAAACTGGCATCCTTCAAACCAAAACTAAGGAGACCTTATGGGCGATTGTACCGCAACTTGTGGAAAACTTATATGCGGATCAAGAGTAGATTCGACAAAATCAACAGAAAGAGAAGCAAAATCAGAAAGAGCGAAGTTTGCAACTGATGTTGCAATTAGCGTTTTTGCTGTTTTAGCATTTGCAGCAATTGCGACATGCACCATTCTTAATTTAATTTCTCTTAAAACAGCAGCGATCATTGCGATTGGTGTAGGGGGTGCGACAGGGATTGTTCAAGTTGCTGTTAGCAGACAGACAGCGTTGAGTGTGATGAAAGCGATTCTACCGATTGTAGCAGGCGCTCTGGTGCTAGCTGGTGTGATGAATGGCAATCAGTTCATCTACTGTGCGATTGCAACAGGAGTGTTCGCATTCTTGACAATTTTCGCAAATTGTGGAAGACATTGCAAAGCGGTCCATACGCTAACACCTTTAGAGGTTGCTAGAAAGAATTTAAAAGCGGCTGAAAAGAGTGAAGCAAAGGCTCAAGACGCTCTTACAGAAGACGATACAAACGATGAGTTGAGACGTGCTCATCTAGAAGCCCAACAGACAGTAGCTGAGCTTCAATTGGAGATTGCTGGATTTGAGCGCAAAGAGGCTACGGCTATGGCTGCAGAGGTGCCTGCTCAAGGTAAAAGGACTCCTCGACAAGAGCGTTTAGCTAATGCTGTAACAGAGGCTAATGAAAGGGTCCTCGCAGCTCAACAGGCATTGAACGCAATACGCCTAAAGCTTATTGGCTCGCAACAACCACTCGACGGAGGACAAATCCCTCCTCCTGGAGGCGTACCACAAGCTCCTGGAGCCGGAGCTCCTCCTGGAGGAAGCGCACGACGACAAGCTCCTGGAGCCGGAGTTCCTCCTGGAGCCGGAGGAGTTCCTCATAGAGGCGCACGACACGCTCCTGGAGTCGGAGCTACTGGAGACGATGCAGACGCAGTCGACGGCGTAGTCGCCGGCGCAGGCGACGATGACGAATAAACGGATAAAAAAGTGTCTAAATAACATTTTTTTAAAACAAAGGGGGGATTTCCCCCCTTTTTTTATTTCTATTTAAAATTCAAAATATATTTATTAATCTGAATTTTGGGTTGCTCTACCAGATATTTTCAAAAGAAAGAGAACAAAAAGGACCATTCTTCCTTGAATTCTAATGGAATGATTGTTACAATGTGTCCTCTCTCTATATAAAGGAGAGATTTAAACCTGCAAGGAAAAGAGAGTATGACAAGTGTAAAGGTCCGTATTGGGGAAACCATCGACAAAGCTTTAAGAGCTTTAAAAAAGAAATTAGATAAGGAGGGGGTCATGCGATCAGCGAAAGCTCACCGCTTCTATGATAAACCCTCTGTAAAAAAACGGGCTAAATCAAAAGCTGCTGCAAAATACCGTAATCGATAGAAAAAAGCGATGAATAAGGTCATGGATTATTACGAAATTTTAGGAACGGCTAAGGGGGCCTCACCAGAGGAGATCAAAAAAGCCTATCGTAAAAAGGCGCTGCAGTATCATCCAGATAAAAACCCTGGGGATGCAACAGCAGAGGCCCGCTTCAAGGAGGTCTCCGAGGCTTATGAGGTTTTAAGCGATCCTAAAAAAAGAGAGATGTATGACCGGTATGGAAAAGAGGGGGTCTTCGCGGGTGGACAGGCGCGCGGAGGTGCAGGTGGTCCTGGCTTTGGATCCATGGATGAGGCCTTACGTACTTTCATGGATGCTTTCGGAGGTGGAGGGGGTGGCAGCGGAGAGTCTATCTTCGATACGCTCTTCGGAGGGATGGGGGGAGCAGGTCATGAGCGGGGACGAGGTAGCAGACAGGGAGCGAGCAAAAAAGCAACGATCCGCCTCTCTTTTGAAGAGGCTGCAAAGGGGGTAGAAAAAGAGCTTGCCATCACGCGCTATACCTCCTGTTCTCACTGTTCGGGTAGTGGAGCCTCTTCTGCTCAGGGAATAAAAACATGTCCAACCTGCCATGGGTCAGGTCAGCTCTTTCAAACAAGAGGTTTCTTTAGCATGTCCACCGTCTGCTCTCAGTGCGGAGGGGGGGGCAAAATCATCAAAGATCCCTGCTCCTCTTGTAAAGGTCAGGGAAAAGTAAAAGAAAAACAGAATGTTAAGGTGCATATTCCTGCAGGTGTTGATTCGGGAATGCGCCTCAAAATGGGTGGATATGGGGATGCAGGAGAGGAGGGGGGACCAGCGGGCGATCTTTACGTCTTCATCAACGTCGATCACCATCCCATCTTCAAAAGAGAGGGGGATGACATTCTTCTTGATGTTCCCATCGGCTTTGGAGAGGCCGCTCTCGGTGTAAAAAAAGAGATTCCCTCCCTCTATGAAACATGTAAACTTACCATTCCTGAAGGGACACAAAGCGGCAAAGTTTTTAGAATCAAAGGAAAAGGTTTCCCCAACGTCCATGGCAGAGGAAAGGGGGATTTTTTAATTCATATCATTGTTGAGACACCCTCACATCTTACGGAAAAGCAGAAAGAGATTTTGAAAGAATTTGCCACGACAGAGGGGGTAGATAACCATCCTCAGAAAAAGAGCTTTGTGGAAAAAATAAAATCTTTCTTTTCTGAGGGGTAATGTAGATGAGAGAACTTCTTTTAAAAAACTTGACTGAGAATGCGGTGCGTGTTCTTAAATTGAGTTATCTTTCTCGTTTTGCAGATGAGAAGATGGCCAAATTGGTCAAGCAGAATAAGGGGGGAACCTTTCAGCTTTCTGCTGCGGGTCATGAGTTAATCGGGGTGACTGCGGCTCAGATGTTGAGTGCGGGTAAAGATTGGGCGCTTCCCTATTATCGTGACCAGGGGTGTGCTTTAGGATTGGGGTGTGATTTAACTGAGATTTTGGGTGCTTTTTTAGGGCGAGCAACAAAAAATCATTCTGGTGGGCGTATGATGCCTCACCACTATTCTCATAAGGAGCTTAGAATCATTTGTCAGTCAAGCGTGGTGGGTTCTCAATTTCTTCATGCGGTTGGCAAAGCTCTTGCGATTAAAAATCTTGGGAAAGATGAGGTGGTTTATGTCTCGGCGGGAGAGGGGGCAACTTCTCAGGGGGATTTTCATGAGGCTTTAAATTTTGCATCTATTCATAAACTGGGTGTGATTTTTGTTATTCAGAATAATGGATGGGCGATTTCTGTTCCTGTGAGGGAGCAGACAGCGGGGGGAACGATTGCTCCTATTGCACGGGGTTATGAGGGGATGGCGGTTAGTGAAATTGATGGCACTGATTACTTAGCAATTGTGCATGCGATGGAGGGGGCGCTTGAGAGGGCACGAGGGCACAATGGGCCTAGTGTGATCATTGCAAATGTTCCGAGATTGGCTCCGCATAGCAACAGTGATGATCCAAAAAAGTATCTATCTGAGGAAGTTGAAGAAGAAGGGACATTTAGGGACCCGATACCTTTATTAGAAAAACTTCTGCTTGAGGAGGGGGTTTTTGCTTCTCGAGAGGAGATTGAGGTTCTTAGAAAAGAGGCGAAGGAGGAGGTAGAGCGGGCAGCGGAGAGGGCGGATCTTCTTCCTTTTCCTGAGAGAGGTTCTAGCCGTTTT
>Ga0207115_1018_pt1 | contig 31461 bp, 14 predicted proteins | sample Alteio_BWMinHeat_46_FD_153536 | JGI IMG/M metagenome (GOLD analysis project Ga0207115, IMG submission 153536) | Enriched cells from forest soil in Barre Woods Harvard Forest LTER site, Petersham, Massachusetts, United States -... | ecosystem: Environmental > Terrestrial > Soil > Temperate forest >...
TGATTTATTTAAAGCGATTTTTTCTAGGATTTTTTTTAATGATTTGTCGGTTATTTTTTGAGCGGAATCAATAAATGTTGCAGCTGTTTTTTCAGATAATAGAGCAATTTGCCGTGGTTTATTTTTGGTTTTAATATGATGCCCAGGATGTATTTTACAGCAAATACCACGAATATTTTCCAGTTCCGAATAGTGTCTTATTTTTTTTAATAAATCAGGAATATGAAATTTTAAACGCGTGGACCAGTGAGCGCTATCTGCAATGACAATCAATACCGTTTTATCTACATTCACAATGTAGCAATGCTGAGTCAATGTTTTATCTGCTACATTATCTTTGAGCCATTGATTCCATTGATTAAGTTTATTTAGCTTAGTTAGTAATGGAGCGAGTGCTTTGTCGGCTGAGGTGAAATAATGATTGAGAGCGAGTTTTGCCATAGGGGATATTTATCCTAGATTTAACAGTAGATACTTACTACAAACGGTTTATATTGAATCTAGAATTATAATCCGAAAAATGTAAAATATGGAATGACGTAAAACGAAGAACAGCTATGCGAGGATATAACTGTTTGACTTTTCCTGCAAATTAGGTAATAGTTTCGAACAATTTTCTGAATTAAATGATATCTAGAGCTATGTTAAATCAAATTTTTTCCCGACTTTTTGGTAATCGAAATCAACGCGTATTGCGCCGCATGTGGAAAGTAGTTGACCAAATTAATGCATTAGAGCCGCAAATGGTAGCTTTATCAGATGCGGAGTTACAAGCTAAAACCAGTGAATTTAAAAAACGAATCGCACAAGGTGAATCTCTGGACAGTATATTACCAGAGGCTTTCGCCGTTGTTCGTGAAGCGGGTAAACGCACACTTAATATGCGTCATTTTGACGTGCAACTATTAGGCGGAATGGTTTTACACGGTGGCAATATCGCTGAAATGCGAACGGGGGAAGGCAAAACACTGGTTGCTACATTAGCCGCTTATTTAAATGCTTTATCAGGTAAGGGAGTACATTTAGTCACCGTTAATGACTATTTAGCAAAGCGTGATGCCGCATGGATGGCGCCATTGTATAGCTTTTTAGGAATGACGACAGGCGTTGTATTACCCAATATGCCCCCTCAAGAAAAACAAAAAGCATATGCGGCTGACATCACTTATGGCACTAACAATGAATACGGTTTTGATTATTTACGCGATAACATGACTTTTAGTCTGCAGGATAAAGTACAACGTCCTTTACACTATGCCATTGTAGATGAAGTCGATTCTATTTTAATTGACGAAGCGCGTACTCCGTTAATTATTTCAGGCGCTGCGGAAGACAGTACAGAACTGTATTTAGCCGTTAATAAATTAGTTCCCCAATTAACCAAACAAGAATCAAAAGAAGCACCTGGCGATTATTCTATTGATGAAAAAACAAAACAAGCCTATTTATCAGAAGAAGGTCATCAACGTGTTGAAGGATTATTTGCTAAAGCAGACTTCATTCGCGACGATGAAAGTTTATATGATGCTAATAATATTTTATTAATGCATCATTTGTATGCTGGCTTACGTGCTCATGCATTATTTCACCGTGATGTAGATTATATTGTGCAAAATGGTGAAGTTGTTATTGTAGACGAACATACAGGCCGTACTATGCCTGGACGTCGTTGGTCAGACGGTTTACATCAAGCAATTGAAGCAAAAGAAGGCGTTAAAATACGCCAAGAAAATCAAACACTGGCCTCTATTACATTTCAGAATTATTTCCGCATGTATACCAAATTGTCCGGTATGACAGGAACTGCAGATACGGAAGCATATGAATTTCAGCAAATTTATGGATTAGAAGTCACTGTTTTACCCACTAACCAGCCCATGGTTCGAAAGGATTTTCCTGATTTTGTGTATATGTCTGCTGCAGAAAAATTTGCAGCCATTATTGAAGATATAAAGAAATCCCGGGCAAATGGCCAGCCAACATTAGTGGGTACAGCATCCATTGAAACATCCGAATATTTATCCCGTTTATTAAAAAAAGAAAATATTCCTCATCAAGTATTAAATGCTAAATTTCATGAACAAGAAGCACAAATTATTGCTGAAGCAGGCCGTCCAGGTAATGTCACAATAGCAACTAACATGGCAGGTCGAGGTACCGATATTGTTTTAGGCGGCAGCTTAGAGACTGAACTCAAAAAATTAGAAAATCCCACAGACGATGAAATAGCAGCACATCGAAAAGTTTGGCAAGCTAAACATGACGAAGTTATCAAGGCTGGTGGATTATATGTTTTAGGTACAGAACGTCATGAATCACGTCGTATAGATAATCAATTACGTGGACGATCAGGCCGGCAAGGTGACCCAGGAAAATCACGTTTTTATCTTTCTTTGGAAGATAATTTATTACGAATTTTTGGTGGTGACCGTTTAACAGGTTTAATGAAACGAATAGGAATGGAGAAAGGTGCTGCATTAGAATCAAGATTATTAACAAATAGTATTGAAGGTGCACAACGTAAAGTCGAAGCACACAATTTCGATATTCGTAAACAATTACTCGAATATGATGATGTCGCCAATGAACAACGTAAAGTCATTTATAGCCAACGCGATGATTTATTAACAACAGAAAGTATTGCTGAAACGATTGTCACAATTCGTCACCAAGTAATAGACACTGTCATTAATCATTTTATTCCGCCACAAAGTTTAGAAGAACAATGGAATATTCCAGATTTAGAACGGCAACTCGCAAAAGATTTTAATATGCGTTTACCCATTAGCGAGTGGCTAACAAAAGAAGATTCTCTACATGAAGAACTGCTGCGAAAGCGTATTCATGAAGAATTTAATTATGCTTATAAGCAAAAAGAAGAAAAAGCCGGCATTCAAGCCATCCGCCAATTTGAAAAAGCGGTTATGTTACAAACATTAGATAATTTATGGCGAGAACATTTAGCTGCCATGGACTATTTACGTCAAGGCATCCATTTGCGTGGATATGCCCAAAAAAACCCAAAACAAGAATATAAACGTGAATCATTTGAATTATTTGTCGCTCTGTTAGATAAAATCAATTATGAAGTTGTTTCTGTACTAAGTAAATTTGAAGTGCGAGAAGAACAAGATATTGCACAGTTAGAAGCAGAAAAAAAGGCTGCTGACAAACAAATGAAAATGAGTTATCAGCATGTCAATGTCACGACTTCTTTAATGAATGATAATGCTGTAATGAATAATAATACTCAGATGAATAATAATGCTGAGATAGAAGAAGATCAACGTAATGTAGCTGTCATAGCCCCAGTGCGTGAAGGTCGTAAAGTCGGCCGTAACGAACCTTGTCCTTGTGGATCTAATAAGAAATATAAACAGTGTCATGGAAGTTTTGATTAATAATGGATACGATGCAGGTTATCGTAGGTATCATTATTAATTCGCAGCAAGAAATCTTGATTGCTAAACGGCCGTCTGATAAATACAAAGGCGGTTTATGGGAATTTCCTGGTGGGAAAGTAGAGAAAGGTGAAACGCTATTACAAGCTTTACGGCGTGAATTAAAAGAAGAAATTGGTATTGATGTTTTAGCGGCAACATCTTGGCTCATTATTCAACATGATTATGGTGATCGTTTCGTCATTTTAAATATATGGTTGATCAATGATTTTCTGGGAGAACCTCACGGTAAAGAGGGTCAGCAAATTTCTTGGGTCTCTAAAAATGCGTTAAGTCAATTTGAATTTCCAGAAGGAAATAAGAAAATACTAGAAGAAATAACAAAAATAAGTAATAGTTTGAATCTTTAATTCTGTTGTATCTACTTGTATTTATAATGAAAAGAAAAAAATAATTTCCAGGCTATACTTATAATATATCAGTTATATTTATTAACTAAAATCCTGGAAAATAGTCATGAAAAGTTCATATCATCCTGATGAAATAGCTATCGTTGCCTTAGATATTAAAAAATTAGGCGCAGGATTTACAAATTTTAAGAAATTGACCGCCAAACAGAAAATAAAATTGATCGAAAAAACGATACTGATATCTTATGAAGAATTCAAAAAATCCGGGAAAAAATTAATTATTTTTGTATGGAGAGAATATGCCATTACAGATCCTAATAGAAGATCTATTTCTAGCCAGGATAAAACATTTTTTAAAAAAATCCTATGCAAATTAACAAAAGATCAAAAAGATTTGCTGATCATTGCGGGCCCCACATTAATAAGAAAAAAAATTAAGAACATACAATCTACCAAAGAAAAATTAATTTCATATTATAAAAAAAATGATTGGTCAAAGGAAAAAACTGATCAAGAACAAGAAGCCAAAGAGTTAAAAAAAATCATTGGCATGGGCAGTAAAAATGATACTTTTTTCTCAATGCTAGGTGTTCATCCTTTAATAAAATATAAAACTTCATTATTTATAGCCTATAACGGTGAAATTGTTTCACGTATAGGAAAATCAGCCGTTTATGATGAAACAAAAGAAGAACCTACTAGACCAAATAAAAGTATTGTCCAGCCAGCTAAAAATAGAAATTTTTCTCGCGTGTATAAATTTAAAGAATTGACATTAGGCTTTGATATATGCCGAGATCATGCGAATGGTCTGTTAAAGAAATATTCGATTAAATACAATATTCCGGTAGATATCCAATTTGTATTAAGTGATTCCTATTCTTTAAGGTTGGATAATTTATGTGGTAATTTAGGTACGGTATATGTTGATAGTATACATGCCCTTAGTTATGTGAAAGATAATGAATCTAAAGATTCTTCATTCAAATTGTACGGAATAAATCTTTTAAAAAATAGCAAAACGGTTGAAGTACCTTTTAGTTCTTCTTTACAATATTATTCATCACATTTAACTCCGCAATTTTTAAGGATCTTGGACTATTTTAAAAGTCCAATTGTTTTAAATATACAACATTTATTACCTATGATTGCAGATAATATTATTTTAGGTACCGTTGAAAAATCCCAAATAGAAAAATTACATATAAATTGTAAAATGCTCCAGCATTCTAAGTATGAAAAATTAAGGAATTTATTTACATCCATGGATGAATTGTTAATGAAATCGCTAGGGCATTGTTTGTATTTAATGGATGAACAATTAAATTTATCAGGAAAAGATAAAGAAATAAAAAAAAGTGAAAGTAAAGAAAATATATTGTATCTTTTCAAGGATTCTAATGAACTAAATAGTTCTGATAAAGAAACTATTATTCATATCAATAAACGGAAGCATTCTAATAACTAATATGCAAAATTGTTACATCAGGTTGGGGCTAGTTCAAGGTATGACTGTTCAAGGTATGACTAGTTCAAGGTATGACTAGTTCAAGGTATGACACTAGTTCAAGATATGATGTTAAAAGTAGGCTCCGTTGAATTTTGTATTCTTCATCCAATAATTGAATAACCTTTCATTTTCTGCCACGATACCTTCTTTATTTCAGGAGGAAATTTTAATGAAAGCCATTGATATTGCAAAAAACGGTGATGCTAGTGTTTTAACATTAACAGATAAACCCAAACCCATGCCTGGCCCTGGGCAAGCCTTAGTAAGGTTAAAAGCAGCTGGTATCAATTTTATCGATATTTATCAACGAACAGGAATGTATCCTATACCTGTTCCTTATACACCTGGATTAGAAGGTGCTGGTATCGTAGAAGAAGTGGGAAGCGGTGTAACAGAAGTAAAACCAGGAGATCGAGTGGCTTACACAGGAAGTATTGGTTCATATGCTGAATACAATTTAGTAAAAGCATATCAATTAATTCCATTACCTGATGATATTAGTTTTGAACAAGGCGCTGCTTTTCCTCTTCAAGGTATGACCGCTCATTATTTATTGCATGAGTTTTATTCTATTAAACCCAATGATACCATTTTAGTACATGCAGCCGCTGGCGGTATGGGACTGTTACTAGTTCAATGGATAAAACATTTAGGTGGAATTGTTATTGGAACTGTTTCTACTCCAGAAAAAGCACAATTAGCAAAAGAAGCAGGTGCAGATCACACGATTTTATATACTGAACAAGATTTTGTTGCAGAAACTAAACGCATTACGCAAAACAGAGGTGCTGATTACATCATTGATGGAGTAGGTAAAACAACATTTACAAAAAATTTAGATGCAGCGAAACGCCGAGGACATATTTGTATTTTTGGTTCAGCCAGCGGTTCAGCGGAACCCATTGCACCTAATATATTACAAGTAAAATCACTCACTATTTGGGGTGGCAGCCTTTTTAATTATCAGGATACACGAGAAGAAATTCTGATGCGTGCTAATGCCGTATTGAAAGGCATGCAAGAAGGTTGGCTCAAATTAAAAGTTGACACTGTATTTTCATTAGATAGAGCTGCTGATGCTCAACGGGAACTTGAAAGTAGGAAAACAACTGGAAAAGTGATTTTGCAAATTTAGTTAGATGATAAGCAGTCAATAAAGGAATGCCTTTGGCATGATTTTAGGTGGAGGATAAAACTCCACCTAAATCAATTTATAAAAAATCAAATTCTGTGGCCAATAGCAACGACTGAGCGAAGATTAGGGCAAGTTCGCGCGAAGCGCGTTCTTTTAAAATGATATTCTCATTAAATCATTTGCTACAGCCTGTATCGCAAGAACAATCAAAATAATAAACCCCAAGCGAAACATCAGTTCTTGGGTGCGAGATGAAATAGGACGTTTAATAATAAATTCAATACAATAGATAAGAAGGTGACCACCATCTAAACCGGGGATAGGTATAATGTTAATGACCCCAATGGCGATACTAATAAATGCAACAAAACTTAAAAAGGGCAATATACCGGTATTTAGTGAGTCACCAGCGCCTTCAAAAATGGTAATTGGGCCACCTAGGCTTTGAAGGGAAATTTTTCCTGTTACCATTTTTTTTAACATAATAAAGTTTAAATTAATATAATCTTGTACATCCTGCGCAGCGTGATAAAGAGCAGGTACAGTCTTATATTGATTATTTCGTAGTAAATCAGGTGGCCATTTGAAATTAGGAGAAATCCCGAGGTAACCATGAGCAGCTGAAAATAAGCTATTTTTAGCGCCTATCATAACAGGTAAAGATATTATTTTATCTTTGCGCTGAATATTAAAGAGCAATGTTTCTTGCGGATGTTTAGCAATCGTTGTGATCACTTGTATCCAATTTTTCATGGGAACTTGGTTGATTGCGAGTATTTTATCATTTATTTGCAGGGTCGATTTAGTCGCGGGAGAATGGGGTTGAATGCTCCCTATAATAGTTGGAATGTCGGGTTCGTAAGGAATAATGCCTAAACTATTTAATGGATCGGGCTTAAGATTATCTAAATGCCAATGGGTTAAATCTAATAAATAATTTTTTGTAATAGAAGTACCACGGACTTGTGTCGTTATGGGGATATGTGTTTTTTCACCAATGTTTTCGATTAAATGGATAGTGACTGCAGTCCAATTATTAGTTGTTTTTTCATTAATGCGAATAATTTCTTCTTGAGGTTGCATGCCTGCGGTGGATGCAATGGAGTGAGGGAGGGTAGTACCCACAAGAGGAACGATAGTCGTAAATCCAATGATGAATAATATCCAATATAATACGAATGCTAGAATAAAATTAGATAAAGGGCCTGCAGCAACGACAAGGCATTTTTTATAAAGGGGTTGACGGTTAAATGCGAGGTGTAACTCTTTTTCAGCTACTTTTCCTTCGGTTTCATCAAGCATTTTAACGTAACCACCCAGAGGAATGGCTGCAAGAACATATTCAGTGCCTTTTTTATCATGCCAAGTATAAAGTGCTTTACCAAATCCAATGGAAAATCGTAACACTTTAATACCGAGTAAACGTGCTGTAATAAAGTGTCCCCATTCATGGAAACCAATAACGAGAAATATTGTCACCAAAATAGCTAAGATAAAAATGAGAATATTTAGCAAAGCAATCTCCTTAACATATGCTCAACTGAAATCTTAAACCTAAACTAACATGATTAGGGATTAATCACCCGCCAACCATGAAACACCTATCCATATCAGCAGGGTGTTTCACGGTAAACCAGCATGGGTAATCATCTAAACAAATAATATTTTTCCACTTAAGCCTATCGATTTTAATTGTTTATTAATTTGTGAAACAGTTGTCTTGTCCTTGATAGGCCCAATTTGAACACGGTATAGTTTCCGGGGATGAGCAAGTTCTGTAATTTTAATAGAAGAAGCTATTATTGGCGATAATTGTTTTTTTAATCTTTCTGCATGAGATTTATTGCTAAAAGCACCCACTTGTAGATAAACATGATTATGGCTTAGTAATACTTGTTTTGAGGCGTTGTTATTTTTTGCATAATGCGTGATTTGTGCTGCTTTAAATGCTGAGTGGGTTTTTTCTGCTGTATTTACAGTATTTTCAGCGAGTTGTGATGGATTGGCAGTTGATGAATGCGGTTGATTACGCACTATGTAAAAACTATTCGTTTGAATTTCTTCATGCTGATGTTGATATTCTATGGGGTCGATGGCTTTCACTGCTACATTTGCTGTTCCGTGACCTATCATTCCCAATTTTTTTGCAGCAGCATAAGATAAATCCAATAATCGGTCATCTGCAAAAGGACCACGATCATTGACTTTAACAATAACGCTACGGCCATTTGCTTTGTTTGTCACTTGTAAATACGTTGGAAGAGGTAGTGTTCGATGAGCGGCAGTCATTGCTAACATATCGTATTTTTCACCACTCGACGTATTTTTTTTATGGAATTTTGTGCCATACCATGAAGCAATACCTTCTGCTTCATAATGTTTACTATTGTTCATGACATAATAATTTTTTCCGTTTATCCGATAGACGGGCATGTTTCCATATTTACTTAATTTTTCTACTTTAGGTTGTGCATCGGGAATTTTAGATACATCGACATCGTAGGGAGGAGGGCCATCTTTACTGATGGTAGAACATCCATTGAGCAAAGAAAGCATGCATAAAACAATGAAGAAAAAAATGAAACGGAGTTGCGTTTGCAAATGATGTTGCGTTTGTGAATGATATTGCGTTTGCAAATGATGTTGAACGTGCCTTTGATACATCCTATGCTTCATTGAGTTTCTCCCTTAAGGTTGAAATGTAATGGCTTAATTGAAATACAGCCATGGCATATAAATCACTGGAATTATAACGTTTGATCACATCGAAATTGTGGAAGCCTAACCAATATTCATTGCCCCAAAAATTTTGTAATTCAATGACTTTGTATTTTACGTTGTCGACTAGGATCTTATTGGGATCAATGCCATATTCTGCAAAGGTAGAGCCTGAAATCATTTTTAATTCATTCTTTTTACCAAAGAAAAATTGAAAATTTTTATTGATCAGTGATGCGGGAATAGCAACGGGTTGATCGGTTTTCCAGCCATGTAGTTTGTAATAATTAGCAATACTTGCAATCACATCTAATTCATTATGAGAGAGATCAATCGACGAATGTCCTGTGTAGCTGACGGCATAATGTCGATAACTACTAGGCATAAATTGAGGTTGTCCAATGGCTCCGGCATACGAACCCATCACTTTTAAGGGATCTAAATGTTGTTCACGGGTCAATAATAAAAATTCTTCTAACTCATGCCGAAAAAAAGTGGCACGAGGGCTAGGGCTAAATCCAATATTAGTCAGTGCATCGATAACGGGGTATTCTCCCGTGTGTAAACCGTATTTTGTTTCAATGCCAATGGTGGCAACAATGATACTGGCTGGAACGCCATATTTTTGTTCTACCACTGTCAATGCCTGACGGTATTGATTCCAAAATTCTACACCTTTACGAATACGCATTTCTGTCACAAATAATAATTGGTATGTATTCCAAGGTCGACTTTCTAATGGGGCATTTAATTTATTGATGACGACAGGGCGAATAGTGACATTATTAAAAAGAGTCACTAATTCTTTTTCCTTAAATTGATGTTCTTTCACCATTTTTTGGATGAATGTTTGTACTTCAGCGCGGTTAGCAAAAGGGACTTGTGAAGCATCTTCTGCATACACTGATTGTAAAAATAATGTAAATAGAGCTAATAAAATGATCGTTAATTGCTTTTGCATGTATTTACCTTTTTTTATTTTAATAACACCCATTTATTTTAGTAATACTCTAGTATCACGTTGTGAGTAATTTGCGGTGCGTTTGTATTGACATCAAAATACCGAAACTTGCCATAAGCGTCACCATGGAGGATCCGCCATAGCTTACTAAGGGTAAGGGTAACCCCATCACGGGCAAAATACCAGTCACCATGCCCATGTTGGTAAAAAAAGATACAAAAAATGTAAATGTTAAACTTCCTGCCAGTAATCGTGAAAAAGTATCTTGTGCATTGATCGTAATATATAAACATCGTAATACAATGATCATGAAAAAAATAATTAATGTCAGACTGCCAATAAATCCAAACTCTTCACCACATACGGCGAAAATAAAATCAGTAGAATTTTCAGGTAAAAAGTGAAGATGTGATTGTGTTCCATTTAACCATCCTTTGCCAAACAATCCGCCTGAGCCAATGGCAATTTTCGATTGAATAATATGATAGCCTGAACCCAAAGGATCTCGCTCTGGATTTAAAAATGTAAAAATACGTTTTTTTTGATAGTCATGCATAAAATACCACAGTATAGGGGCGGCTAATGCTGCCAGTCCTAATGCTAATGTAATAATTCGCCAACCTAAGCCTGCTAAGAACAAAACACTGAAACCGGCGACGACTAATAAAAATGCTGTACTTAGATCCGGTTGTTTAGCGGCGAGTAATGCGGGAAATAAAATCATTACAATGGCAAAAGTGATGGCGCGAGTGGTCAAAGGTAAATGGATTTTATGGAAATGCCAGGCAAGAAATAGAGGTAAGGCCAATTTCATAATTTCAGACGGTTGGAAACGAAAGATGCCTAAATTTAACCAACGCTCAGCGCCTTTCCCAGTATGTCCTATGAGTAATACAGCAAATAGTAAAACTACCCCAACAACGTATATCCAAAAGGCCCAGCGTTGATAAACAATAGGAGGTATTTGAGCAAAGATAAACATCACACCCATTGCTAGGCCTAAATGTATCAATTGTTTTTGTACGACAATAATATTACTACTGCTAGAGCTATAAAGAATAAAAAGTCCCATACAAACTAATAATAAAATTCCTAATAACAATGGGAAATCGATATGAATAAATCCCCAAAATGAGTGTGTAACAGGCTTTGTTTGATGTGTGTTAATGTTTCGATTTGGGGTGTTAATGAGTAGCATGATTGGGTACACTCCCGTTAATGGGCAAAGAATTTTTGGAACCTAATAAATAATAATCTATTATTTTACGCGCGACCGTTCCTGATAATGAACTATTTTCTACAATAACAGCCACTGCAATTTGCGGTTTATCGACGGGTGCAAATGCAATGAATAACGAATGATCGCGTAATAATTCCGGTAAACTTTCTTGTGATGCAGCTTCATCACGGCTATTGCGATGTTTGATTGAAAAATTCTGCGCGGTACCGGTTTTTCCTGCAATCGTATAAGGGAAATTCTTACCAAAATGCAGTGCTCCAGTTCCTTGTTGAGATGTCATCACATTTTGCATGGCATTAATGATGACTTCCCAACTGGCTTTATCATTTAAAATAATAGGCGGAACCCCTTTGGATTGATAAGGGATTATTTTTTTGTCGGGAAGTTGCTCTGATAATAATAAATGCGGGGTTTGCCGTACGCCACGGTTGGCCATTATCGCGAGTCCTGCAGCCATTTGCAAAGGAGTCGCTTGGGTATAACCTTGGCCAATGACTGTGTTCATTGTGTCGCCTTCATACCAGCCAGCGCCTTTTACACGCCGTTTCCATTGTGGGGAGGGAGCGGTGCCGGGTAATTCTTCGCCGATATCAATACCGGTTAATTGACCAAAACCAAAACGAGTTAATAAGTTATCTATGCGCTTGATTCCCATTTTATGGGCGACTTCCCAGAAAAATGTGTCACACGATACAGTAATTGCTCTATTCAAATTAACGGTGCCATGACCGGGATGAAACCAATCATGCAAAATATGTTCTGTATTGGGGATTTGAAATCGACCATTATCAAATACAGTGAATTTAGTATCAATAACACCGGAATCCAGTGCTTCTAATCCCATAAAAGGTTTAATGGTCGAGCCCACAGGATAAAGCCCGCGTAATGCCCGATTATACAAAGGTTGATCTTTCGATTGTCGTAACGCTTGAAAATCAGTATTACTGATACCAGCGACAAATAAGTTAGGGTCATAAGAAGGTTCACTGACCAGGGCAAGAATTTGCCCGGTGCTGGGTTGAATGGCAATGGCAGCACCTCGCATACCCGCTAATGCTTGTTCGGCGATCATTTGTAAATTACTGTCTATCGTTAGATATAAATTTTTACCTGGCACAGGATTAATGCGTTTTATAACCCGTAAAGGTTCACCACTTGCGTCATTTTCTTCTTGTTCGTAACCGACTGTGCCGTGTAATTCTTTTTCATAAAATTTTTCAATGCCGAGTTTTCCTATGTAATTGGAGGCACTGTAGTTGGCGGGATCTATGTCATTGAGTTCGTCTAAATTAATGCGTCCTACGTAACCTAGTACATGACTAAAGGTGGCACCTAAGGGATAATTTCGCATTAAACGCGCTTTAATGATAGCGCCTGGGAAACGGTATTGATTTTCTGAAAATTCTGCTACTTCTTTTTCCGACAAACGCAATTTTAAAGGAATTTCATCAAATCGACGTCGTTGTTTTAACTCTTTTTCAAATTGAGCAATTTCTGTGTCTGACAGAGGAATAATTTTGGAAATTTGTGCCAATGTTTGGGGTAAGTTGGTAATTTTATCAGGGATAATATCTAAGCTAAATACAGGGATATTTTCTGCCAGTAAAACGCCATTTCTATCATAAAGAAGGCCGCGGGTGGGTTCGATGGGAACTAAATCTAGCCAATTTTTTTTAGATAAAGTGGTGTAAAGATCATGTTTGGCCAGTTGTAAAAATCCCAGTCTTGAAATTAATAAAATGATCAAAAAAATCATGAGGATTAGCGCAACAATACTACGCCGGGTCGTCAGCTGAATTTCTTGTAAGTGATTTTTTAGGGCAATTTTTTTTGGCATGCCGAAAGTATACCGTTTTAAAATTAGAAACGGTACCCTACATTTAGCATCATTGGAATAGTAATTCCTGCATTTGCATCACTTAAACTACCATTGGAATAATGCACAGCATACAGGCTCACAAATGCACGATGTTTGGGCCCAAATGCAACACCCATCCCTAATTGATCTTGAAAAGAAAAATGCATGCCTAAATTTCTATCAGCAAAACGTGTTTCTGAAAGATAGGCAAGACCAATACTGATATCGATAAAAGGAATTAGAAAATAATGGTCATTCAGCATAAAAAAACGGTAAACGGGAGCTAGAGCAAGAATATTTAATTCGCGATGGACCGGGTAATTATCGACCCACCAATGGCCTGCACTGGCATCAAATAGTAAGTGTGAGTTTCCCCATTGAAATGAGGTGGGTTGGTACCAAAGTGAACCTTTATAACCATGTAAGTGACTAGGATCTTTGGTTTCTAAAGGGTAAGAAAGCATAATGCCTGTTTCTGCAGCAAATGCGATCGATTGGGCTAAGAAGGATAATGCAAGAATCAATGAATAAATGCGGATTGACATGTGTGTTTTCCTTAACACGGATTTGTCCTAAGCCGATATAACTAAGTATTCATTTGTCATTATATATAGGGGATAGTAAGGATTCCACTCGAATTTGGCCTAATGATATTTTCTAATGCTTTAATATGATCATCAGAATCATTTAGCGCTGGAATATAATAAAATGATTTTCCGCCAGCGTGTAGAAACGTTTCTTGACCTCGAATAGCTATTTCTTCCAGTGTTTCTAAACAATCCGCTGCAAAACCAGGGCAAATCATGTGTAAATCAGTGATTCCCTTTTTAGGTAATAACTTTAAAACGTTATCCGTATAAGGTGTTAACCATTCTGCTCGCCCTAGACGCGATTGAAATGCTAATGACCATTCTGCGTCAGTTAATTTTAATGTGTGTGCAATAAGTAAAACGGTATTTTTGCAATGTTCTAAGTAAGGGTCACCTGCTGTTACATAACGTTTTGGAATACCATGAAAAGAGAATAATAAATGTTTTTTACCTTGTAATTGCCATGTTTTTTGAATGCTATGACAAAGTGCCTGGATATATCCTGGGTCAGTAGAGTAATCGTTGATAGTGCATATTTCTGGTATGTTTCGCCATGTTTTAAACGTATTAGCTATTTGATCAAAAGTAGAGGCTGTGGTGGTTGCTGAATATTGTGGGTACAAGGGAAGAACTATTATTTTTCTAACTTTTTTATGTAATGCTTGTAATGCGGAGGGTATCGATGGATCACTGTATTGCATGCCTAATTCAACAGGACAATTCAATTGAGTTTGAAGTTTTTTAGTTATTTTTTGTGAGTTTAATAATAAAGGAGAACCTTCTTTTGTCCAAATTTTTTGATATAGTTTAGCGGATTGTTTTGATCGAAAGGGTAAAATAATACCGTATAAAATAGGCCACCATATTAGATGTGGTAATTCAACGATTCGCTTATCAGATAAAAATTTTTTTAGATAACTTCTTACTGCAGTAGGAGTAGGTGTTCTGGGGGTGCCAATGTTAGTTATTAGCACGCCTATTTCATTTTCCATATTTAAAACCTAGGGCAGCCAGACGGTCTTTTAAATTAGGATGAGTAGAAAAAGCGTCGGCTAATGAACTCATTGGACTAATGCCTGCTTGAGTCGGGTCATAGATATAGGCTTCACGGCGTACATTTTCATGGGGTGTTTGCTGGTAAGCTTGATTGTAATGATCTTGATTTTTAGTATGATCATCATTAATTTTTAGTAAGGCAGATGCTAGCGGTTTATTATCACGCAAGAGTTCAACAGAACCCGCATCGGCCATATATTCCCGGGTTCGACTTAAATAAAGTAATAATAAGATGTTAATAATAGGTAATAAGTAACGTAGTATTATAATAATAAAGAGTAATCCATTACGTTTTTCATTATTATCGCGACGGCTGAAAATAGCATTATAAAAAACAATATCAAGTACCATAATCATTAAATTAGCTAATACGGAAGCCATTAATGTCAGTTTAATATCGTTATGACGGATATGGCTTAATTCATGGGCCATGACGGCTTGTAATTCACTGCGCGATAATTTTTCCATTAAGCCGCGTGTAATGGCAACCATGGCAGATTTTTCACTATAGCCGCTGGCAAAAGCATTCATGTAGTCAGCATCTATGATATACACTTTAGGCATGTACCGTAGCCCAGCTGCAATGATCATTTCTTCAATGACATTATAGAGTTGTTTTTCTTCAAGCGATTTTGCAGTATTGGGCGTGATTTCATGATATTCCGTTCCTAATAACATGAGTTGATCATGTAGCGTAAACGTCACTAGGATAGATATGGCGGCAATGCCTAACATAATGAGAGTTACAAGAGGAAATAATTGAAAGGTAATAAGTGCAACAAAAATAGTTGATAGTGGCGCATTGTGATATTGTCCTGAATAAATATAAACATCGACTAACATGCCTAGTGAAAAATAAATTAGGAAAAATAAGCCAATCACAAAATAGGTTTTTTGATTGTTGGTGCGTTTTACTTTACGCCAGTCTGATTGAGTATGAGTTAAATCAGGAAGTATGCTCATTTTATTCAACCTAAGTTCAACTGAGTACAAGTTAAATCAAGAAGTATATTCATTGTTATTTAACCTAAAGTTTTACAGTATATTGTTCTTGTTCAGCAATTTTTGCTTCTGTTAATTGCCAATAGGGATAATCAAAATCTAATTTATTTTTGAACACGGCAACAATAGCAGAGGTGAAAAATGATTTTTTAGCGGCATTATAATTTTCGATACTGTCATTGTAAGATTGTTTTGCATATGCGAGTTTATTTTCAGTGCTTACAATTTCTTCTTGTAATTGCATGCAGTTTTCATTGGCTTTTAGTTGTGGATATTGCTCGAAAACCAAATTGATTTTACTGGCAATATCAGAAATTTGATTTTCTGCAGCGATACGGGTCTTTTCATCGCCATTGGCCTTGGCTTGTTGTGCCTGATTACGTAAGGCAACGACGTCTTTTAATGTCGTTTGTTCATAATCCATGTATTTTTTAACAACATTGATGAGTGATTCAAATACCTTAAAACGCCTGTCCAGTTGAATATCAATTTGCTTTTGATTATTCCGCACAGCTTCAATTTGGGCGATGAGTTTATTATAGGTCAATACAATAAAACCAGCGATTGCTACTAATACTACTATAATGATGACGCCAGTACTCATATTAGTTAAACTCCTTCAATTCAGAAAAAATAGGGGCCGTGATTTCAGTTGATATGGTTTTTTCACTCATGAATTCATGGGGTTAAAAATAAGCATAAAGACTTTATGAATCATGACAAAAATATTATATCAATATATTAGAATTTACTCGAGAAAATTAACATGTCAGAATTTATATTAAATTTAACCCCGCAATTGTATGAATATTTGTTAAAAAGCTCCTTGAGAGAACCCGAAATATTAAAAAAACTTCGTGCGCAAACACGTACGATGAGTACCCATAAAATGCAAATTTCACCTGAGCAAGGTCAATTTATGCAATTATTAGTACAATTACTTGGTGCGCGTAAGACGTTAGAAATTGGTGTATTTACTGGATATAGTACTTTAGCTGTTGCCTCAGCATTGCCTTCTTATGGCAAGGTCATTGCGTGTGATATTAATGTGGAATGGACAACGATCGCGAAACGTTTTTGGGAAGAAGCGGGTGTTCTTCATAAAATTGATTTGCGCTTAGGAAATGCGTTAGATACGTTACAATTATTGTTAGATCAAGGTGAAGCGAATACGTTTGATTTTGTTTTCATTGATGCAGATAAAAAAAATTATTCTGCGTATTATGAAAAATCCTTTCAACTAACGCGTCCTGGCGGTTTGATTGCAATTGACAATGTGTTATGGGCTGGTGATGTCGCGGATCCTGCCATAAATGATATAAATACGGTTATGATTAGGCAGTTAAATGAACAATTATTGGTTGATGAGCGAATTAGATTGAGTATGTTGCCATTGGGTGATGGGTTGACACTTGCTTTGAAATGCTAAGAGCTTGTTCAGAGGTCTCCTAGGGTATATAGCTATAATCCTAAACCAATATGATTAATCCCTAATCATGTTGGTTTAGGATAATTTGTTGATTTGATGCAACAGGATATAGGACTTACACATTGACAATAAATTTTATTACTTAATCAACGCGTTACGCGCACTACACAATTATATGGCGTTAATTAAAACATTAAATTTAACTTAACCCATGAGTTGACGATTTGCTGTTTTTAATCCTTTGATTCTTCTATTGTTTATTTTCATTATAACTTATTGATTATAAAAATATATTTAACATATTTTCTGTGCAAAAAAAATCTGTAAACCCTAGCATATAACTCATTGACTATAAAAGTATATTTAGCATATTTCCTGTGCAAAAAAAAATCTGTAAACCCTAGCATTTTGCCATTTACCGACTAATATTAATGTATACATATTGAGCAATAGCTACTTTCTAGAGCCTATTTTCTAATAAATATGCTCTGAAAACAATTAGATATGACCCTATGTCGCGGGTTTTATCTTAAGTAAAAGGAGGATTGCTTTGTGTTTAGAAAAGGAAAGAGCTTAGTATTTTTAATCGCTTTATTCTTTATGGAAAGCATTCAAGCTAATCCTGTTGGCGGCGTTGTAACATCTGGAAATGTCCAAATAACTCAATCAGCTAATCAAACAACAGTTCAACAAAACAGTCCACAAGCTATTATTAACTGGAAAAGTTTTAATATCGGAGCTAGTGAAAAAACGCACTTTCAACAGCCACAAGGTGGTATCGCTTTAAATCGTATTAACCCAACACAAGGCCCTTCACAAATCTACGGTCAATTAACAGCGACAGGTAAGATTATTTTAGTTAATCAATCAGGTGTTTTTTTCGGCCCCGGTTCTTATGTTCATGTGGGAGGAATTATTGCTTCAACTTCGGATATTACGGATCAAAATTTTTTAGCAGGCAAATTAATTTTTGATCAAGCATCGCCTTTTAATGGTTCGGTTATTAACAAAGGAACCATTATCGCATCGCAAAATGGATTAGTGGCATTAGTTGGTACGGGTGTTTCAAATGAAGGAATTATTCAGGCTCGTATGGGAAATGTTGTACTTGCCTCTGGAAATAAATTTACGGTGGATTTATACGGTGATCAACTCATTAACTTTTCTGTAGATGAAGCAACACCTAATGCAGGTGTAGATCAAAATGGAAATAAATTAAAAAATGGTGTGAACAATAGCGGTAAGATTTTTGCTGATGGCGGCACCATTCAGATGACTGCAAAAACCGCTTCGGGTGTTGTTGATAATGTGATTAATATGAGCGGTGTTGCACAAGCACGCAGTGTATCACAACATAATGGTGAAATTATTTTATCAGCATCGGGTAATGTCACTGTATCAGGGAAAATAAATGTTTCCGGTAAAAAGCATGGTAACAAAGGCGGAACAGCAAAAGTATTAGGAGATTCGGTTTATTTAACATCTAGCGCGTCAATTGATGCAAGTGGTAGTCATGGCGGCGGAGAAATATTAGTAGGGGGAAATTTTCATGGCCAAGGGCCTGAACAAAATGCGTTAAATACTGTAGTTGATGCAGGAGCAACATTAAATGCGAATGCATTGGAATTGGGTAATGCTGGAAAAATTATTGTGTGGTCTGATAATAATACATTATTTCATGGCACGATCACTGCACAAGGTGGTGTTGCAGGAGGAAATGGTGGTTTTGTTGAAACATCCGGTCATTACTTAGATACAGAAAATGCTACAGTTAATTTACTTGCATCAAATGGAACAGCGGGGACATGGTTATTAGATCCAACCACATTAACTATTTCAACAGGTGCAACGAGTGCGGTAACTCAAGCAGGAAATACATTTACAGGAAATAATAATTCGACGACATCTACTTTAAATGTGAGTACATTAACATCGGCTTTAGCGACAGCGAATGTGATTGTTCAAACAGGCGCAGGAGGAACTGGTTCCGGAACAGGTGATATCATTGTTGCAAATGCTATTTCATGGAGTGCTTCAACCAGTTTAACGTTAAGTTCTTTTCGCAATATTGTTTTGAATGCCAATATCAGCAATACGACAGGTTCTAATGTCAGTGTTAATTTAAAAGCGGACAATACTGCGACTGGCACAGGAACAATATCAGGCGCAGGCGTTGTGACGACAGCGGCAAATGGAAGTATTAATATTTACTACAATCCAACAAATTATACGGCTCCTACTAGTTTTACCAGTAATGCAAGTGGCGGCACATTAACTGCTTATATGTTAATTAATGTAATTGGCACAAGTACAGATCTTATTACGACTAACTCATTTGGTGCAATTGCTAAAAATACTAACTCAATTTTATGGAACCAAAATTTTGCTTTAAATGCTAATCTTAATGCGAATGGCTTGACAGGATTTAAACCCATCGGTTCATCAACAACGGCTTATACAGGTAAATTTGACGGTCAAGGTTATATCATTAGTAATTATTCTACCAGTGTAACGGCTGGCAATAATGCCGCTTTGTTTGGTGTTGTCACGAATGCAACGATCCAAAATATTGGATTAAGTGCTTTTAATATAGCATTAAGTAATACGTTAGCAGTGGGCCCTGTCGTAGCAGGTATTGTTGGTGTATCCACAACATCTACATTTTCTAATTTATTTATTACGGGAGCGAATACATTTTCGACGACGGCAACGAGTGCTGCGATTATCGGCGGTGTGGTAGGAACATTAGGTAGTAGTACATTAAACAGTAGTTACAATACCAGTACAAGCTTATCGCTATCAGGTACTATCGCCACTTTAAGTGGTGTAGTCGGTACATCAACAGGAACGTCAACGATTCAATCTTCTTACAATACACTAAATCTCACTGGTGCTAGTGCAACTCAAGTAGCAGGTGTTGTAGGTACATGGGCTGGCGGTAATATTATTCAAAGTTATAATAGCGGATCTATTTCAGGTACAAATATCGTGGGTGGGGTAGTCGGTGCATCTACGAGTGGTGCTATTAGTCAAAGTTATAATACAGCTACCATAACAAACTCGGGTTCAACAGGAGATGCTGCAGGAATAGTCGGTCAAGATACCAATACAAGTATTACATCTAGTTATAATACAGGTCAAATTATAGGCGGCAACAGTGCTTATGCAGGAGGGTTAGCAGGTCAATTTGGTTCAAGTAGTATTTTAACGAGTTATAATACAGGACAGGTTGGCAGCGGTTTTATCGGAGGTGGTTTAGTTGGTTTATTGACATCGAGCAGCATTACACAATCGTATAATACAGGAAGTGTGATAGGAAGTACTTCGGGTGCGTTTACAGGAGGTCTTGCTGGAGAGGGAGGAGTGAATGGTACAGTCAGTATTACAGATTCTTATAATTGGGGCCCTGCTACTAATAGCATTAGTACAACGAATTTAGGTGGTTTAATTGGTAATCTTAGTAGTAACATATCGTTAAACAATATTTATCTCATTAATCTTCCTAGCAATAATCTGGTTATCGGCAATCTAACAAGTAATACATTTACTGTTACTGGAACAGGGAACCTATTCTTTCAATATCCTTCAGAAGGTACTACTCCTGTTACGATAGGCGGCTCTTACGGATCAGCAGGTCCTTTTCTTCCTAAAACAGATGCAGATTTGAGAATATCATCTACTTATTCAAGTTTTAATATAGGAAGTCCTGGTGCTAGTACCACTTGGAATATTGCGAACACATCGGGTGTTGTTTACCCTCATTTACAAGCAGAAGGACTTTATGTCGTTAATGGAACATTTTGTTCGGGTTCCAGTTGTTCCAGTACAATTAATAATGCTGGTTTGACGTTGTTGGGAAATGGAACGGCATTAAATGTCAATGATACTGGTAATATTGCAATTACTTCTAATGCAAGTACCGGAACATTTTTTATTGGACTAACAACACGTAATGTACCTGTTGGTACGGATTTTCTTCTGTATGCTAATGCAGGAAATTTAGCTAATTTCGTTGCGCAGGCAACAGGATCTACTATTAATGGTGGAAATTTATATGTAAATACAGTTAATGTCGGTGTATCTAGTGGTGTCAGTGGATCTAATGCTTTATTATCAACAGCAAAAGGGGTGGCAGGTTCTACCTCTATTTTATATGGTGTATCAAGCGGTGTTTTGACTCTTAATTCAGGTGTTTCTTTTAATGCAACCTCTAATTATTCAATCGATGGAAATATTACAACAACAAATGGTTCAATTACATTTAATAATCCTGTTACGTTAACCTCCTCTCCTTCAATAGTGAGTAATACATCAGGAAACATCGTATTTAGCAATACTATTAATGATAGTACAAGTAATACAGATACTCTTACTATTACTGCAGGGGGTAGCAGTACAGTCACTATTAATGGAGCGATGGGATCTTCTGTAGCGCCAGCTAGTTTAAGTATTGCAGCTTTAACAACATCATTATCCAGCAATATTACAACCGTAGGAAATCAAACCTATAATACTGCAATTACATCAAGTAATAACAATGCGTTATCTGCTACCAGTGGAACAATTACATTAGGTAGTTCTTATACACTCTCTGGCGCTAATACATTAAGTCTATCTGCAGGAAATACTATTGTGCTCAATGGCCCTATTTCTATAACCAGCGGGACATTGTCATTAAGTGCTGCAAATACTAGTCAAAGTATTACAACATCAGCAGGTGGTACCATCAATGTTAATAATTTTAATTTAATACAAGGTCAATGGTATCAAGTGAGTAATCCTTTACCGAGTTTTACAGTGACAGGAAATTTTCAAATTAATTCTGGAAGCATACCTAATGCTAATGTTCAATTTATTCGTGCATTAAGTGGTACGGGTCTAAGTAGTGGTTCACCGCTTTTATTAAACGATATCTATGGAATACAAGGGATTACATCGAATTCAACAACATTAGGTTATTTTTATCAATTGAATAGCAGTATCGATGCGTCAACCACCTCTAACTGGAATAGTGGTGTGGGATTTATTCCAATTGGTAATTCATCAAGTTCTTTTAGCGGGAATTTTAATGGAATTAATAATACCATTAGTAATCTATACATACATCCAACTAATGGTGCTTCTACCAGTGATATTGGTTTGTTTGGTGATGTCAATAACGCGACGATACAAAACCTTGGTTTATTAAATATCAATGTATTAGATACTAATTCTGGTTCTAACGCAGGTTCTTTAGTAGGGTCTACCGCTGGCACAACAACGATTAATAATGATTATGCGACGGGGACTGTTATCAATACAAATACAAATCTTCGCACGGGAGGTCTTGTAGGCGTTGCAAATGGTACGACAACTATTTCAAATTCATATAGTTTAGCCAATGTTACCAATAATAGCACGGGAGGCACTTTTTCTATTATCGGTGGATTAGTGGGATCCATTAAAAATTCTTCTGTTATTACGAAATCCTATTCAGGCGGTAATGTTGTCGAAAATGTGATAACAGCACCTAGTTCTGCAAATGTGGGGGGATTGTTAGGGGAAAATCAAGCATCTGTTAATAACAGTTATAGTTATGGCAATGTTTCGTCTAATTGGGCGAACAGTAGTGATATTGTTGGAGGGTTCGTGAGTGGAGGCGTGGTTTCAAATTCCTACAGCAGCGGATTTATTTTAGCGCCAAGTAGTGCCAGCTCTGGCGGTTTTAGTGGTACTACTGGGACTTTTACGAATGATTTTTGGGACATACAATCATCGGGAAAAGCAACGAATCCCGGTACGGGTGTCACAGGTATCACCACACCTAATGCAGAGTTATTAGCGACCTATACCGGTTGGAGTATAACCGATTTAACAACAACACAAGGAACATCGACTCCACCTGCAACAACATGGCTTATATTTAATGGAAGCACGCGTCCTCTCTTAAGTATGGAATGGAGCATCCTCATATCGAATGCACACCAATTACAATTAACAGGTGCGGCATTAGGCTCCGGATTAAATTACACATTATTAAATAATATTGATTTATCTTCTTCATTAAATAATTCATCGAATATATGGGGAAGCACCATTGGATTTGTTCCCATTGGAACATCATCCAATGCGTTTCAAGGCAGCTTTAATGGACAAGGCCTTACGATTAGTAATTTAACTATCAATGTGACTCAAAGTGCAGTTTACAGTCAATCGAATAGCTATGCGGCATTATTTGGTAATGTGAGCGGGTCGGGAACTTTTCAAAAAATTGGATTAATCAATGTGTCTGTAACAGGCGGTGATGTAACCGCAGGTCTCATTGGAAATATTGTTTCAGGTGCAGTATCAGTTAGTCAAGATTATGTGAGCGGCTCTATTACAGCAACCAATAATGGTGGTTATGCTGCGGTGGGTGGTTTAGTCGGTGTCAATGCTTCGTCGAGTGCAACCATCAATAATTCTTATAGTTTAGCGAATGTTAGAAGTACTAATACTCAAACAACAGGCGGTTTAGTCGGATTTACTGCAGGAAATACGAGTAACTCATATAGTTCAGGTGTCGTTTCATCCGGAGGAGCAGCGAATGTAGGAGGACTCATAGGATCTAATACAGGTACAGTGACTAACAGTTTTTGGGACACACAAACGTCTGGTCAAAGTACGAGCTCAGGAAGTACTGGTGCCGCAGGTTATAAAGGGATGACGACAGCACAAATGTTGACCCTTAGCAATTTCACGAATTCAGGCAATGGATTTGTGATAGGCGGATGGAGTGACGCCAGTACATCAGGTTCGACATGGTACCAAACAACAAATGGCCTCCGTCCTATTTTACAAATGGAATATAGCACGACTCCGACAAATGCTCATCAATTAGAATTGATGGGATTAAATTTAAGTACTTCTTACACGTTGGGAAGCAACATTGATGCAAGCGGTACACAAACCAGTACAGATGTATGGGGCAGTACCTCTGGCAGCGGCGCGGGATTTGTTCCTATTGGCAGCAATACGACAGCTTTTACGGGGAGCTTGAATGGTCAAGGTTATACGATTAATAACTTAAAAATTAATGTGACGCAAAGTGTGGGCTTTAGCCAAACAAATAGCTATGCGGGATTATTTGGTAATGTAAGCGGTTCAGGTACTTATCAAAAAATCGGATTGACAAACGTTTCTGTGACAGGCGGTAACGTCACAGCAGGTTTCATAGGAAATATTGCATCAGGAGCCGTCACGATTAGTCAAACTTATGTGAGCGGTAGTGTGACAGGGAGCAACGGTGGCGGTTATGACGCAGTAGGCGGGTTAGTCGGTGTTAATAACTCTGGAAGTTCCGCCATTAATAATTCCTATAACTTAGCCAATATCACAAGCAGCGGTGGTCAGACCACGGGTGGTTTAGTGGGATTTAACGCAGGAAGTATTACTAATTCATACAGTACAGGTTTAATTACAACTGCAGGAGGAGGATCGTTTGGAGGATTTATAGGAAGTAGTGCTGGTTCAACCAGCAATGATTATTGGGACACTCAAACATCTGGAATAGCAACTGGAAATATAACAGGGGTCACAGGGTTAACGACTGCTCAAGCGTTAACAACGAGTAATTATAGCGGTTGGAGCATTGGAACGAGCTCAGGTTCAACTTGGTATATGCTTAATGGATCTACCCGTCCGATTTTACAATCCGAATATAATACGAATGTCAGTAATGCACACCAATTAGAATTGATGGGGTTGAATACAGCAACTGTTTATACATTAAATAATACTATTGATGCTAGTGGAACCAGTACAGCAACCGATGTATGGGGTACAAGTGTCAGCAGCGGCTCAGGATTTGTTCCTGTAGGGAATAGCTCAACTAATTTTAAAGGCGCATTATATGGGCAAGGCTATGCGATTAATAATTTATATATTAGTGCAACAAGCTCTACTTCAGATGTAGGTTTATTTGGCGATTTAGGAATCGGATCGGTTGTTGCAAATACGGGTGTTACGAATGCAAGTCTATCTATTTCATCAAGTAATACTTCTCAAAATATAGGTATCTTAGCGGGTCAAGTATTAAGCGGAGCTACCTTAGGTAATGATTATACAACAGGAACCATTACAGGTACCTTTGTAAATAATATAGATCATACGTCTAATACAATTAGTACAGGTGGTTTAGCCGGGCAAAATTCAGGAATCATTACACAATCATACAGTACTGCTGCTGCTAATTTAAGTCCTTCATCGACTCAGGCTCATGCAGCCTATGTAGTCAATACCGGTGGATTAGTGGGTATCAATAATTCTTCTGGTTTAATAACTGCTTCTTATACCAACGCAAGTGGTAATGTTGGTTCTCTGGGCGGTATAGGAAGTATTGTTAATTTGGGCGGTTTTATAGGAAATAATGCAGGAACTATTAATACTAGTTATAGTACAGGGAATGTATCCGCTGGTAATTCCGGTAATTCTGCAAAGATAGGCGGGTTCGTTGGAGTAAATACAGGAACGATCAATCAAGCGTATAGCATTGGAGCTGTTTCTTTTAGTAGTTTGGAGGGTGGATTTGCTGCAGATAGTGTTATTGGAACAATTACAAATAGTTACTGGGATACAGCCACATCAGGTCAATCTATTTCAAGTCTTGGTACATCAGGAACAGCGGCCACGTTGTTTTTGCAATCAACTTTTACTGGTTGGGATTTTACAAATACGTGGGGCATTATTAGCGGGTTTTCATATCCGTATTTAAAAGCATTTTATCCGAAGACTCCTCGAACTATTACAGGTATATCGGGTGGTTCAGTATCGATAGCTGCCAATGGAACAAATGTAGGTTCATCTCCTTTATATGCGAACGGTATATATTATAGTTTAATAAAGAATGGAGCGATTGCAGATAGTTCTGCTGTTTTAATTTATCTATCAGGATCTGCGGCTAATCTAGTAACGCTTGCTCCTAATAATGGTGGAAGTCTTATTAATGAGAATTTGCCAACAACCAATATACTACAAGTAGGTGATAGTAACAGCTATACGATAGCAAATTCTGATTTAGCAAATGCAATAGGTTCATTAAGTGGAAGTAATTTTTTATATTCTGCTTCAGGTAATAATATTACATTAGGCACAGCTTCTAATTTAACAGCGACTTTGCAAAGTACAGCAACTACGACTTATACAGTTAATGGAACGATTTCAACAGTAGGTAGTGGAATAAGTAATATTAGCTTACTAGGTGCTGTTAATATGAATGGGTCAACTATTACAACATCGAATAATCAATCTTATACAAGCGCTACGTTAAATGCTGCTACGACATTAGCTGGTAGCGCCATTACATTTTCAAGTAATATTGTAGGCAATGGTTTTGGATTAACGATTAATAATTCTGCTGCTAGTAGCATCAGCGGTATTTTCAGTGGATCAGGAAGTAGTTTAACAAAAAATGGTAGTGGTGTTTTAACATTATCCGGTGCTAATACTTATGGTACATCTAGTGTTAATAGTACCTTCATTAATGCAGGGACTTTAAGCATTGGATCGAGCAGTACAGGTAGCATTACGAATGGGCCATTAGGCATAGGAAATGTTGTATTAAGTGGAGGTACATTAGCAAGCAGTGGTAATTTTTCAATAGCTAATCCATTTAGTGTAACAGCAAGCTCTACCACGGGTGGTACTAATTCGATTACATTAAATGGCGCAGGAACATTAACCAATGGAACATTAACAAATACAAATACGGCCACAACAACTTTAAGTGGCAATCTTTCTTCTGGTAGTGGTAGCCTCGTACAAAATGGCAGCGGTACATTGGTCTTATCAGGTACTAATTCTTATTCTACTGGAACTACGATAAGTACCGGTATTTTATCTGTCACTAATATCAATGGATTAGGAACAGCAGGAAATATCATTATAAATAGTGGAGGCACGCTAAATTTAGCGTTGGGCGGAACAGGAATTCTTGCAAATAGTACTGCCTTAACATTAAATGGAAATGGATTTAATAATGCTGGAGAAATTACTACATCAGGATCGACAACAAATACGTTGAACAATCCTATTTCTCTTAGTGGTAATACGACAATTGCTGTAACAAATAGTGGAGACACATTAAAACTAGCCGGTGTATTGACGGGAAATTCTAATAATTTAACGACATTAGGAAACGGTACACTTTATATTAATAATTCTCTTAATGGTTTATCAGCATTAACAACAAATAGTCCCACAAATATTAATATTTCAAGTATTTCAACCTCAGGAACGCAATCTTATAATGGTGCTGTTATTTTTGGTAGTCCTAGTACAGTGTTAACTTCTACTGGAGGTTCTATTAATTTCAGTGGCACAGTAGATGGTCCTACTGCTTTAACATTAAATAGCAATACATCTTTTGGTAATGATACAGGATTTTCTGGGGTTGTGGGAGGAATTACACCATTAGCTAGTTTAAATTTCAGCAGTGGATATATGGCATTGCTATCGACGTCTATTACTACTTCAGGAGCACAAACTTATCCAATACGTATAATCCTTAATGGGAATACTACCTTGACTTCTACAAATGGAAAAGGAATGTCTTTTCAAGATATCGGGGATTCTTTTTCTCCAAATTATTATACATTAACCATTGGAAATAATAGTGCGGCAAGTAGTGGTAGTTCCATTTCTTTAAATAGTGATATAAGTGGTTCAAACTTTCTCAATTTAGGCTATTTAGTAATAGGTACAGGTAATCCAACCACTATTGCCAATACTATGACTAATATTGAGGTAAGTTATGATGAAATTTATGGTGGTCCTGTAACAGTTAATACCCCTGGTGTATCTTTATATTCACATGCAGGTCAAATAGAATTTTTAAATACTGTAGATGGTGCAACTAATCTTAATGTGACAGCTCCGAGTGGATTTACTGCTGCAGGAATAATAGGTGGGAATACAGCTCTTTCACAAGTAGTTGTAAATGGTGGGGGTGGTTCTATTTCTTTAGCAGGTGTTAACACAACAAGTAGCCAAAATTATTCTAGTAGTGCTTATAATTGGAGCGGCACTTATCAAGGTACAACTGTAAACTTTCAAAATGGTAGTCTCTCTCAAAATATTGCAGTAAATTTACAAGGAAATACAATTTTTAATACAGGAAATTTCGTTATTCTTACAGGATCAAATGTTGGTGGTAGTAATCCGGGTACAATCGATGGAAATTATAATTTAACGCTTAATTCTAGTGGTACTATTTCTTTGTATATATCTACAATAGGTGCTAATAGCGCTCTTCAAAATTTGTCATTGACAGGACAAGGAATTAGTTTTACTCCAGCTTCCAATACAGCATCTGTAGTAATTCATACTACGCAAAATCAAACCTATAATGCTCCCGTTTCGATTATTGCTGCATCAGTAGATATAAGTGGAGTATCGATTAATTTTAATTCGGGTTTAAATGCTGGAAATCAGCCTACTGTTAATTTTAGCAATAGCGGTAGTAGTAGTATTAATGGATTAACTGCAAAAGGAGTATCTAACCAATATCAATATCCAAGTGATTTGGGAAATACACTGACTTTTGATCCTGCGTTTATTAAAACAGGAAATGGAACATTAACTTTATCGGGAAATAATAGTACTTCTTTGACGGGATATGTTGCTGTCACTGGAGGTATACTCGCATTGAGTGCAGATAATCAACTAGGAAATGGCCAACCTCTTATGTTGAACGAATCCATGAATGGTGTAGGTGGTAATGGAACATTACAAATTCCTTCTGGATTTACTCTAACTAAAAATATTTTAGGCCGGGGTACGATTGAAGTTGATTCTGGTACATTAACATTAACAGGGCAAGTAAATAATCCAGCAAATGATTTAAATACTGGTACTAATGGTCGTTTCTTTACCGAAACTGGAGCGGGAGTATTAGAATTTAGTGCATCATCTACTTTACTAGCTAATACTTTTACTATTAGTAATGGTAAATTGCTATTAGATATGGCTCCCACCGTTTCTCAATATATTTTTTCAGGTGGTATGTTAGAAGCAGATAATACATTTACTTTAGCTAGTGCTGCTTCTTTAGCATCAAATGCTACAATACAAATTGATCCTGCATCAGTTGTAACCATATCAGGAAGTGTCTCTAATTCGGGTAATTTAACTAAAACCGGTACGGGAACGCTCGTCTTATCGGGAGGTAATAATTACACAGGTTTAACAACTATCTCAGCAGGTACCTTATCTGCAAATAGTTCAAGTGCTTTAGGTTCTACATCAGGGGCAGGTACTCTTGTTAACTCAGGAACGACTTTAAATATAAAAGGCGCTGCATTGAGTGCACCCACTATTACTATAAGTGGTACAGGTGTTGGCGGAAGCGGAGCTTTAACGACCACAGGAACGGGGTCGTTATCAACAGGAGTAACATTAATTGGTAATACGACAATAGGTGGCAGTGGTAATTTAACTATTAGTGGGAACATTACAGGCGGATTTACATTAACCGATATAGGTTCAGGAACTATCACTTTATCAGGTGCTAATACGTATGGATCGTTGGGTGTTAATAGCACATTCATTAATGCTGGAACGTTAGCAATTGGGTCAAATAGTACAGGTAGCATAACCAATGGTCCATTTGGAATAGGTAATCTTGTATTGAATGGAGGAACATTAGCAAGTAGTGGTAATTTCTCAATAGCGAATCCATTTAGTATGACAGCGAGCTCAAGTATTGGTGGAACTAATGCGATTACATTAAGCGGGAATGGAACATTAACGACTGGCACATTAACAATTACTAATACAAATAGTACCACATTAAGCGGTGTATTAAATGGAGCTAGTGCCCTTACTCAAAATGCATCGGGTAGTACGACCCTGTCTGGAAACAATACTCCTTATACTGGTTTAATAACTGTTACAGCAGGCACCTTAGTAGCAGCCAATCCAATTGCTTTAGGAGTTACATTAGGTACAACGGTTAGTTCTGGTGCAACATTAAATATTAATGGGGTTGCATTAAGTGCACCCACGATCACTATAAATGGTGGTGGTGTAGGAGGTAATGGTGCTTTAATGGGAACAGGAACAAGCTCCTTATTAACTGGGGTGACATTAGCGGGTAATTCAACAATAGCATCAAATGGTACTTTTACAATAAGTGGGCTCATTACAGGTGGATTTGGAATTACTACCTTAGGAAGTGGCACAACTATTTTAAGTAACAGTAATACTTATACAGGTTCTACTACCATTAATGCAGGAATATTATCAATTAGTGCAAATGCCAATTTAGGAACAGTACCGAGTAGTGTAACACCGGGTCAATTAACGTTTGGTGGTGGTGCATTACAAACAACAAGTTCTTTTACATTAAATCCCAATATAGGAATAGCACTAAATGCGGGTGGTGGAGCAATATCTGCTAATGCTGGAACTACATTGACTTATAATGGATTAATCGCAGGAAGTAACACTGCTCTAGCTTTTGCAGGATCTGGAAAAGTGATTTTATCTGGCGCAAATAGTGGATTTAGCGGTACCAGTACAATTTCAAATGGGACGGTTGAATTACAAACCAATAGTAATGCATTAGGAAGTGCTGCTATCACGGTTTCAAGTGGCACATTACAAATTGATGGTTTAAATATTTCAAATGCATTAACGTTAAATGGATCAGGTTTTGCAGGTTCTAATGGTGCTTTAGTAGTAAATGGAACGGAATCCATTTCAAGTAATATTACATTAGGATCAGCAGCTAAGATTGGTACATTAAATTCAAGCGATTCTTTTACCCTATCAGGAACTATTAATGGTGGTTCTGCCTTAACATTAGCCGGCCCTGGAAGCATAACATTAAATGGTATTGTAGGTGGAACAACTCCATTAACGGGTTTTACAACAAGCAGTAGCGGAACAACAGTATTAGGTGCGAATATTAGTGTCACCAATGGAACATTAACATTAAATAATCCGGTTAGTAGTAGCAGTAACATTACCTTATTATCGAATGGTGCCAGCGGTAATATTACGATCGGATCTACAGGTTCATATACCATGACGGGTGCAAATACCTTAGCATTAACAGCATCCAATCTGATTACTCTTAATGGCCTAGTATCTGCTGCAAGCGGTACATTAACATTAAGTGCATTGAGTGCAGCA
>Ga0207115_1008_pt1 | contig 31256 bp, 29 predicted proteins | sample Alteio_BWMinHeat_46_FD_153536 | JGI IMG/M metagenome (GOLD analysis project Ga0207115, IMG submission 153536) | Enriched cells from forest soil in Barre Woods Harvard Forest LTER site, Petersham, Massachusetts, United States -... | ecosystem: Environmental > Terrestrial > Soil > Temperate forest >...
GAAATACAACTTTTTTAGATAAGAAATTCTCCGAAGATACTGCGACATACAGTGAGCTTCCCATTCTTAGAAATATTGCTATCAAGGTTATTTCGGGCCTTAGCAAAAATACACCATTAAATATTCTTGAAATAGGTGGCGGAAGAGGAATATTCACTTTTGAATTATTTAATTACCTCAATACAAATCATGTTAACTCTATAAACTATCATTTTACAGATATTGGCCGACGCTTTGTTATTGATATGCAGCGGCATGTTAACAATAATAATTTAAATTTTGTAAAATGCAGTCAATTCGATATTACTAAAAACCCCATTGAACAGGGGATTAATCTAAACTCATATGACATCATTATTGGGCTGGATGTCGTTCATGCAACACCTGACATAGAAAAAACATTAAACAATTTAAAATTATTGTTGAAGAATCATAGCTTATTATTTTTACTAGAAACCACATACGCTCAACGCTGGCAACATTTAATCATGGGACTAACAAGAGGTTGGTGGTTATTTAATGATGAATGGAGAACATTATCTCCACTGCTTCCACCCAATTGTTGGAAAAAAGTAATGGAAAAAAGCAGATTTTCACAAACAACCGTTACAACATTACAAAATAAAAACAGTGATGCTGCTTTAATCATTGCTACTTTATGATCAAAAAATATGATAGGTTTAAAACAGCAGAAATCCTACAAATATCACTGTATTATACGCTTATCAAACTACCGGTTCCAAAATGAGCCCACAGTTTTTAACGAATCGACATGTTGAACAAGCTCCAAGAAAATACTTTAAAACCTAAAGGAGAATCAATTCAATGCGCTATTTCATCACAGGTTGCGCAGGATTTATTGGCAGTCACTTAACAGACAAGCTATTAGAGGCCGGTCACAACGTCGTAGGTTATGACAACTTTAACACAGGATTCCATCAATTTTTATTAAATGCAAAACAATCCCCTCATTTTACATTAATTAACGGGGATTTATTAGATCGAGACATGCTGGCCAATGCCATGCGTCATAATGACTTTGTCTTTCATTTAGCAGCAAATGCGGATGTTCGTTTTGGTATTGAGCATCCTCATAAAGATTTGGAACAAAATACGATTGCAACATTCAATATCTTAGAAGCCATGCGCTTGAACAATATACACCGTATTGCTTTTGCTTCAACAGGTTCTATTTATGGGGAAACACAGGTGATACCCACCCCTGAGACAGCACCTTTTCCCATACAAACTTCTTTGTATGGCGCATCAAAATTAGCGGCTGAAGGATTAATTCAAGCTTATTGTGAAGGTTTTCATTTTCAGTCTTATATTTTTCGTTTTGTTTCTATTTTAGGTGAACGTTATACTCATGGTCACGTTTTCGATTTTTATAAACAATTACAGAATGATCCTACCCAACTCACCGTTCTTGGTAATGGAAAACAACGCAAATCGTATTTATATATACATGACTGTTTAAATGCTATGTTATTTGCTATTGAAAATACGTCTGAAAAGATTAATATTTTTAATTTAGGTACGGATGATTATACCGAAGTGAATGATTCCATCATGTGGCTCTGTGAATATTTAAAATTAACACCCACCATCCATTATTCAGGGGGCGATCGTGGCTGGATTGGAGATAACCCATTTATTTTTTTAGATACACAAAAAATACGTGCCTTGGGGTGGAAACCTCAGCTTAATATACAAGAAAGTGTGTTGCGAACCGTGCAGTATTTGGAACAAAATCCTTGGGTGTTGGAGCAGCGCTAACCAAATTTAGGATCATGAGAAATATTTTTTAATCTCCCCAAGGATTTTATTGATTTTATTTGCTGAAGCAATTTTTTGTCATGTGCCTCATTCCAAATATCAAGTTTTATTTGCAAATTGAGCCAATAGTCAGGAGACATCCGAAAAAGCTTACCGAGTCTTAAAGCTGTATCGGGTGTTATACTTCTTTTCCCATTAATAATTTCATTAACACGTCTTCTGGTAATATAAAGACGTCTTGCTAATTCATTTTGAGTTAATTTATAAGGTTGCATGAATTCTTCTAATAAAATCTCACCCGGAGAAAAAGGTTTTCGTTTAATAATATTCATAATTACTCCATTTATATACCTTAATAAAAAATAGGCTTCGACCGTCGTTCCGACCATTTGCTCAGTTGTTGTCACATGCAATCTTGTGAATCCTATGTTACTCGGGATTACATCATATAACTTTTGTCGGAACGACGGTCGAAGCCAAAAAATATCATTTTAATGATACTGCTCTAACCTAACATCATAAATATCGCTACCTTTAGGTATAAAGACTAATCTCCAAGGCCCATTGACAGAAATTGCCCAACATTCCTCATATCCTTTTCCATGCAATTGATGCAGATGGTTACTAGGAGGATTCTTTAAATCTTCCAAACAAATCGCCGCATCCATGGAATCAAGTTTCATTAAAACTCGTCGCCTTAAATCATCTTTAATTTTACTACAATTACCGCTATTCCAGCACTTTTCAAGCGCCTTATCAGAAAAACTTTTAATCATTGCATTAACGTTCCTTTTATAGCTATTGTACCACTGTAACGCGCTTAGTAACAATTTTAATAAACAAAAAAATCTAATTATTTTTTTAAAGAAAACCTGCTAATATTTACCAGGCTAAATATAAAAATCATTAGCCCAGTAACTTTGAGCCTACTCAAAATCTCTTGGGGCGAGCCAAAATTTGTTGATTTTCGAGCACAGTTGTAAAAAGCTATGCCTTTCACAGATGATTTTTAGGTTTTTTAGCTTTCGATGAGCAAGAGATTGGAAAGACTTTTTAAAGGATATATCAATGTTAAATTTTTAGATATTTGGAGCAATACATATGAAACTAGCTGTTATTGGATTATGGCACTTAGGATGCGTCACAGCCGCATGTTTAGCTAACGCAGGATACCATGTTATTGCTTATGATTCAGACATCTCTACGATTAATTCATTAAAAGCAGGAAAAGCCCCTCTTTCTGAACCACACCTCGATCATTTACTAATAGATCACTTACAAACTAGAAAATTACACTTTACTTCAGACATTTCAGAAATAAATCAAGCTGAAATCGTATGGATAACATTCGATATCTCTGTGGATGAAAATGATCGAGGCGACATTGATTTAATAATTCAGCAAATCGAAACCATTTTTCCCCACTTACAAAATGATGCACTCGTTATCATTTCTTCACAATTACCTGTGGGGTCTACAAAAAAATTACAAACACTTTGTTTTAAAGAATTTCCTCATAAAAAAATCACTTTTGCCTACAGTCCTGAAAATTTACGACTGGGTAAAGCCATTGATATTTTCAATCACCCTGATCGTGTCGTGGTCGGCTTACAAGCTGCAGATCCACAAAATGAAGAAGCCATATCTCGTTACCATTTAGATAAAACGCGTATTACACAATTATTCAACCCTTTTACGGACAACATCTTATGGATGTCGATCGAATCAGCTGAAATGACTAAACACGCACTAAATGCTTTTCTAGCAACTTCTGTGGTATTTATTAATGAATTAGCTGCATTATGTGAACATGTCGGCGCTAACCCCTATGATGTTGAACAAGGATTAAAAAGTGAAGAACGCATAGGCTCTAAAGCTTATTTACGTCCCGGTAACGCCATCGCAGGTGGAACACTGATTCGTGATGTGAATTATTTAATTGAAATGGGCAAACAGAAATCGCTGGATACTCACTTATTTTCAGCACTATTAAAAAGTAATCAGGTTCATAAACAATGGTCTTGTCGCAGAATAGTCGATGTTTTTAAACATTTAACAGATAAAACAATTAGCATTTTAGGATTATCATATAAAATAGGCACTGATACATTACGTCGTTCATCTGCTATTGAAACAGGGGAATGGCTGGCTAAGCAAGGTGCAAAAATACTAGCCTATGACCCTGCCATCAAAACATTACCCAACCATTTATCTGCCATTATAGATTTAAAATTAACGTTAAATGATGCTCTTAAAAACGCTGATGCAATCATCATCGCAACGGAATGGCCTGAATTGACATCACTTTCTGCTGAACAATTGCTGACTCACACTAAACAACCTTATGTGTTTGATGCCAATCGTTTTCTTGCAAAAAACTTGGGGCAAGATTCGCGTATTCATTATTTTTCAGTAGGCATTTGTTAAATAGAATGCATTCTTTCCACAATGGTAAAAAAAAATTTCTTCGTCCATAGATCAACAACCTGTTGATCTTTAATAAATGGCAAAATATCTTTCTTTGCATTTAAAAAATCAGTTTCCTCAATTTTAGTTGCCAGCATATTTTGTACGCTAGATAGGGTCAGTTTATTTTTTCTATTCCAGTGACCACTTTGAATTAATCTTTCCTGTAAATGATTTAAATTAACAGGGGTACTGCGGCTCAAATACCAAACAAAATCATACCAATCGCGCCCTTTAACACGTTGTTGCCACGGACGACAAAGTAAGGCATGAATTTTGCCAGCAAATAAATCGGGTAATTGATACGTTTTAACAGAAAAAGGAATGGGTTGTAGGAGTATTTTACTTTCTGTATTAAATTTTCCTGGAGGATTCATATCGACTTCCATTTTTATTTTAATGTTATTCATATGATGTATGCGGTCAACAATGTCAGAAGAAATATTGATGAGAATAAATTGTTTTTTCGTTTCTGCTTTTATAAAAGCAGACTTTATATTGGGATGAATATTTTTAACTTTTGTTTCAACATTCACTTCAAATCCAAAACCATTTAATTCATCTTTAATAGCTTGATTGTATTTTGATAAATTAAAATGTTTCTCTGGTTTTAATAAGCTAAAATCTAAGTCCTCTGAGAATCGATCTAACCCATATAAAATACGCAAAGCTGTTCCGCCATAAAATGCCGCCTTTTCATAAAATTTGGCTCTCCATAATCCAAGCAATGAAATTTCTTGAAAAATTTCCTTGAGAGCATTGATATAATCCTGTTCTGTTTTACAGTCATATTTAGTCAACATTGTTCTTATGATTTCATGCATTTTTTTGCCACTCTTTGATAAATGTTTTTAATATATTTAATCTTTTATCCTCGTAAATATGAGTGATTTCTGCCAATTTTTTAAGACGTAATTGATCTAAAGCCTCTTCTGATATGCGTAAGTCATGTAATAAATAATGCTTAACATCTATTAAAGTAGCGAGTTTAATTTTTTTATCTGTTAAATGAATATGATCACATAAAGCTTTTTCTGGTGACGCTATTAAAAATGGTGATTTTTCATTGAAACCAAAAAGTTCGATTCCAATAGCATATTTTTTAGGTGTTAAATAACGATAAGTAAAATTTCCAATAGGCGTTTTAAATATTTTATCGCGTTTATTAGTGATAGATGTTATTGTGGTCGTCCGTTCGGGAATAAAACCATAGAAATTCAAAGCATAATTTAAAGAAATCGCAGAAGGACCATATATTAAATTGGCTAATACCTCAGAAGAAAATAGTGTTAATGCAGCTTCTTTGCCAAATATATAAAGTCCTTTCTTTACACGAATAAGTGCACCACTTTTAAGCCAAGTCGTTATTTTATCCCTAGGATAGGCATAACCAGATAGCGCCGATAATAGAAGTTGATAATCAACCTCTTCCCGGCCAATGTATTGACGCAATTGTGCGATATTCATAATTTCTCCAGTATGTCGATTATTATCCGACATACTGGAGAAATTTACAAGCATAAAAGACAAAAAGGGCTCGGAAAAAATTCAAAAAACCGCCCTACCTTTACTAATCAAATAATTCTAATCTATAAAAATACGCTGCGAAATATTACAGTAACGTAGGTGATTTTATGGTTGGAAAACATTTGATGTATGCCGTCAACAATGTCAGTTGAGGCTTATTATACTGCGGGGGACTACCCCCTATTGCTCTTTGTAGTTGAACCAGCATATGATAGAGCAGTTATAAAACAATATAAGGTTCTTTCCCATGCTTGATCGGATCAAGATTCACCTTGCTACTCTGGAAGAAGCGGAAAAACTTGCCAAATTTATTAATACTATCTATGTAGAAAAAAACAATGAAAACCCTGCCACTTCTTCCTTTCGAAAAGAAGGAGGTATACGGATTCCTGCTGAAAAGCTCAAAAAAGAAATACAAAATCCTGCTTTTCGTCTATGGGTAGCTTTAGATCTGGAACAACAGATCGCTGGAGTAATAGCATTAACTATCACTCAAGATCCTCTCCGAGAAAAATGGTTTCGAGGGAGTTTAGGCTTGTTCGCTATTCATCCAACCTATAGATCAAAAGGTCTAGGAAATAAAATGCGTGAGTATCTCGAACACGAGGCAAAAGAATTAGGCGTCAACGAAGTTTTCGCAGATGTAGTTTCTACACAAGGTAACTTATTTGAATACTATAAAAAAGCCGGGTTTTTCGCCACTGGAACCTTAGATCAATTCAGACATTCGAGTTTTAACAGGGGAGAAATTACCTTAGTGCATTTGAATAAGAGATTGTAATAAAAAATATTGATGATCTTATTAAAAAAGGTGCAACACTCTGTTCATACGGGTGCTTATCGATGGTGTGTATAAAAAAATCATAGCTATTTCTTTTGAATGCATCAACATAACAAAATTGATTTTGAAAACGAGTCAACCGAATAGACTGCAAACCTCTTAACATGCTACATTTAAGATAAGACATTTTTTATATCATGTTAGGTAGTCAACTTAATGAAATTAAAGGGAAAATGCGCCATTATCACCGGAGCCAGCCAAGGACTTGGTCTTGCTATTGCGAAAGAATTCATTAAAGAAGGCGCAAATATTATGATTTGCGCACGTCACTCAAAATCACTTTATCAAGCGCAGCAGGAATTAATACATTTCACCAGCGATCCGATAAAGGTATTAGCAAAACCAACTGATATTTCCAAATTAGAGCAAGTAGAAGCACTGATTTCATATACGCTTGCAGAACTAGGAAAAATAGATATCTTAGTCGCCAATGCAGGTATTTACGGCACAAAAGGTCCACTTGAAGACGTAGACTGGGAAGAATGGTGCGAAGCGATTGATATCAATTTGAAAGGGACTGTATTGCAATGTCGCGCGGTATTACCGCATTTTAAAAAACAACCTTCCAAGAAAAAAATAATTATCCTATCAGGTGGCGGCGCCACTAAACCAATGCCTTTTCTTAGTGCTTATGCGGCATCCAAAGCCGGGATTGTCCGTTTTGCAGAAACACTTGCAGAAGAAGTGCTCCCCTTTAACATCGATGTTAATACAATTGCCCCAGGTGCTTTAAATACACGATTATTAGATGAAGTATTAGCTGCCGGCCCCGATAAAGTAGGTCAATCTTTCTATAATCAAGCGATAAAACAAAAAACAGATGGAGGAACCTCTTTACAACTCGGGGCTTTTCTCTGTACATTTTTAGCGTCTTCAGAAAGTGATGGGATAACTGGCAAACTCATTAGCGCTGTATGGGATCCTTGGACAAAACTACCTTCGTATATCGAAGAATTAAAACAATCGGATATTTATACCCTAAGACGTATAGTACCCCAAGATAGAAATAAACAATGGGATGAGATATGAACATTGCAATCATTGGCTGTGGCCTCATGGGGCATAAACGCGCTAAAACCCTGCAACATGCACGCCTAACCGTCTGCGTAGACCCTATCCAAGAAAAGGCTGAAACACTTGCTAAACAACACCCCGGTTGCATCGCACTAACAAATTGGCAAGAAGCTGTTACACGCACTGATGTAGATATCGTTATCATTTCAACCTTACATGCCACATTAGCCGAAATTGGATTGGGCGCTATTCAGGCAGGCAAACATATTCTTATAGAAAAACCCGCGGGTCGTAACGCTTCTGAGCTACTCCCTATGATGGAAGCGGCTAAAATCAATAATACGCTTATTCGAGTCGGATTTAATCATCGTTACCATCGTGCTTTTCGCAAAGCACGTGACTTAACCGATCAAAATGCAATTGGCGATTTACTATTTATTAGAGCGCGTTATGGTCACGGGGGCCGTTTAGGTTACGAAAAAGAATGGCGCGCGCAACCTGAATTATCAGGTGGCGGTGAATTGATTGATCAAGGAGTCCATTTAATTGATTTAGCTCGTTGGTTTCTAGGAGATTTCACCGATATACAAGGTCATGCGACCACTTATTATTGGGATATGCCCGTTGACGATAACAGTTTTTTACTCCTAAAAAATGCTAAAAAACAAATTGCTTTTTTGCACGCAAGCTGCACAGAATGGAAAAATTTATTTTCATTTGAAATAGCAGGACAAAAAGGAAAAATTGAAATACAAGGTTTAGGTGGCAGCTACGGCACTGAGCGCATCATTTTTTATAAAATGTTACCCACCATGGGCCCTCCTGAAACGTATGTGTGGGAATACCCTATGGCAGATGATTCATGGGAAGTCGAAATAAATGAATTCTTTGAAGATATTCATCAAAAAAGACAACCAGCTGTTGGTCTCCATGATGCCCATGCTGCATTAAAAATTGTTGAAGAAATTTATAGAATATCGACATAATCAAAATTTCTTAGGAGCTTTTTAATGATTATTGTTCGTAGTCCATTACGTATTTCATTAGGTGGCGGAGGCACAGATTTGCCTTCTTATTATGAAAATCATACTGGTTTTTTAATTGCAGCTGCCATTGACAAATATGTCTATATCACTTTACATAAAACGTTTGTGCAAGAACTTATTATTAAATACTCAAAGTTAGAACGTGTAAACTGTATTAACCAAATTGAACACCCTATTATTCGTGAAGCATTAAAATACTTAGATATTCCAGTTCCTCATCTTGAAATCACTAGCTTAGCCGATATACCTGCAGGTACAGGACTCGGTTCTTCAGGGAGTTTTACCACTGCTTTACTCAAAGCATTACACACGTTAAAGAAAAATTTAATTCATCCACAAAAATTAGCAGAAGAAGCGTGTCATATTGAACTTAATCTCTTGAAAGAACCTATTGGTAAACAAGATCAATATATTGCAGCTTTCGGCGGCCTGACTTGTTTTCACTTTCATGCAAATAATACGGTAGAAGTCTTACCTCTACAAATCGAACAAGAAACATTATTTAACCTTGAAGATAATTTATTACTTTTTTTTACAGGCTATTCTCGCTCTGCTTCAAGCATCTTAGAAGAACAAGATAAAAAAAGTAAGATCCAAGATAATGATATGATAAACAATCTACATTTCATAAAAGAATTAGGACTTAAAAGTAAAACAGCCTTAGAACAAGGACATTTATACGAATTTGCTGAATTATTAAATGTTCACTGGCAATACAAAAAACAACGCTCACATCAAATGAGTAACTCTATTATTGATGAATGGTATGAATTAGCATTAAAAAACGGTGCACTAGGTGGAAAAATGATCGGTGCTGGCGGCGGCGGATTTTTATTATTTTATGCAGATGATAAAATGAAACTGCGGCATGCGTTACGTAAAACAGGAATGCATGAAATAAGATTTCGTTTTGATTTCATGGGAACACAAGTGGTAACACAATGATAAATAAAAACGATTTATTTCCCGTAGTGATTTTAGCAGGAGGACTTGCAACCCGTTTACATCCGCTGACTACAACCATTCCAAAATCATTAATACCCATTCACGGCGAACCTTTCATCGCACACCAATTACGCTTATTGCAACAAAATGGCATTCAAAAAATTATTATGTGCATCGGTCATCTAGGCGAACAAATTATAGATAAAATAGGTGATGGCAATCAATTCGGTTTACAGATATCCTATATCAAGGATGGGGCACAATTATTAGGAACTGCAGGTGCAATTAAACAAGCTTTACCTCACTTACCGGATAATTTTTTTGTGCTGTATGGCGATTCTTATTTATCCTGCCATTATGCAACCATTCAAAATGCATTTTTAAATGGCCGTAAGCACGCTTTGATGACCATTTTTAAAAACCAAGGTCAATGGGACAGCAGTAATGTTGAATTTAAATATGGTCAAATTCTTCAATATGATAAAAAAAATAAAACTTCCCGTATGCATCATATTGATTATGGACTAGGTATATTTAATAAACAAGCATTCAACTTTATTCCTGATAACATGGAATATGACTTAGCACTCATATACCAAACATTAGTCGTTCAACAAGAACTAGCGGCGTTTGAAGTAACAGAACGTTTTTATGAAATAGGATCCCTCGCTGGCATCACTGAATTAGAAGCTCATATAGCAAAGGTATAATATGCAATTTATAAAAGAATATTTATCTGAAACCAATCAAATTATCAATCAACTTAATCTTCAACAAATTGAACATTCCATTGATTTATTAGTGCAAACCCGAAGAAAAGAAGGACGCTTATTTATCCTTGGCATCGGGGGCAGTGCTGCAAATGCATCGCATGCCGTTAATGATTTTCGTAAAATTGCCAATATTCAAGCGTATGCGCCTACTGATAATGTGTCTGAATTAACAGCACGTATCAATGATGAGGGTTGGTCTTCGACTTTTGTAAAATGGCTTGAAATCAGTCGCTTGACAGCAAATGATTTATTATTTATTTTATCTGTAGGTGGTGGAAATCTTGAAAAAAATATCAGCCCTAATTTAGTCACTGCATTACATTACGCTAAAGTCATAGGAACAAAAATCATTGGTATTATAGGTAGGGATGGAGGTTATACAGCAACTGTTGCAGATGCTTGTATCATTATCCCAACCCCCAATTCGCTGAATACCACCCCCCACGCAGAAGCATTCCAAGCTATCATTTGGCATCTTATGGTCTCTCATCCCAAATTAAAAATAGAACAAACCAAATGGGAATCTGTTGCCATCACTTAAAAAAATACAGTAAAGTAAAAACAATATGGACACTCATACTAGGCAGGATTTTAAATCAAAAATATTCTGATACAAGGAATTGTATATGAACTCTCTTGAATTAAAGACAAAGATTTTTGCTGACGGCGCAGATCTTGCAGGTATGCTGGAAATGTATCGTAATCCTTTTATTAAAGGTTTTACAACAAATCCCAGCCTCATGCGCAGAGCAGGTATAACAGATTACGAAACATTTGCCAAACATGTGCTGTCCATTATTCATGATCGCCCCATTTCATTTGAAGTATTTTCTGATGATTTTAAAGAAATGTACCGGCAAGCACTAAAGATTGCTAGTTGGGGTAATAATGTCTATGTAAAAATACCCATTACCAATACCAAAGGCGAATCGGCATTAGATGTCATTCGTTCACTGTCTCTTGCAGGAGTAAAACAAAATGTCACTGCACTCATGACATTAGCACAAGTTCAAGCAGTCATTCCTGCATTATCACAAGGCCCTTCTGCTTATGTTTCTGTTTTTGCAGGACGCATTGCAGACACAGGTCGAGATCCCCTCCCTTTTATGCAAAATGCTATAAAACTAATGCATCCCTATCCGCAGCTCGAGCTTATTTGGGCCAGTCCACGCGAATTATTTAATATTTTTCAAGCACATAATATGGGATGTCATATTATCACTGTCACTAACGATATTATTAAAAAAATGCATCTCATCGGAAAAGATTTACAACAATTCTCTTTAGAAACAGTTCAACTGTTTTATGATGATGCTGTAAAAGCTGGGTTTACATTAAAAACGGAAGACCTTGTTACGACCTTAGAATAATCATTATTGGTTTAGGTTAATGCTTGCTAAAGATTATTAATTAATTGAGAATAAACGCCTCATACAGCACAGTCATTCGTTTAAAACTGAGCTATCATTTTAATTTTTTTAGAAAATTGGGTTAATCGAGATGAAAAAAGTAGCATTAATTACAGGTATTACAGGCCAAGACGGCGCTTATTTAGCGGAGTTCTTATTAAATAAAGGCTATATTGTTCATGGAATTAAACGACGAAGCTCGCTACTTAATACAGACCGCATTGATCACTTATATCAAGACCCTCATATCAGTGAACGCCGTTTTATTTTACATTATGGTGACATGACAGATTCGACAAGTCTAATTCGAATTATCCAACAAGTTCAGCCCTCTGAAATTTACAATCTTGCTGCCCAAAGCCATGTCGCTGTTTCTTTCGAAGAACCAGAATATACAGCAAATGCCGATGCACTTGGCGCACTTCGTGTTTTAGAAGCTATCCGTATTCTTGGTCTAGAGAAAAAAACGAAATTTTATCAAGCCTCTACCTCCGAACTTTATGGCCTAGTGCAAGAAGTACCACAAAAAGAAACAACTCCCTTCTACCCTCGTTCACCTTATGCTGTTGCTAAATTATATGCTTATTGGATCACAATTAATTATCGTGAAGCATATGGCATCTACGCTTGCAATGGAATTCTATTTAATCATGAATCCCCTATTCGTGGCGAAACATTTGTCAGTCGAAAAATTACTCGAGCACTCGCACGTATTAAGCTCGGCTTACAAGATTGTCTTTATCTAGGGAACTTGGATGCTAAACGTGACTGGGGTCACGCACGAGACTATGTGGAAATGCAATGGCTTATGTTACAACAAGAACAACCTGAAGATTTTGTCATTGCCACTGGCGTGCAACATACTGTCCGTCAATTTATTGAATTAGCCGCAATAGAACTTGGAATGACTATACACTGGCAAGGGAAAGGAATAGATGAAAAAGGCTTTGATGAATTTGGAAAATGCATAATCAGTGTTGATCCTCGCTATTTTCGTCCCTCAGAAGTTGAATCCTTACTCGGTGATGCAACAAAAGCTCGCCTTAAATTAGGATGGGAACCCTCAATTACTTTTAATGAATTAGTTAAAGAAATGGTGTTGGAAGACTTAAAATCAGCACAACGTGATGATTTAGTTAAACAAAATGGATTTCCTGTATTTGATTATCATGAATAATAAATGCAGGCAGCAACTCGCTAAGTTCTGCCGCCCACGCCAGCCAGGACTTTGAAAAATAGTTTTCGTAGTATATTTCATTCACAGACTACGTCTGGCGTGGGTTCTAAAGCCGCATGATCAAAAGTTACCGGGAACGACTGTCTCTCGAATAACGTCCTGTAATAAATTGTTTTCACAGCAAGAAAAAAGCGCAAAATCTACCCATATATTTTGAGCCTCTTGCAAAATTATTTAAAAAATAAACATCGGTACAACTAATCGAATTTTTATAACTTTAAAATAGCATATGTAGTATGGCTGTTTATTTTTTAAATAATTTTGCAAGAGGCTCTTTTGTAAAATAATTTAAAAAACACACACCTCACATAAAATATACACCCACAATAGATGTATAAAATGCACATATTAAAAAAATATACACATTACTTGAACACCCCCATCTAGTGTGATAACATTTTTAAACCAATAATATGAATAATATATTTATTTTATACACAAAAGGGCAAAAACGTGAGTTATTCCAGAAACAATTCTCCAAAACAACCATCTGTCGATGACATGAAATTAGTCATCAAGAAAACGCAGTCAAAAGATATTCAGATTCCAATAGAAATAGAAAATGTTAATGCACAACCTAGTCCGCCTATTTCTTCTGATTTGGTTAGCTTTTTGAGTCCTAGAGTATACGGTGTTTATGAATCTTTCTCTGATAAATCAGTTGTAGCTTCTTTAGAACAAAAATTAGATTCATCTTTATTCTATGACTTCAACGCCTTTTCTAGTCTAACAATACACTCTGAAAAACAAAAAGAAGACGAGTTTAAAATCGACGTCTCTCAAAAAATATATTTTACACAAAAAGACCAGATATATGATGTGAATAACTATTTAAATTCTTATGTTTTTACAGCAAAAGGACAAATATTTATCGTTAATAAATTAGGAAAAATAATACCGAAAACAAATGTGGAACATGCTGAAGTGATAAAAGCAATAGATTCTATGACTTCAAAATATTCCCTGCTTTCACCTTATTTTCCTCTTTTAATACAATTTTTTACTTCTCTTTCCACTGAAACATCCTTATTAATAAAAAATTACTTAACTATCGATGAAGAAATTCCTTTAAATGAGCAACTAACACCCTATGAATTAAAAAAATTTACTATTTTAATTAGCGATCGTTTTTCTAGAATGGCAGAAAAAGAAATGGGAGTTGACATAAATTCAGACTCCCTTGAACGTATTTTTTTTGCAGCTGACACTGGAATACCCGAACCTGGCCCATATTATGAAAGAAAAACAGGAAAAGGAATAACCGCCCTGAATATTGGATTTTATAAAATAAATGTCGCTTTACAAAAACCATTAGAGAAAAAAATAGAAAACGAAACGCAAGAAAATAAAACACAAGCTGAAACATTATTTATGGCCTATAATAAACGTTTCAACACCGAGATTATAACACGAGAAAATCTTGACCTCCTCATTAACGAGTTACCATCACATATTTCAGATTGGGCAGCATTCAAACAATTTTATCATAATGCCAACATGATATATTTAGACGCAGCACAACGCCATCTATGTGAACTACAATTTACATCTGTTGGACTAGCAACAGTTTCTCCAGACCATCCTCATAAGCTATTTAACGAAAATCAGTCTCCCATCAATGGGCGTATGTTAGCGGACACAGCTAAAAAACCAGATAATCACCATGAAATTCATGGGGCAAATACAGCCATTTATGTTTTTCATCAGGGAAAAATATTAATTGCGCGGGATAAATTAGCACAATTTCATCATAGTAGTTTTGCTAATCATGGCGTGGAGTGCGCTGGAACATTACGCATTTCTAATGAGGGAAAAATTCTTATGATTTCTAATGAATCAGGTCATTACAGACCCTCAACAAAACGTTTTCATAAAGTACTTCTATATTTAATAAAACAAAATGCATTTATTTTTCTTGAAGAGTTAAAAATAACAAGCCGAACCCTTATAAAAGATAAGGGGGAAATAATAGGGACAGGCATTCGAACAGAAATACTAAAAAATCAACAAGAAATACAAGATTATTTAAAAAATATTTCCTCTTTACAAGAACAACCATTTAAAAATCAATTATTAAGCAGCCTCACCAAAGCAAGAACTTCTATTAAAAATCGTTATTCTGAAAATAATTTTTCAATTGCAATGAATGACATTCATGGTTCTGAGAATGCTTTTTTCATTACAATAGATAGGACTCCTCGCTCTAAAAATACTTTTTCAACTGAAATAATTAACTCTCCTGATTCTAAGAATACTTTTTTCACTCCAATAGATAATACTCCTCGCGCTAAAAATATTTTTTCAACTGAAACAAATAACTCTCCTGATTCTAAGAATATTTTTGGTAATGATACTCTTGATTCTAAAAATATCACTGATCCTGAGAATAATTTTGTAACCGCACTAAATGAAATGCCCGGTCTAGAATATTATGATGATAAATTTTATGATTACAAAAGTCATCGACCACCTCCCCTCGAGTTGGCTACTCTAATAAAATTACACATTGAACCCACGACAGCTTCATCACTAAACTCTAGTGATTCTTCTTTATCATCAAGGCATACAGGTAAATCACCATCATTAAGCAGTAACACTGAATCTCCTAATATTTCCCAAGAATCACCCGGTCTCTTTGCGAAGACATATCCAAAATCAAATCATCACACCAAAAGCTTGTCACGACTTGCTTCCGTGATGGAAGATATAAACACTCATATTCCAATGTCAGATGAAGAAATAAATCGAATACCCATGCTTGAAAAAATAGATTATTCTAAAAATACTTCCAAAAAATCTATTTTTCAGCTATTTAAGAGGCATTTTAAATTTCCATTTAAAAAATCCAATGAGAAAACCATTTCCAGCGTAAAAAATGGTTTTCGTGACTATTAACAATCACTCGCAACGCACGCATAGGGACGTGACAGCTTTTTATTTTTTTTTGTGTTTTTTTACTGAAAAATTTTTCATTTTAAACATAATAAACGGTAAATAAAAAAATGCTTTTATCGTCCGCAAACATCCATTCCAATAATAGGCTTCGCGTAATGCAATGCATCCCGTTAAAATCAAAAAACGTAACTTAGGATAGCGCAGCGATGTTTGATTTTTTATTACTGTGATGGCATACGTAATTAACCATTCATGGGGAACATAGCCTATTTGATTTTTTAACATTTGAAGCGCTTCACGCTGTGCTTTTAATGGGGCACTACAGGTTTTTGTTTCAGGATATAAACGAGAACCAGCTAGTATCTCTTTGAGATAACCAAAACGAACACCTTGACCCGCTAAACGCAACCAATATTCATAATCAAGACAATATTCTAGTGTTTCATTTAAATAGCCATATTTTTGCAATACCTTGCGGCGCAAAAATACCGTGGGTTGCGCAATAAAACATGTTTTTATTAACCGTGAAATATCCCATGTTTCGGTGGGATAACGATCAATAACTTCATCATTTTGATCGATATGATATGCTTCTCCATACACGACATCTACATCGGGATGATTTGCAAAATAACATTTTATTTTTTTAAGTGTGTCCGGATAATAAATATCATCAGAATTAAGCCATCCGATAATATCACCTGTAACGCGTTTTAATCCCTTATTGACCGCATCCGCTTGGCCATTATCTTTTTCCGAAATAAAAGTTAAAGATTTGCTATAACGTTGAAGAATAGATAACGTTTCATCCTTACTACCTCCATCTATAACAAAATACTCCAAGTCAGGTATATCTTGAAACAAAACACTTTGGATCGTACGTTCTACATAACGAGCTTGATTAAAGGAAGGAGTAATAATTGAAATCATCATCGCAGCTCTATGTTGTCACTCTACCATAGATATCTTCAAATCGAACAATATCATCTTCGCCTAAGTAAGTGCCGGACTGCACTTCAATTAATTCAAGATTAGCCGTACCAGGATTCTTTAACCGATGTTTAACACCTTGAGGAATATAAGTCGATTCATTAGCACAAATAGAAAATACTTCATCACCTTTGGTAACTTCCGCAATACCATTCACGACCACCCAATGCTCGGAACGATGATGATGCATTTGCAAAGATAAACTAGCGCCTGGTTTTACAGTAATGCGCTTTACTTGAAAAAAATCACTTTTATCCACTGTTTCATAGTAACCCCATGGACGATACACTTTACGATGCATATCCGTCTCTGTACGTTGATATTTTTTTAATTTTTCAACCATATTTTTAACAGCTTGACTATTATCTTTATGAGCAACCAACACGGCATCTTGGGTTTCAACAACGATATGGTCTGATACACCGACCACTGCTAACATACGACTTTCAGCACGTAAATAGGAATTGGTAACTTGCTCAGTAAAAACATCTCCTTGTAATACATTTCCATACTGATCAGCCGTTTGAGTTTCCCATAAAGATGCCCAGGATCCAACATCATTCCATGCAGCATCTAAAGGAATCAGTACAGCATTTTGAGTATATTCCATTACAGCATAGTCAATCGATTCATTTCGGCAAGCTGAAAAAGACTTCAAATTAAGACGTACAAAATCTAAATCTCTTATCATCTCATTCAACGTTGCTTCACAACTTTGTAAAATATCAGGCGCGTATAAAGCACACTCTTTTAAAAAGCAAGATGTTTTAAACATAAACATGCCGCTATTCCAATAATATTGATCAGACAACACATACTGACATGCCGTTTCTTGATCGGGTTTTTCTACAAATTGGATAACAGAATAAGAGTGATACTCATTAGGATCTGATTTCGTTTTAATATAACCATAAGCCGTTTCGGGACGAATAGGCTTAACACCAAATGTTACTAGTTGATCATTTTGCGCGCTGACGATAGCTTTTTCAGCGGCTTGCATTAAATGGGGTTGATTTTGAATAATATGATCCGCTGGTAAAATAAATAATAAAGGGTCTTCTCGAAGTTGTTTTTTTAAATATAATGCTGCTATTGCTACTGCTGATGCCGTCCCGCGACCTACCGGTTCTAAGATAATAATAGGATGATGAATATCTATTTCTTGTAATTGTTCTGCTACTAAAAAGCGATGTTCTTGATTACAAATAACAACGGGTGTTTGCATTCCAGGAATCGTTTGAATGCGTAAGATAGTCTCTTGTAACATTGTCCTACCACTGATTAATGGCAATAACTGTTTTGGATAAGCGCTTCGAGAAAGCGGCCACAAACGGCTACCTGTTCCCCCAGCTAAAATAACAGGGACAATCATCAAATACCTCCTGGGTAATTATATATGGCCAGAAAAAGCGGCTTTACCGGAATTGCCGGAATAACTGATCATTTTTGCGCTCCAAACGTGTCATCCATGGTACTAAAAGTTACATCTTGTAACTTAGTCGCTACAAAATGATCAGCCATCCCGGCAATTCCAGTAGAGCCGAAAAAGCTCATTTTTTGCTAATTTTTTGAGATGATTTTGTAAAATTGTCCACATATTAATATATGTTATGCTATTTTTACAAGTTATTTCACAGCTCTAGAGGCCCTATCGAAAGCTAAAAAACCTAAAAATCTATGAAAGATATACATGAACGGTTACGAATATTAAGAGCTGCTGACAACTCTATTAGGATGTTGAAACTCATTGATTTACCACGGTTTCCTGCTTTCATATGACCAACATAGCAGAGCTCGATTTTGTTAATCAACAATTGGAAGCATCCTAGCAAATTTGTCAGCAAGCTCTTATTAAATTACCCAATTGTCAGCTGATCTTGAATGGATTTTAATTGATCATCATTCAATTTGTTAAAGCCTTTGACTTCTTTTAGATCATCAAGTGACTTAAAGTCGCCGTGTTTTTTGCGATAAGAAATAATAGCTTTTACTTTTGCTGCATTTAGACCTTTAACAGCCATTAATTCTTTCTTAGATGCTTTGTTAATATCAACTTTCTGTTCGGTACCTTGAGTTGATTGGGTATCTACAACTTGCTGAGCTCCATTATTACCATTCACATTTTGTGTATCTGATGTGTCGGCTGCGAAAACAGAAGTCGCTATACCACATGCTGCAACAGCTGTGATAAACATACGATAAAAAGACATTTAAAACTCCTTAAAATGACATTATTAAAAATAATCCAAGCTATCCGTTCTTAAGTTTGGAACAGTGGTTAATAAATTAAGCATCATTGCACTTAAATTCTTATAACCAAAGGAATATGATTTTTTCCAATCCCAGGATGGGAGCTGGCATGAATAGAAACATTTACTAAACTTATAAATTTATTATAGAGAAACTTATAAGATGTGCATATCATGCCCTGGAATTTAATCAAGTCAAGCAAATCTTACTTATTTATAAAAAAAAAATCTAGCCCTTTATCAAAATTCCTTTTTATAAAAAAAATCTAGCCATTTATCAAAATTCCTTCTTACATATAAATCATAAGTTATGTCACAGACACTCCTTTATTGACCCATTCACAGCTACTTTTATTGCGAAAAAAGGCCAGCTTCGGCCGAAAATGCTTACAAAAACTCTTTCTTAATTATCCTTTTATGATAGACTTTAGAACACTTAAGGGATTCTTTTAGGGGAATATCCATGTTACGTCAGTTAAACTTATCGAAATACTTAAGTTTAGTATTTGCTTTATTATTTATTAGTTCCACCACCTATTCTGCGCCAGCCAACGGCGTCATTCCTATTCAACCAGAACAACCGACTATTGCACCCACTGCACCTAATTTGGATGCAAAAGGTTATATATTAATTGACGCTGCCAGCGGCAAGGTATTGGCTGAAAAAAACGCAGATGTTCGCATGCCTCCTGCTAGCTTAACAAAGTTGATGTCACTTTATATTATTTCTGACGCTTTAAAAAATGGCTCTATTCATCCTGATGATAAAGTCAGAATAAGCACCAAAGCATGGAAAACAACAGGATCGAGAATGTTTGTCAAAGTAAATGATGAAGTTCCTGTTAAAGATTTATTACAAGGGATTATTGTCGCGTCAGGCAATGACGCCTCTGTCGCAATGGCTGAATACATTGCAGGAACGGAAGAAACCTTTGCTAGCATGATGAACTCCCAAGCCAAAAATTTACACATGACGAATAGTCATTTCTTAGATAGCACTGGATTACCAAATCCTAATCATTATACGACACCCCGTGATCTAGCTACTCTTGCTCAAGCCATTACGAAAAATTTTCCAGAAGATTACAAATTATTTTCTGAAAAATGGTTTATTTATAATGGCATTCGTCAGCCTAACCGCAATCGATTATTATGGCGTTTTCAATACGCTGATGGTTTAAAAACAGGACATACCGATGATGCAGGTTTTTGTCTAGTCGCTTCTGCGAATAAAAATGGCATGCGATTAATTAGCGTGATCATGGGAGCAGAAAGTGATGAAGCCCGAACCGAAGATTCCATTCGCTTATTAACCTATGGATATCGTTTTTTTGAAACACATAAATTATATAGTGCTAATACATCGCTAACAAAAGTACGTGTTTGGAAAGGACAAAATAAAGAAACGCCCATAGGTCTTACACATGATTTTTATGCCACCATCCCTGTGGGTCAATATAAAAATATTCAAGCAACCATAGAAATGATTGATCCATTGAAAGCACCCATTGTAAAAGGTCAATCCTATGGAAAAATTAATATTACCCTCAACAATCAAGTCATTGCCTCCGAACCACTCATTGCTTTAGAAAATAATAATAAAGGCAGCTTATGGCGTAGAATGGCCGATACATTGCATTTTGGTTTCAATAAAATATTTTCACGAACGAATGAAAAAGCAAATAATGGATAAAAAAATACCCTCTGATCTTGGGGAAGGACTTATCTTCCCCTGTGAATTTGTCATCAAAGTATTTGGCACCACATCTAATGAATTTCCAGATATAGTGCTGGATATTATGCGAAAACATGTTCCGAAATTGAGCGATACGGCTCTACAAAATAGATTAAGTAAAGATGGAAAATACAGCGCTTTATCTATCACTTTTATGGCTGAAAACCGCGAACAATTAGATGCTATATACCGCGAACTCACCCGTCATCCGTCTATACTCATGGTATTATGAGCATACTTATTCGTCATCTTTCCGGTTTACAAAATTACCAGTCGATATGGAAACTCATGCAACAGTTTACACATGAACGGACTGAATCTTCGCTAGATGAAATTTGGACACTAGAACATTTTCCTATTTTTACTCAAGGACAAAATGGAAAAAAAGAGCATATATTAGCACCAGGTAATATTTCCGTTATCCCTGTTGATAGAGGTGGACAAGTCACTTACCATGGGCCCGGCCAGCTAGTCGTTTATACCTTAATTGATTTAAAAAGAAAAAAATTAAATGTTCGAGACATTGTGACTATCTTAGAACAGTCTATCATCACATTGCTCTCTGAATTTCAAATAGTCGCTGAAACACAATGCAAAGCACCAGGTGTGTATGTTGAAAATAAAAAAATTTGCTCTGTAGGGTTACGCATTCGCCGTGGTTGCAGCTTTCATGGCCTCGCTTTAAATGTAGCGATGGATTTGGAACCTTTTTCACGTATTAACCCTTGCGGTTTCCCCGAACTTGAAATGACTCAGTTATCTGCGTACTATTCTTCAGTTGACATTAAAGAGACAGCTTATAAACTGGTATCCCATTTAACAATGCATTTAGGCTGTACTCAACCCATTATTACAACGGAAAAATGGAATGGAACAAAAGAATATTAAACAACGGGGTGCTGAAAAACTTGCACGCATTCCAGTAAAAATTGAACCGACTCTTGAAGCATTACGTAAACCCGACTGGATACGTATTCGAATTCCCACGACACCCGCTGTGGCTAACTTGAAAAAAATTCTACGTGACAATAAATTAGTCACTGTATGCGAAGAAGCTTCCTGTCCTAACCTTGCGGAATGCTTCAGTCATGGGACAGCTACTTTTATGATTATGGGTGATAAATGTACTCGACGCTGTAGTTTTTGTGATGTTGCACATGGTCGTCCTGACCCACTTGATATCAATGAGCCTTTCAATTTAGCTAAAACAATTGCCCAAATGCAATTAAAATATGTTGTCATTACCTCTGTTGATCGTGATGACTTACGTGATGGAGGAGCCAGTCATTTTAATGCTTGCCTTAAAGCCATCCGCGAACAAAATCCCACTATCAAAATTGAAACATTAGTCCCTGATTATCGAGGTCGGATGGACATTGCTTTAGATATAACAAGTCAAGAATTACCAGATGTTTTTAATCATAATATCGAAACAGTTCCCCGGTTATATAAACAAGCCAGACCAGGCTCTGATTACTCACATTCTTTATTATTATTAAAAAAATTTAAAAGTCGTTTTCCTCATATTCCAACGAAATCTGGATTAATGCTAGGGTTAGGTGAAACCGATGAAGAAATTTATCAAACCCTGCAGGATCTACGAGCACATCATGTCGATATGTTATCACTAGGTCAATATTTACAACCTAGCAAGTTTCACATGCCTGTAAAACGTTATATTACACCTCAACAATTCCAACAATTTAAGGAATATGCTGAACAACTTGGATTTAATAAAGTGGCAAGCGGTCCATTAGTAAGGTCTTCTTATCATGCAGATAAACAAGCAGCAGGAGAAGAAGTTGCTTAATCAGGATTATATGGAATATCCCAGGGCCGCGCCTCATCAAGTTACTGGAAACTTAGATTTGGCGCTATTTCCTAGCTATGTACATTGAGTCATTGCACGTAGCCAGGAAACAGCGCCAAATCTAAGTTTCCAGTAACTTAATGAGGCGACCCTGTGGAATATCCAGCTTAATAAATATTATGGAATAATAATCGTATGTCGGATTTTATCAGTCATCTCATTGAATGGCTTAATTTAAATCCAGCTTTAGCTGGTTTTGCTACTTTTTTAATTTCTGCTGCTGAATCGATTGCCATTGTTGGAACCATTGTTCCAGGATCCGTCATGATGACAGCCATTGGCGCCCTCGTTGGTGCTGGCGTGATACCCTTTTGGCCTACATTATGCTGGGCCACTCTAGGAGCCATCGTCGGTGATGGTATCAGTTATTGGTTGGGTTATTATTTTAAAGATAGGATTTATCAGCTTTGGCCATTCAAACAATATCCTCAAATTCTACAAAGTGGTGAAGTATTTTTTCGTAAACATGGCAGCATTAGTGTGTTTATTGGCCGTTTCGTGGGACCTGTACGTGCATTAGTTCCTCTCATTGGGGGCATGTTCGGAATGAGGCCATTCCTTTTTATTATTGCCAATGTGTCATCAGCCATCGTTTGGGCACCGGCTTATATGTTGCCAGGTTTTTTATTAGGAGCAGCTTCTTTAGAACTACCCTCCGAACTCGCAGGACACCTCATTTTAACTTTCTTATTATGGTTGTTATTTATTTTCTTATGTCTATGGCTTTTAAGAAAAAGTTTACAGATGCTCCATAAAAAAATTAGCCAATTTGTCGATTGGACATGGGATTCATTCGATAAATCACGATATTTTCATTTGCTTGTTAATACCTTTAGACATCATGACAATAAACATCCCCATGGCCAATTAAAAATGATGTTTTATTTAATCCTTGTTCTTGTTTTATTTTTTTATTTAGCACTTGATGTCTTATTTCAAGGATCTGCTAGTATTTCCATTAATAAAATGGCATTTTATCTTTTCCGCAGTCTTCGTTCACCTAATTATGATAATGCTTTTTTATATATAAGTTTTTTAGGGGATAAATATGTTTTATTTCCATTGTTTATAACACTCTTTGCATGGTTTGCATGGATTGGACGTTTTCGAATTGCAGCACATGTGCTTGCATTAGGCGGGTTGATTGCTATTTCTGTTAGTTTTTTTAAAAAAGCAGTGCATTCTGCGCGTCCTTGGGGAGTATTGAATAATACAACAGACGGTTTTTCATTTCCTAGTGGTCATGCAGCATTATCTTTTACTTGTTATTTTGGGATTGCTTTATTACTCATTCAACTATTTAATATAAAACGCATGCGTCCTCTTTTTTTATTAACAGGGACTTTAGTAACAGCCATTGCGCTATCACGTTTATATTTTGGGGTACATTGGCTAACTGATATTATTGGAAGTTGGCTGCTAGGTAGCGCTATTTTAATGATTATAATCATGTCATATAATCGCAAAAGTGAAAAAACGATTAAACCCACCGGAGTCATCCTGACGCTTATTGTGACTTTCATTTGTAGCTATAGTTTTCAATTATATCATTCCTTTGATATCACTAAAAAAAATTACACTAAACTGGAATGGCCGGTATATACCGTCAGTTTAAATGGCTGGTGGATGCAAACAGACGAACATTTACCTCTATATCGTGTTAACCGGCTGGGTTTAAAAACAAAAATATTTAACTTGCAATGGGTCGGTAATTTATCGGAAATAATGCAAATGTTAATTAAAAATGGATGGAAAATTCCAGCTTCATATGATTGGATGAGTGTTCTTTACCGTCTAAGTTCTGTTGATAGTACTGAGCACTTACCCATGGTCTTACCATTATATTTAGATCAGCCTCCCGTTTTAGTATTAACAAAATCGGAACCCAATAAACCTCTTCTTATTTTACGTTTTTGGAGTTCTTACATTCATATAAAAGATTCTAAATATCCGCTCTGGGTGGGAATGGTAGAAATAGCCCCAAGCACCTATAGTTGGTTATTTAGGAAAAAACATTTTCCAGAGGCTGCTTTAGAACCCAATTGGGTATTTACTGTTTTACCGGCCCAATATGAACTCAGAGTCACTTCAGTAAAAGTTAAAAATCACCACCACACCAAAAATATTCCAATGATACTCATTAAACCACACTAATAAAGGGGAGTTACTTATGTTAGATGCATTATCTCAACTATCACTATTTTCAGCGAAAGCAATGATTTTAGTGATACTCATTTTAGTATTAATAGCTGGCATTCTTAGTTTATTTAGTCGAGGGAAACATCAAACAAAGTTATCGATAAAAAATCTCAATTCAAACTATCAAGATATTAAAAAAGAATTCCTGCACGAAATGCTGTCGAAGAAATCCTTTAAAAAATATATCAAAGAAAATAAACAAGAAGAAAAAACAAAAAAAACAGATGCTGATACCGATGCAAAAAAAAATATCTTCATATTGACCTTTGATGGCGATATCAAAGCATCCGCCGTTAATAGTCTTCGCGAGGAAGTGACTGCTATTTTAAATGTAGCCACAGAAAAAGATGAAGTACTGATACGTCTAGAAAGTCCGGGTGGGATGGTGCATGCGTATGGTCTAGCAGCTGCTCAGCTATCCCGTATACGAGAAAAAGGTATTTCTTTGATCATTTCTGTCGATAAAGTTGCTGCCAGTGGTGGATATTTAATGGCATGTATTGCTAATAAAATTTTAGCTGCGCCGTTTGCTATCATTGGTTCCATTGGTGTCATTGTACAATTACCCAATTTCCATCGTTTACTGAAAGAAAAAAAAGTAGATTTTGAGCAAATCACTGCGGGTAATTTTAAACGTACTTTAACCTTATTTGGCGAAAATACTGAATCAGGCCGTGAAAAACTGCATGAAGAAATAGAAGAAATTCATTCCTTATTTAAAAATGTCATTGTTGAGCATCGGCCTCAAATAGATATTGATAAAGTCGCAACAGGGGAACATTGGTTAGCAAAACAAGCCATTGAATTAAAGCTAATAGATGAACTCAGAACCAGTGACGATTATTTATTAGAGCAAAGTACAAAAGCTAATCTTTTTGAAATTCACTATAAGATTAAAAAAACATTCAGTGAAAAATTATTAACTAATGTGCATGCCTTAAAAGCCACTGTTTTTGGTAGTTATTCAGCACCCTTTTAAATTTTTGTAATGCAATTTGGGGCGATTTTAAATCGATCGCCCCTGTTCATCTCCTTCAAAAACGATAATAGACAATTAAAAACAGTATGCTATGTGGTACATTCACTAAATTGTTCTGGACAATAACAACCTGAGCAGACGTGTCTTCATTTAAATTTTTGTAGCGCATAATTTATTATTTGTGCTATACGTTGATCTATTCTCCAGAGCCCATTCATCATTTTTCATTCAGTCGCCAAATCATTTTGTTACAGTATGTTTTACACTACTGACGAATTTGTAGAAAAACGCGTGTGCCGATGTCGATAGTGAATATTTTCTTGTTTTTCACTTCGATTTAACGAAAATGGAGAATCAGAATGCAAAAATTGTCCTGCATGCGCTTTACTAAAGTGCATTCCTATTAGTAAATCCAATCTTTTCATTGCAAATGCTTTTGCATTAGCATTCAGTATATAGGAAGATTCAATTCTTTTTGCTGATTGCAAACATGTCAATTCTGTATATGTTCTTTGATGAGATTTCTTTACCTCTGAACCAAGCTTTTTATCGTTATAAATATCATATACTTGAGATTGTAATTCTCCCAGTACTTTACTTTCTATTTCCGTATAAACAGGTCTTCCACCATCCCATGGGATTTTTTGATTATACTCTTCTAATGCTTCAATTAATTTTTCTATTGAATCTTCGCGGAAGAAAAGTAGATATAGTGTATGATTTCTAAAGTCTCTTCTTTGTAATTGGGTTTTTCCTAAAGGTCTTGTTAAAGCAAATTCTATCAACAATATTTGTAACATAAATACGACAACTTCTTTTTCTTCTTTAGTAGAGATATTTTTTCCTTTCACATGAGATAAAAATGCTTCTGATAATATTTTACATGCCTTCACATCTTCACTTATCATTTTTTCTGATATGTTTTTTTCTTCTTGCTCTTTTTTATATTTTTCCTGCATTGAATGATCAGGTATTTTAAAGAAACGTTTCGCAAAATTTCCATTTTTTTTGTCTTTTATTCCAGTTTTCTGTTCTTTTGTTTCATTTTGTTGTTCTTTTATTTTCTGTTGTGGTTTTATTGTCTGTTGTTGTTCTTTTATTTTCTGTTGTGATTCTATTGCCTGTTGTTGTTCTTTTATTTTCTGTTGTGGTTCTATTGCCTGTTGTTGTTCTTTTATTTTCTGTTGTGGTTCTATTGCCTGTTGTTGTTCTTTTATTTTCTGTTGTGGTTCTATTGCCTTTTGTTGCTCTATTCCATTTTGTTTTTCTATCGCTTTCTGTTCTGATTTTCTTTCTTCATTGATTAAATTTGTTGTTACTTTCTTTTGCTTTTGAACCGTTGGCTTAATTATAATTAATTTTTTTTCATCCATTTCTTTTTTTGCTTTTTTTATTTTAGCTATATAACGGAGATTGACTTTTTCTTCTTTTACTTCTTTTAATTTGCGAGAGGAAATTTCCTCGATTCTCAATTTATTTTGTTGGGATATAAGAGTAGTATTAAGAAGTGTAGTCGTATCTTTAACAGTTTCATTGTACTTTTTCAGTATTTCAATATTTTCAGTGGTCGAATCCTGCATGGTTGCTATTTTTCGAATGAGATTATAAGGATGGTTCTCATTTTCTGCTGCATAGACCAATGCTTTTGGTTGAATGTATTTATATGATGCATTTAAAAGACATATTTTTTTATATGTTTTTTCGAGTTCGTCTGTTTTTTTCAAATAACTTTTATACTCATTCTGGAAATTTTTATTTAAAATTGTCCATTCTTGAGATAAATCTTTCGCTCTTTTTTCGTCTTTTTCCTTTTTGGCCTTTTCTTCATTCATTTGTTTTTCGTATTGATCATAGGCTTTTTCTGCTTTTTGTAATTCGTCAAACGAAAATTTAATCGATGCATTTTCTTTTTGTTCAATTTGTTCTAACTCTTGTATTTGCTTTAATAAATCTCGCGATTCATTTTCTTCTTGTTCAAATTGTTCTAGTTTTTGTATTCGATTTGATAAATCAACTAGTGTTCTCGTTTTAAAATTTTCATATTGGAGGGTAAATGTGTGTAGAAATGTTTTAATGCCATTATTTTGTTTTCTGTCGTTATTCTCAGTTTTTTGTTTCCTGTCGTTATTCTCAGTTTTTTGTTTTTCTTCAGTGAAATTCAATGCTTTTAAATTTTCTTCAGCCCAACTATTCAATTTGGCTTCATAATTTTTAATTTGTAATTCTAAATCTTTTCCTTGAGATGAATTTTTATAATATGAATTCATTACCTTTGGTTTATAATTCAAATAGGTTTGAATATGAGTATCATAATTTTTAAAATATTCTTTTATAGTCGCTTCTTCTTTTAATAAAATAATAGATTGTTTTGATTTTTCTATACTTTTTTTGTCAGTCGGATGCGGATGTTTAGAAGAAAATCTATTTTTTACATAATTGAGCATTTCTTTAGATTGGCTTGCTACAAGCTGGAGCATTCTTTTTATATTTAATTTTTTTGGTTCAATAATATCTTTCAATTCTATAATTAACTCTTTTATCATGAAATCTGATCTTTTCCCTATAGCATTACTCATTTTGAAATACGTTGGAAGTATTTCTTGAGGTTTCCCAACAAGGAATAATGATGGATCGAATAGGATACAATCCTTATTTTCCAATTTATTAATAAAATCTTGATATGAATAGCCCTGTTGCATTGCAAATAAAGTACTGCATTCACCAATAATCAAAAAATGATGGAGACCATTAGAAGGCATCGAAGATGAATATATCATTTTACATCCTAATGAAAAGAAATTAATGTTTTGTAATAAAAAATCCTCCAATAATAATATTGCCGCATTGTAAATTAATATATCAGATATTGAATGTCCTAATAATCCTAGAACTCTGGATCTTACCATTTTTTTTGACTGTAGAACCTCCGTACGACTCAAATTTATAAATTTTGTGTTCGCTAATTTAATATCAATTGCATCCACAAATTGAGTTTGTCTATTGGCGAACTCCTGTATGAGCTTAACTTGAGAAGCTATCCTTTCTTTTGCATCATGCTCGTCAATTGTATCACAATAGTACAGCCATTCTAAATTCGATCGATCTATAATATTTGATTTATATTCACCTTCTGAAGAAAGTTTAGCTCGAATTTGATCACATGCTTTTTCAACTATTTCTCTAGCGTTTGACATATATCCTCATTTATTTGTTAATTAATAATCATAAAAATACTTCACACTATTAATGATTTATTGTAGAACAAAATAATTGTTGAAATTAATTTAATTAATTAAATTTTACACTATTGACGAATTTGTAGAAAAACGCGTGTGCCGATGTCGATAGTGGATATTTTCTTGTTTTTTACTTCGAGTTGACCAAAATGCAGGAGGAAAAAATCCTCTTGCATGTGCTTTACTAAAGTGCATTTCTATCAATAAATCCAATTTTTTCTTTGCAAATTCCTTTGCATCGTCATTCAGTATATGTGAAGATTCAATTCTTTTTGCTGATTGCAAACATGTCAATTCTGTATATGTTCTTTGATGAGATTTCTTTACCTCTGAACCAAGCTTTTTATCGTTATAAATATCATATACTTGAGATTGTAATTCTCCCAGTACTTTACTTTCTATTTCCGTATAAACAGGTCTTCCACCATCCCATGGGATTTTTTGATTATACTCTTCTAATGCTTCAATTAATTTTTCTATTGAATCTTCGCGGAAGAAAAGTAGATATAGTGTATGATTTCTAAAGTCTCTTCTTTGTAATTGGGTTTTTCCTAAAGGTCTTGTTAAAGCAAATTCTATCAACAATATTTGTAACATAAATACGACAACTTCTTTTTCTTCTTTAGTAGAGATATTTTTTCCTTTCACATGAGATAAAAATGCTTCTGATAATATTTTACATGCCTTCACATCTTCACTTATCATTTTTTCTGATATGTTTTTTTCTTCTTGCTCTTTTTTATATTTTTCCTGCATTGAATGATCAGGTATTTTAAAGAAACGTTTCGCAAAATTTCCATTTTTTTTGTCTTTTATTCCAGTTTTCTGTTCTTTTGTTTCATTTTGTTGTTCTTTTATTTTCTGTTGTGGTTTTATTGTCTGTTGTTGTTCTTTTATTTTCTGTTGTGATTCTATTGCCTGTTGTTGTTCTTTTATTTTCTGTTGTGGTTCTATTGCCTGTTGTTGTTCTTTTATTTTCTGTTGTGGTTCTATTGCCTGTTGTTGTTCTTTTATTTTCTGTTGTGGTTCTATTGCCTTTTGTTGCTCTATTCCATTTTGTTTTTCTATCGCTTTCTGTTCTGATTTTCTTTCTTCATTGATTAAATTTGTTGTTACTTTCTTTTGCTTTTGAACCGTTGGCTTAATTATAATTAATTTTTTTTCATCCATTTCTTTTTTTGCTTTTTTTATTTTAGCTATATAACGGAGATTGACTTTTTCTTCTTTTACTTCTTTTAATTTGCGAGAGGAAATTTCCTCGATTCTCAATTTATTTTGTTGGGATATAAGAGTAGTATTAAGAAGTGTAGTCGTATCTTTAACAGTTTCATTGTACTTTTTCAGTATTTCAATATTTTCAGTGGTCGAATCCTGCATGGTTGCTATTTTTCGAATGAGATTATAAGGATGGTTCTCATTTTCTGCTGCATAGACCAATGCTTTTGGTTGAATGTATTTATATGATGCATTTAAAAGACATATTTTTTTATATGTTTTTTCGAGTTCGTCTGTTTTTTTCAAATAACTTTTATACTCATTCTGGAAATTTTTATTTAAAATTGTCCATTCTTGAGATAAATCTTTCGCTCTTTTTTCGTCTTTTTCCTTTTTGGCCTTTTCTTCATTCATTTGTTTTTCGTATTGATCATAGGCTTTTTCTGCTTTTTGTAATTCGTCAAACGAAAATTTAATCGATGCATTTTCTTTTTGTTCAATTTGTTCTAACTCTTGTATTTGCTTTAATAAATCTCGCGATTCATTTTCTTCTTGTTCAAATTGTTCTAGTTTTTGTATTCGATTTGATAAATCAACTAGTGTTCTCGTTTTAAAATTTTCATATTGGAGGGTAAATGTGTGTAGAAATGTTTTAATGCCATTATTTTGTTTTCTGTCGTTATTCTCAGTTTTTTGTTTCCTGTCGTTATTCTCAGTTTTTTGTTTTTCTTCAGTGAAATTCAATGCTTTTAAATTTTCTTCAGCCCAACTATTCAATTTGGCTTCATAATTTTTAATTTGTAATTCTAAATCTTTTCCTTGAGATGAATTTTTATAATATGAATTCATTA
>Ga0207115_1019_pt1 | contig 30544 bp, 36 predicted proteins | sample Alteio_BWMinHeat_46_FD_153536 | JGI IMG/M metagenome (GOLD analysis project Ga0207115, IMG submission 153536) | Enriched cells from forest soil in Barre Woods Harvard Forest LTER site, Petersham, Massachusetts, United States -... | ecosystem: Environmental > Terrestrial > Soil > Temperate forest >...
TGTGGCTAAGTTTGAATGATATTTTTGTATTTTGGTAGCAAATATGCTACCATATATTCATGAAATGGGAATTTATTTATTATAGCAGCCGAGTTAAGCAAAATCTTCTTTCTTTGCCGAAAGAACTTCTTGCGGAATATTATGCCATGCAACAAATCATGGAAGAGAAAGGCCCGAGCCTTGGTATGCCATATACCCGAGCAATGGGAGATGGTCTTTTTGAAATGCGCCTTAGCGATAAAGATGGTATTGCTCGTGTTTTCTATTGTACGATTGAAAAGTATGAAATTTTTGTCTTGCACAGCTTTGTAAAGAAAACAAGGGTAACACCTGACCGCGAACTGCAATTGGCAAGAAAACGTTTGAAAGAGGTAAAACAACATGGCTAGATATTCAGTAGAACATGCAAGAAAAATGTCAAAAAAATGGAGAAAAGAGATTGAAAAAAAGGTAATGTCTGATCCTGAATCGAGTGACATATATAAGCGTAAACGCCAAGAGATTGAGATCGCATTACTTATGCGCAAGACACGTGAGAAAGCTAATTTGAGCCAAGAAGATATCGCAGAACGTATGCATACAACTCGCAGCGCTGTCTCCCGTTTTGAATCCTCCGGCACCGGACGTCACTCTCCTTCTCTTGAAACGCTGCTGAAATATGCGCAGGCATTGGGGTATTCTGTAAAAATTAATCTTGTTCCTGAGCATAAGTCAGAGAATAAATAATTCTTGCATTGTTGTGATTAGTCATTTTGGGTTGTTTGGAGGGCGTTCTCATGGCTACCTTTCTTGTGAATTTGAGCTTGCATCTCGAGTATATTAACGACCGTTTTTGTTGCTGTATGTTTTATGGATTTTTCCATTAATGGAATTTGAGCTGTGTTTTCATCTTTGGCGAGTGATTAATACCTAATCATGATGGTTTAGGTTAAATGATTATTCATCCTCGATTTTTTGTTCGAGCGCCTTTATTTGTGCTTCTAACGATTCTATTTTCTTACGACTGCGGGCCAGCACTTTCGTTTGTATATCAAATTCTTCGCGCGTTACAATTTCTAGCTTGTTAAATGTATTTTTTAGCAAGAGATGAAAATTTTTTTCAATATCTTTTTTCGCTTCCTTTAGTTGCGATGGCAAGGTGTCGCATAGCTCTCTGGCTAAGCGTTGAAATATACTGTCCTTCATAAGTCCTCATCAATTTTGCACGGAAAACTCTCCGGCATTTATTTCAAATAACAGTTTCACGCATAAATTCAGGTAAGACCATGGAAGCGCGATGGATATCAAAATTATAATATTGTGTTTTGAATGATTTATTATAAATATCTTTTTCTCGTAAACGTTTAAAAACACCTTGTTTTAAAGCGATTACCGCGACCCGCCATCCTCCTGAATAATTAGGCTGAGGGAAATGCAGGATTTGTAAGTCCTGGAAACCAGATGTCTTTAATTGATTGACAAGTAATTTTAAAGGCTGATTGTCAAAAGGGGAGGCGGCAGTTTGGATTAAAATGCCATCATTGTTTAGTTGAGTAAAATAGTGTTGCAATGTTTCGGGGGTGGGGTCGGTTAGTGTAATCAAGATATCAAGGTTGTGGGATGTTTCTGTCCAGTTAGAGTAATCGTATTTTTTTACCCGGCTATCTGCAGAGGAAGGTTCTAATTCTTTTGTTATAATAGATTGAATTTCTATTAGCTGAGAATGTTTTAATACTTCATTTAAGATAGTGTTTTCTTGATCTCCGATAATTCCCAGTGTTTTAGGGCTTTGGTGAGAAAAAACAACGGGATGCGACATCATTTCGCAGAATATGACATTGTTGCTTTTGAGCGATGATTCTGTCATGAATGTATTCCTTAACTAAGATTTTGGCAAGCTTAGCAAAGCTCTGGCTTGGCTGACAACAAAAAACTCTTCATTGGGCGCGTATTGCAATTGAAAAATATATTGAATTAACGCATTTAGTTAAATAAAAAAAGATCGTTATATACCCATACGTTATGGGTATGGTATATTTTTCTGGTTGCTTTTTTATCAATTTGCGCCGGAAGCCTTCTTCAATTTTTATAATGAAAAAATTTCTTGCAACACATCCAGTGTTTTTATTAGGGTTTGATTGGTAATTGATCCTAATTTTCTGACTAGTCGAATTTTATCTAATGTTCTCATTTGATCTAGAAGAATCAATCCTCTTTTTTGATGGAATGTAACAGGAATCCGAAACGGCGCAGGCTTATTTCCTGTCGTCATGGGCGCTACGATGACTGTTTTTAAATAATCATGTATTTCAGAAGGGGAAATAATAACGCAAGAGCGTGTTTTTTTTATCTCATGGCCAATTGTGGGATCAAGAGCAATCAGCCAAATCTCTCCTCGCTTTACCATATCAGTTCTTCATCATTTTCATTGGTAAATTCTGGCCAAATCAACGCATCATCGCCAGTTTCTGCAATCGCTTTGCTAGCTTTTGCCCATCCTTCACGTGTTTTTTTGCAAGGGGCGCGGAGCACAATAGCTTCATTTTCAATAGACATTTCGACATCATTTTCTAGGCCTGCTTGCAGCAGCAAGAGCTTAGGAATGATTACGCCTCGTGAATTCCCCATTTTGCGAATGACTGTATGCATACAATTTTCTCCTGCTTATTATAACAATGTTATAACATTTGATTGGGATTGTCAAATATGGCGAAACATAAGTGAAAGAGTGAGGTTATAAAAAATCAAATATGATAATTGAATTTATCCAACTTAAAAAGCATTTAGAAAATTCATCATTTGAGCCCGGTTGCCCTGATGAAATATGTATTTGGAAGAAGTATGATAAAGTTTTTTTATGTGAGAAAAATATGACGGCATCCTCTTTAACGATTGCTACTCGTGAAAGTCCATTGGCTCTTTGCCAAGCTCATTATGTTAAACAGCGATTAAAACAAATTCATCCTGAATTGACAGTGACATTGTTAGGGATGACGACACGAGGCGATACGATGCAAGATGTTTCCTTGCTTACCGCGGGAGGTAAAAGCCTTTTTGTTAAAGAATTAGAGGATGCACTATTAACTGGACGTGCAGATATCGCAGTACATTCGATGAAAGATGTTCCTATGATATTACCCGCGGGATTGTGTTTAAACGTGATGTGTGAGCGAGAAGATCCGCGAGATGTATTTATCTCAAATAGATTTTCTGAGTTAGAACAATTACCTGCTCACGCGATCGTGGGAACATCCAGCTTGCGCCGTCAAAGTCAGTTATTGGCACGTTACCCGGATGTAGAAGCGAGAGAATTACGAGGGAATGTTAATACTCGTTTATCGCGATTAGATAATGGTGATTATGATGCTATCGTTTTAGCAGCAGCGGGACTTATTCGATTAAATTTGGCAGATAGAATCCGGTATTTTTTGAGTTTGGAACAGTCGTTACCCGCAGCAGGTCAAGGTGTTTTAGGTATAGAATGTCGTGATAACGATAGAGAAACACAACGATTAATAGCGCCATTAAATCATTTAGCGAGTTATATTTGTGTGAAAGCAGAGCGTGCTATGTGTAAACGCTTAGGGGGTGGTTGTCATGTGCCGGTAGCAGCCTATGCTGAAAAAAAGAATGGCCAAGTATATTTACGCGGGTTGGTGGCAACGCCTGATGGCAAATTAGTGTTACGTGCGAGTCGTAGTGATGCTTGGGAACAGGCAGAAATATTAGGAGAGTCAGTTGCAAATGATTTATTGCAACAGGGGGCGGAGGATGTTTTAAAAAAAATAGGAAGATAGAGTGAGTTGCTGTTTGATATGCACATAAAAAATGATATAATATACACATAAACAAACCTAAATTGGGTGTATATTTTATGAGAACTAATATTGAATTAAATGAGGATTTGTTAAATCAGATTTGTAAAATGGGTGGATTTCACACAAAAAAAGCTGCAGTGAATGCTGCTTTAGAGGAATATTCTAAACTTTTAAAGCGTCAAGCACTGTTGGCGCTAGAAGGAAAAATACAATGGAAGGGTAATATGGAAGAGTTACGTTCCATGCGTGAATATCCTTTGATTAAAAGAAAAATTAATTCCAAGAAGAAGGTTTAAATGTGTTAATCGTAGATAGCTCAGTATGGATTGATTTTTTTAATGGCTTTTCTTCTTGGCAAGCAACTTATTTAAAAGAAGCCATTTCAGACAATCATCGAATTATCGTCTTAGGCATAGTGGCCGCAGAGATTCTCTGTGGAATCAAAAAAAAGGATTCTGATAAAATTTTATATTTACTCGAGCCATACTCAGAAAATAATAATTTAATTAATCAGGATTTTATCGAAGCAGCCTATATTTATCGTACTTGTCGTGAAAAAGGATTAACTATTCGCTCATTAATAGATTGTATCATTGCTCAATTTTGCATTAGGACAACTTCTGAATTATTAGCAAAAGATAAAGATTATCAACTCATTTCTGAGCTATTTTCTTTAAAATTAATTAAGAATCCTGTATAAGCGGAACATCTACCTCCATTTAACGATTCTATTTTTTCTGACGGTCACTGGATTTATGGTGAATAATTTTGTTAATCTGTCAGTTATTTTATCGGGTTCGTATCCTGTCACAATCGCCGGGTAAATTCATCAATTGAGACGACTACGCGTAATTAATTCAATGGGTTACGGAATAACAATATAAAATTACCCGGTGATTGTGACAGAATACTCGAGTTCATTGAAAAAATTAAACATTTAATATACTTATGAATACACTCTCACCATTAACGGTCATGGTCACCCGCCCCTCTCCTCAAGGTGAAATATTATCTGATATTCTTCAACAACAAGGAGCTAATCCTATTTTTTTTCCTACAATAGATATTATCTCTTTAACAGATTTACCCGATTTTCGGCATGCCGTGACACAGTTACATGTGTTTAATTGGCTGATTTTCATTAGCCCTCAAGCCGTTCAACAAGCTGCAAAATATATTCATATGTGTTGGCCTTCTTTCCCTGGGCATGTCAAAATTGCGGCAGTAGGTGGTGGCACAGTGCGCGCTTTGCAACAAGCACATTTGCCAGTGCATGTTTCACCGCCACATCACTGGAATAGCGAAGGGTTGCTTGCTTTGCCTGATTTTCAACAAATTGCCCAGCAAAAAATAGCATTAATTCGCGGCGAGGGAGGAAGGACATTTTTGGCGGAGGAGTTAACACAGCGAGGTGCAAAATTAGCTCATATTATCGCTTATCGACGCTGCTTACCAACAGTGGATGTGCACCCTTATTTAAAGTTATTACATGTTAAAAAAATAGATATTATCATAAGTACTTCCTGCGATATTTTACAAAACTTAATTCAATTATTAGGAAAAATGGAATCTAAGCTATATGAAGTACCTTTGGTCGTTATCAGTGCCCAAATGATGTCACTTGCAGAAAATAGGGGATTTAAAACCGTTTTATTAGCTAAAAATGCTAGTCATGAAGCCATTTTGGCTATTTTAAAGGATCATATATGTCAAATGAAATTGAAAAAAAATTAGATTCGCATAAAGTAATAGATCAAAAGAACCGTATCTTTTCATTACGAAAAATAGGACTAGTATTTTTTATTCTACTGATTGTCGGTTTGATTGGTGGCGAAGGCTTTTTTTATTATTATTTTATTAAATCGCAAGCACAGATAACCGATGTGATCGGACAATTACAAACAGCACAACAAGAAACTGCACAACAACAAGCGACGATCATCCCTGTGGAGAAAAATCTTAACGCTGCGTTGGAATCGATACAACAGCTACAAACAGATGTTAAGCAATTACAACAAGAATTCACGCAAACACAAGTGAATAACAAAAATAAATTAAAACTGATGCAGGCTGCTTATTATGTTAAATTAGCCAATGATAATGTGCAGTATATTAATGATATTCCCATGGCGCTCAATTTATTAAAAATGGCAGATCAAATGCTGCAAGATTTATCTGATGCGACGTACGACGATGCGCGCAAAGCATTAGCTAATGATATTACTGCATTACAAAGTGCGCCTAAAGTCGATGTCACGGGACTTTATATGCGTTTAACTACGTTAAATACGCAATTAGACCAATTACAATTGCCCAATAAATTATTTGTTGCGGATAAATCTACGGATATTACAACAAACCCTTCTGATCAACCATGGTGGCGACGTGGGCTTGAAACAACATGGCAAGCATTACAAAAAATTGTGGTGATTCGTTATAACGACAACAATACACGACCATTTATTACTCCGGAACAACAATTATTTCTTTATCAAAATTTACATGCGATGCTAGAGCAAACGATTTGGGGTTTATTGCATGGTCAAACGGCTATTTATCAAGTAAGCCTGCAGCAAACAGCAGAATGGACAAAAGAATATTTTGTCACGGATTCTTCTGTAGCGCAGGCGGTATTAAATGAATTAAATCAATTACAACAAATCGATATTCACCCTGCGAATCCAAGTATCATAAATTCTGTGCAGGCATTCAAAAAAATTGATGAAAACAATCAGTAAAATAATATGGTGATCGCATTCAACTATTTTCGAAAAAAGGTCGCTTGGAAATGGATGACGTTTTTTGATAAGGAAATGCATAAAAAGGTTAAAAATTTAGGAGTGTAAAATGCGGCGATTTATTTGGACATTAATCATTTTAATTTTTTCTGTATGGCTGGGATTACAGATAACAAAAGACCCAGGATATGCTTTTTTTGCTTATAAGCATTGGACAGTGGAAATGCCTTTGTGGTTTGCTTTATTAAGTTTTATCCTTCTATTATTGATTGTTTATTCTATTGCTCGTTTTTTTGATCGAATAGATATGTCTTTTTATCGTTTCAATGGATGGTTAAAGTGGCGTCGTAAAAATAAATCATACAACAAAACGAACCGCGGTCTCATTGAAGCTCTTGAAGGAAATTGGATAAATGCAGAATATTATTTAAGGACAGGTCTTTTGAAATCAGATGCTCCTCTTCTTAATTATTTAGCCTTGGCAAAATCAGCGCATGAACAAAAAGCATTTGACCGACGTGATACGTATTTACGAAAAGCGCATTTAGCAGCACCCCATGCGGATGTTGCTATCGGATTAACACAAGCACAATTGCAATTGAATCAAGGCCAATTAGAACAGGCATTAGCTACTTTAGATCATTTACGCAGCATCGCTCCACGTCATGCATTAGTGTTAAAGTTGCTAGAGCGCGTATATGTCCATTTGGGTGATTGGCGGCATTTGTTAGAACTAATGCCCTTTTTATATAAAGCGAAAGTCGTGACACGTGATGAGTTAACGCGTTTAGAAATTAATGCTTACACTGAATTGTTACGTTCCGTGAATAATCGTGCCGATCACTTAACAGCGTTGAAAGCAATATGGAAAAGTATTCCTAAGAAATTACAAACAAATTCGCAATTAGTGTATCATTATGCAAGCCAGCTAACTTTCTATCCTGAATGTTCTACTGACATAGAAGAATGCATTTATAAAACATTAAAAAAATCATGGGATCCCGCATTAGGACGCTTATACGGAACGATTGTTGTCCCTGATGCAAAAATACAATTAATGCATGCTGAAAATTTATTAAAACGCTACGATAAACAAGCTTCCCTGTTGTTAAGTCTAGGGAAAATAGCCATGCGCTGTCAATTATGGGGGAAAGCCCGCGGGTATTTTGAAGAAAGCTTGCAAGTAGAAATAAATCAGGAAACCTATTTAGAGTATGGGAAATTGTTGGAGCAATTAGGCGATTCTTCTGGTGCGATGAATAGTTATCGCGATGGTTTAAGTATTCCAGTAGGAATACCCTAAAATAATTAACTAAATCCTCTTGAGTTATTATATTGAGTTATTTTGATGATAAATTCACTAAATGTTATTTTTGCTGGAACTCCTGTTTTTTCTGCCATTATTCTCGACGCTTTAATCAAGGCTGGATGTTCCATTAAAGCTGTTTACACACAACCGGATAGACCCGCAGGACGCGGTCAAAAACTTACAATGAGTTCAGTAAAACAGCTTGCACTGGACTATCATCTGCCCATATATCAACCATTAACATTACGCGATAAACAAGAACAAGATATTTTAGCAAATCTAAATGCCGATTTAATGATAGTAGTCGCTTATGGGCTGCTTTTACCACTCCCTATTTTACAAGCTCCTCGTTTAGGATGCATTAATGTACATGCATCGCTATTGCCACGATGGCGCGGTGCGGCACCTATCCAGCGCGCTATTTTAGCAGGAGATAAAAAAACAGGAATTACTATTATGCAGATGGAAGAGGGGCTAGATACGGGCCCTATGTTATATTCTGTTGACTGTATGATAGGGTCTAATGATACAACGCAAACATTACATGACAAATTAGCATTGTTAGGTGCTAATGCATTATTGACTAGTTTAAATCAATTATCTATTTTGATCCCTGAAAAACAGAATACTGTTTTAGCTACATATGCTCATAAAATTTTGAAGGATGAAGCGATATTAGATTGGCATTCATCTGCGGAGGAGCTTGACCGAAAAATTCGTGCATTTAATCCTTGGCCTATTGCACAAACATCGATTGATGGTTCAATGGTTCGCATTTGGAAAGCACAAGTGAGGGAAGTCCCAACATCTAATGCTATACCGGGTCAAATTATTCAAGTAACAAAAGATGGTATTGATGTTGCTACATCAGATAATATGTTGCGTATTTTAGAGCTGCAACTGCCTGGTGGAAAATGTTTGTCTGTGAAAGATATTTTAAATGCTAAGCAAGACAGATTTGTTGTTGGTAACGTTTTTGTTAATCCAATTAAGCCATGTCCTTGATGCGCTACGGGTATATGAATACATTTTTAAGTGTTCCAAACGGTGATATCATAGAGAAGGGCATTCTATTTCTTAGCTAGAGGTTTTTATGAAACTTGTTTCAATTAGATATTCAGAATATAAAAATCAACCTAAAGAGTGGAGCCTTGATGAAGCCACATTTAATCAAGTCACTTTAATTGTTGGAAAAAATGCCAGTGGAAAAACGAGAACCCTTAATATTATTAATAATTTGGCAAGGTTAATTCGCGGAGATATTAAGCCTACATATGATTCAGCAAATTTTGACGCTACCTTTGATCACGAAGGAAATACTTGTCGCTATAGATTATTTATTTCTAATGGAAATGTTGTAGAAGAAAATTTTGAATTGCAAGGTGAAACACTCTTAATAAGAGGTCAAAAAGGTATTGGAAAAATATTTGCTCATCAGCTTAATAAAGAAATAGATTTTCAGACGCCACCTTCTGATATTGCACTAACATCTAGACGAGATAATATTCAGCATCCTTTTTTTGAGCCGCTTTTTAACTGGGCTTCTTCTGTTTACCATTATGCCTTTGGAACTTCTCTCGGAAGAGATATATTAGGGCTATTCAAAAAAGAGGGGATTAAATTTGATCCAAGAAATACCTCTTGTGTTATTCCCATATATAAACATGGAGAGATAGAGTTTCAAGACTCTTTCAAAAATGCTATTAAAAATGATTTAAAAGTGATTGGCTATGATCTTTTTGATATAGGTTTAGCTACACCCTCTAGAATTATTACTACTGATCCACCATTAGCTGGAGAATTGATGGGGCTTTGGATCCAGGAAAAAGAATTGAAAGGAAAAACCGAACAAGATGATATTTCACAAGGGATGTTTCGCGCGCTTTCTTTAATAATACAATTAAACTACTCTAAAATGGCACTTAAACCAGCATGTATTTTAATTGATGACATTGGTGAAGGACTAGATTTTGAACGCTCATGTTCCTTGATAAATTTATTATTGGAAAAAGTGAAAGAAACAAACACGCAGCTCGTTATGACCACAAATGACCGGTTTGTTATGAATAATGTGCCATTAGATATGTGGACTGTTTTAAATCGACAAGGTTATCATTGCAAAGTAATAAATATTCACAATGCTAAGGATAAGTTTGAAAAATTCCGCTTTACTGGATTAAACAACTTCGATTTTTTCGCAACAGATTATCTTAACCAAGAAAATAAGTAGTATTCTTCATGAAAAAAATAGCCATTTTTTTAGAAGGCAAATGTGAACTTTTATTTGTAGAGGCTTTAATAAAAACTATAGCTGATATTAATCATGTCTCCATAGAAAAAATTGAAAGTTCAGGCGGTACAGGAAAACGTAATTTTACAATCATAGAAGCAAAACCAATAAATAAAAAAACAAAATATTATTTATTGCTTTACAATTGTGGTAATGATAAACAAGTTAAATCTGATATTAGAGACCAATATGAAAGTTTAAAAAAAGCGGGTTATTGTAAAATAATTGGAATACGTGATGTATACCCGGATGCCACTCTAGAAGATTTAAACTTATTGCGCTCTGGTCTTATTTCTGGGTTTGAACACCATGATTTTCCGTTTGTAATATTTTGTCTTGGAGTAATGGAGTTTGAAGCATGGTTGTTAGCAGAATACACTCATTTTAATCGATTTAATCCAAATATAACCTCAGAAAGAATAATAAAAGAACTTAATATTCATATAGAAGAACAAAATTATTCTTCTATTCCACGACCTTCTAAAATTTTATCCGATATTTATTGGCTTGAAAAAATTTCTTATGATAAAAGTCAGGCCACCATTAACAACATATTGTCCACAATTGATTTTGAGTTCATTAAAAATCATGTATCTCAAAAATTTGATGATTTAAGGATACTATATAAAGAGCTTAATGAATTCTTTGAAACAGCCTACGAGCCTGTTTAGAATCTCCTATGTTGGCCAGAATTCGTTGATTTTCTGCGTTACGCTGCTCATTTACTGATATGTAAACTGCGCTGCGGTACTCGAAAATCAACGAATTCTGGCTCATCCTAGGAGATTTTAAACAGGCTCTAAAACAAGATATATTTTTAAAATGTAATCACTTATAAATTTTTTTTGTTACATTGAAAGAGCCATGACCAATGAACCTACGAACGTCAGCCACACATATTATTTTACAAGTTACTAAAGGCCACTCTTTAAATGACATTCTTCCAACCGCACTCACATGCTATCCAGACCCTCGTGATCAACGTTTAATTCAAGCCTTATCATACGGTGTGTGTCGTTGGTATCATCGATTAAATGAATTTTTAAAATTATTATTAACAAAACCATTAAAAGATAAAGATCAAGATATTCATTGTTTATTATTAGTGGGTTTATATCAATTGTTAGAAATGCGTATCCCACCCCATGCAGCCGTCGCAGAAACGGTCGCAGCTGCGCACGATTTTAAAAAAATATGGGCAAAAAATTTAGTGAATGCAATATTGCGAAATTTTATACGACGACAATCAGAATTCGAAAATAATATGAATAGAAATGAGATGGCATATTACAGCCATCCACAATGGATGATTGAAAAAATAAAAAAAAATTGGCCTAATGATTGGGAAATCATTCTGAATGCCAATAACCAATATCCTCCCTTTTCTTTGCGTGTTAATCAGTGTCATTATACGCGTGATGAATACATGCGCCGTTTGCCCATCACAATGCCAGCGGAAGTTATTCCATTTACTCATTCGGGCATTACTTTAACAACTCCTATTACTATAGACCAACTACCTGGTTTTGATGTAGGAGATGTTTCGGTTCAAGATGGAGCTGCTCAATTGGCGGCAGAATTATTAGAGGTTGTACCAACGCATCGTATTTTAGACGCCTGTGCGGCACCAGGAGGTAAAACAACACATTTGTTAGAAATGGTATCTGCTGCTTCTCATAAATTAAATATATCAAAAAAATATGAATTACTTGCTATTGATTCAGATGCTAATCGATTACAAAAAATCAATGAAAACATATTACGTTTGAAATTATCGGCCAAATGTCTGGTAGCAGATGCTGCTGATATCCAAGGTTGGTGGGATGGTAAATTATTTGATCGCATTTTATTAGATGCTCCCTGTTCTGCCAGCGGTGTTATTCGACGTCATCCTGATATAAAGTTATTGCGACGTGACACAGATATTGCCAAGCTCGTAGCGACTCAACTGCATTTATTAGAGTCTTTGTGGGAAGTATTAGCGCCTGAAGGATTATTGGTTTATGCTACTTGTTCTGTTTTTTCAGAAGAAAATACCGGCGTGATGGAAACATTTTTGACTAACCATCCCAGTGTGAATGAGGAAAAAATAAGCGCAAGTTGGGGTAGAGAATGCAGAGTGGGTAGACAAATCTTGCCTGGCATGGAGGGAATGGATGGTTTTTATTTTGCGCGTTTGCGAAAATAACCATCTGGCTTGTCGGTAATAAACGATTTCTGGTTATTCTTGCTGAGAACCTATTCAAAGGCTCCTGGGGCGGCCAAAATTCGTTGATTTTCTGTGCTTCGCTGCTCATTTACTCGGATGTAAACTGTGTTGCTTGAAAATCAACAAATTCTGGCTCACTTTAGGAGTGGGCTTAGGCGCTACCGCGCCACGTATTGCAAAATAACTTCCTGTGAAAACAACCTATTACAGGAAGTTATTCGAGAGACTTTGAGCAGTTCTAAAAATCTGTTATTTATTTGTAACTAGTTGCCTTAAGAGGATAAACATATGCGTATCGAAAATGACATTAAACTTGATTTCAAGGATGTTTTAATTAGACCTAAACGTAGTGTTCTTTCCTCTCGCTCAGAAGTTTCCTTGGAAAGAGAATTTCGATTTAAAAATTCAGGAGCCACTTGGAAAGGTGTGCCCATTATCGCTGCAAATATGGATCATACTGGCACATTTAACATGGCAAAATCTTTAAGCGAACATCATTTACTAACAGCGTTAGACAAATTTATTGAATTAAAAGAGTGGCAACAGTTCGCTGAAACATATCCTAACATTATCTCATCGTGTTTTGTCTCAACGGGAATCACTGAGAATGAATTTAAAAAAGTACAAGAAATCATTAAAATAGCGAATGTTTCAATGATTTGTTTAGATGTTGCAAACGGTTACACAGAACGTTTTGTTGATTTCTTAAAACAATTACGTGATGCCTATCCGCAGTTAATCATTATGGCCGGAAATGTAGTGACAGGCGAAATGGTTGAAGAATTAATATTATCGGGTGCTGATATAGTAAAAATTGGTATAGGTCCTGGTTCTGTATGTACTACACGTGAAAAAACAGGCGTTGGATATCCTCAGTTATCTGCCATTATAGAATGTGCGGATGCAGGTCATGGGCTAGGCGGCCATGTCTGTGCAGATGGGGGGTGTACTTCGCCAGGAGATGTTGCTAAAGCATTTGCAGCGGGGGCAGATTTTATTATGTTAGGCGGCATGCTTTCCGGCCATGATGAATGCTTAGGCGATATTATTGAAAAGGATGATGGGCAGCGCTTTAAACGTTTTTATGGGATGAGTTCGACAGAAGCGATGGAAAAACATCATGGTACAGTGGCTGAATACCGTGCCAGTGAAGGCCGTTCAGTCAATGTGCCTTACCGTGGCCCTGTAAAAAATGCTGTGTTAGACATTTTAGGAGGGCTGCGTTCTACGTGTACTTATGTGGGTGCGCACCGGCTTAAAGAATTATCTAAACGTACTACTTTTATTCGGGTTACTAAACAATTAAATGAAGTATTTGCCACATACGCTAATAATAATACGAATTATTGATAAGGATCATGCACGTAATAGTGTCTGCAACCGACAGCAATTCTTGGAACCTACGAAAATAGCCGAAATTATCGCGGAACAGTGCGAAACATTTTTTCGGAGATCTGCGCCCGTCAATGGTTAGAAGGTTCACAGAATTGCTGTGCAACCGACATCTCAGCGGAGACGCTATTATTTGAGCGCAAAAAATTGCTCAACTGACATCTCCACGAAGGTGCTATTATTTGAACACAAAAAATTGCTATGTTGCATGCTAATTTATAATCTTATATCATCTAGCTCTCCTTTGTATCTGATATTGTGTTTGAAACAATAATCAGGGATGCGCAGATAAAAGTTTTTTACCCAGTTTCACTTTAAGCTAATCTGGATGGTCTTTTAAAAAACAATAATGGAATGCCGATACTGCAAGGTAATTTTGGACGACGAGCTGTTGACAATTTTACTCTGATGGCTGGAAATCATTGATTTTTGTGGTTATAGCGATCTTTGTTAATCAATGATTTCCAGCTCCCCTGGCGAGTTGTCAATAAACTCTATTACTTAGTTGTATAAAATAATTGTATAAAAATAATTTAGGAGTTAGGTATGTTTAAAAAATTGTTAATTGCAACTGCTATTTTAGCTAGTTCAAGTGCGGCATTAGCAGCAAGCGGTGTTCCTTATGTCGGAGCCAGTGTTGGTGTTACTAATACTCTTGACGATGTTATTGGCGGACGTAATCTTAATGTAAATATTTTTGGTGGTTATGGTGCTGTTGTTACTCAAAATATTTATTTGGGTGGGGAAGTATTTGCTAATAAGGCTACTGGTGATATCGTCTATTCTTTATCCAATCGTTTTTCATATGGTGCAAGCTTTATTCCAGGGTTACTCTTATCTGAACATACCATGTTATATGGTCGAGCAGGTTTAGTGAACGCTAGCTATAATGCTGGGTATACTACTAATATTTCTGGATTACAAGCTGGTCTTGGATTACAAACTAGCCTAACCGAAAAAGTAGATTTACGTGCTGAATATGTTTATAGCAACTATGATCATTTCAATAATGACTTTAAACCAACGACTGACCAAGTGAATTTAGGTATAGTGTATAAGTTTGAATAATGATATCCTCACTTCGTAACTCATTTATTTGATGAGTTACGAAGAAGTTAAATTTTTAGTTTTGTTCATCATTTTATTTGTTATTCGTGTTTCTCTAGAATATTTATTAGTTCTCATATAGTATGTAAATTATAATCTCAATAAATGGGGAGAATAATTTATGTTGGACAGGGATATTAAACCTCATATAAATATTACAGAAAAATTTATAAAACATAAAAATATTTTGGAGACCGCTCTTAAAAAAAAGCATCAACATACGAAAGCTCCCATTCCAATCCCTACAAAGTTAACGAATCAAAATAAACTAATTGCGATCGTTTCAAAAGATCCTCTTAAAAGGAAGACTTCTTTTGATAGTATGACGCGAGCAAATAGTCTTTTAAAAGAACCCTTCCCAAGAGAAAAAACGGATTGTATTCGGCTTACAAAAGGAGGTTTTTCTATGATTTCCAAGCCTAGGCTTAAAATTCAATGTTCTCCTTTTTCACTTTCCAATTCCCTGAAAAAAAATATTTCAAATTCTTTAGGTAATCTAAAAGAAGAAAAGATTGTTATTTCGCCTAAAGTTCTTTCACGTAAGGTTCCTTTACCTAAGGCTCTTTTGCTTGAGGCTCACTCACCTAAGATTCTTTCGCGTGAGGCTCTCTCACCTAAGACCCTTTCGGTTGAGGTTCATTCACCTAAGACTCTTTCGCTTGAGACTCGCTCACCTAAGACTCTTTCGCATAAGGTTCATTTATCTAAGACCCTTTCGCATGAGGCTCACTCACCTCAGACTCTTTCGCATGAGGCTCACTCACCTAAGACTCTTTCGCATGAGGCTCGCTCACCTAAGACCCTTTCGCATGAGGCTCACTCACCTAAGACTCTTTCGCATAAGGTTCATTTATCTAAGACTCTTTCGCATGAGGCTCACTCACCTAAGACTCTTTCGCATGAGGCTCACTCACCTAAGACCCTTTCGCATGAGGCTCGCTCACCTAAGGCTCTTTCGCCTAAGCCTCTTTCACCTAAAGTTGCTATTCCACCTATAGAAAAATCTTCTAAATGGAGGAATACAAATTTTTTTCCAGAATCAAATAAAGAAAAAAATTCTCCTAAATATTTAGGTAAAAGTCCCTCAAAAAATTTTATTTCAACTGAAATGATTAAACCTGTGCTAGAAAAAAAGACTTCTCTTTCTCTTCCATTACGGAGAAAAAACATTGTTGAAGAAAAATCACATCAATTAGAAGAAAATAAAAAAAATGATGAAAAACCAGAAAATGATCTGAAAAAAAACCAACAGTATATGGTATCAAAAAAAAGATATTTTTCTTCTGAGATGAAATCTCCTCAGCACAAAACGGAACAGCAAACGTTTGATGATAAATTAATTTATTATCTGCAAAAGAAAGAATTTAAAAAAGCAAATGCTTGTCTGGAGCTTGGCGCCAATGTCAATGTGGTTGACATAGGGGGGGGAAACACCCATTTTTCACAGTATTTTACATGACCAACTTGAAGTGACCTATTTTTTAAAATCAAATAATGCTAATTTAGAAATAAAGAACAAACAAGGAAAGACCATTTTACAAAAGGCCTGCGAATTAAATAATATCGAAAAAGTAAAATGTATCTTGGATCTTTTTCCTAAAGATAACGGTGTTGATTTTTTATTTTCAGCACTTGAAATGAAAAAAAATTCAAAAGATATCGCACAGCTTATTGCTAATAAAATTTTATTTATCGCTGCTAAACAAAACAATGTTCCTTTAGTTGCAAAAGCGTTAGAAAATGGCGCTGATGTAAATGCAAAAGATGAACATGAAGAAACAGCGTTACATAAAGCATGTTATTTTAAATATATGCCCATGGTAAAATGTTTGTTGAGAAATAAAAGTGACATATCATTACAAGATAAAAATGGGCAAACACCATTTGAAGTGACAAGTGACCATGCGATAAAAGAACAAATAACTAAGTATGCAGCTACAAGAACAGATAGCGTGATAAAAACGGCAGCGGCAAACATGATTCAAAAAAATTATCGATTTTTTTATTCTGAAAAATACTCGCTTAAAGAAAGAAGTTCACCTATTATCAAATGGTTAATAAATCAAGAAAGATTTGATGATGTAAATGATTTAATGCGGCTATTCAAGGAGCGCAAAGTTTTTAGTCTCAGGCTCAAATTGCATTATCATGCTGCCGAAATGGGTGTACCTTTTGAATCATCTCCGAAACCATTGGCTAACAAGAAATAAAATTTATCAGTTAATCTGTATAAGGATTAACTAGTTCAGTTAATCCTGTGGGGAAGGATTTAAAATTAGATAAATCTAAATCGAACAAATCAAATACGTCATACTCGAGCGACAATATCCCATATGTCAAATTAAACAATAACTCTCGTATGCTATGAATGGTGTATAATAAAATATATATGCAAAATGCATAAAACAAATCCAAGTATATGATATTTGGAGAGAATGCGATGACTCAATCTAGATTTGAAGAAAAAGCTATCCCATTATTAGAGAGTCATATCAATGAACTTTTAAAAAATAAACATTTCAAAAACAATCCTTGGCTGAAATATATAAGAAAAACATTAGATTCAGTTAAACAGTGTAGAAAAAATTTACCAAAAAAAGGAGAAAAAGAAGAATGGGATGGGGAGTTTGACGAATTAAGAGTTGATTTTAATAATAGTCTAAAAAATTTAGATAATGCTATTTTTTCCCTATTTCACTTCAACCATTTTGATATTATTAGTTTCTTATTAAAAAAAGAGAATAATTGTTTGCTTTCTTATTTTAGGGAAACAACATTTAAAAAATACAGTAAATATTATTCAAGTACAGATATTTTTTCTCATATCATCTCCCGAAATGCGATTGAGACGCTTGATCTTTTATTAAAAACAGGCCACATGGAATATAAATTTTCGCATTTACAGGCAGCAGTTGAATTTCAAGCGGAGGCCTCTTTTTTATATTTATTAAAAAAATATCCTCCCAATGAAAAAGAAACACTTACTTTGGCGGAAATAGCAAAAAATCTTGGTCATCTTGATATTCTTAATAAACTGAGTACCGGAAGCGAAATAAAACCAGATGATTTTTTTTATCTTATTTCTAAAGCATATCGCAATTCGAGTATGCATGAAGTCGAAAATATGTGTAATAAATTTTTAGAATATATTAGTATCGAATATAAAGAACATTCTTCACCAGTCCAGCAACTTCATGAAGAATTTAATAAAGCGCGTGAATTATTTCCTCAGTGGGGCAGTCAAATTGCCCGATATATCAATCCAGATGCTATGCATGAATTAAATAAATTCTATAAAAAAAAGAATGGAAAAATTGAGTCCGAGATTCAATTTGGTCTCAATCATTTTGAATTAGTAAAAAAACTTTGTGACGATAAATCATTTAGAGATTCTGAATTAAAAAAAATAAATAAACTTAATAAAAAATGCGGATTACCTATTACTCAAAATCCACCCCAATATTTTATGTCTATGCGAGATTTTACGAGAATAATTGCACGAGAACATTATGAAGATGCGAAGAAGCAAAATGATCCAAATGCTAAATCATATAAAATCTTTTCTACGAAAGGGCATTATACGGATTGTTATTTGAATCGTTATGATCACATGATGCCATTTATAGAAGAGATGTATAAGATAAAGAATATAAAAATCACGCAGAGTAAAAAAAACAAAAATAATGGCATTGCCTATGATTTATCATATAAGAAGCAAATGCTTGCAGTCGCTTCATTTGATAAGTTTCCTGGAACTGAACTGCCAATGTCATGGATACATGGAGGAAAAGAAATAAATCAGTTTTGGCCTGATGTTGAAGAAATTCATAAATCCATTTTAGAAATGAAAAAAGAAGACATTGAAAAAAATCCAGAAAAATTTTATGAGCAAGTAATAAAAGGTATTTTTTTATTAGGCACCCTGACGCCTTTGGATAGAGGAACAGGACGTTTAGTGGAACAATGGTTTGCATTCGTACACTATTATCATAAACTTCCCATTCCTGTATTAAAACGAGGATTTCAATTAGATTGTCTTGATCTTACATTTGATGTGGAGGATGAATTATTTATTTATCCCAAAGTAGCTTTGGAATTTTTTGAACCGAAATCATTGATGAAGTCAGCGTTGGCACTTAATGAAAAAAATAAAATGGATCCTGTCATACAACCGATCATTAAAAAAATTCGTGATATTTCAACTATGCTGCAAGAAAAAGAAGAAAAAAAAATAAAGGACAATACTTTATTGTTAGCGATAAATAATGCCTTGAATAATGTTATACAAGATAAAAAAACAAATAATCAAGATGAAATAAATATCGCAAAGACGTTTCAAGACTTTATTAAAAAACAACTTCAATTTTATAGTGAAACAAAGAAACCCATAGATATTGCCTTGTTGACCCAGGAAATAAGTAAGACAAACAGGATTATGCAGGATATTCATAAAAGCAAGGAATCAGGTCGATCTAAAATACGGCAATTGCTTCATTTTAATTCACCAAAATCATCTATATGTCAGTTATTTAATGATTTTGATGATCATCTCCGTAATAATCCTGAAAATTTGAGAAAATTTACGCATGGTTTATCATCCTAAACCAACATGATTAGACATTAATCATCCGCCAACCATGAAATACCCATCCATTTCAGAAGGGTGTTTCACGGTAAAGAGGCAACTCCATTATTTTAGTTGAACACCTATTATTGGCAATACTACAGCCCATTGTATCAAAAGGAAGTATTACAGAGATCTATAAAATAGACAAACAAGCAAAACAAGCCTAATTTTTTGACATCCCCTCATTGCCCTGCTACAGTCGAGCACTAATTGTTCGTTTTCGTAAAAAAATTCACAAAATATAATCAATTATAACCAGCTTTGGAAAAGTTACTTATGACTGAATCTAGATTTGAAGAAAAAGCTATCTCACTATTAGAAATTCATATCAATGAACTTTTAGAGAATGAAAATTTTGAACATAACACGCTTCGCGCGAGCTTGTCCTAATCTTCGCTCAATTGAGTCCTTAAAAATGGAAATTCCTATATATTCAAGATAACTAACCGTTGGACAAAAACATATTAATCAAAATTGTATAAACCAAATTGAAAAAACAAATGACTTTGATGAACTAAAAAAAGTACTGAAAAAAATTTATGATGACATATCCATTCCACAACTCGCCAAGATGTGGCGCAAAAACTAAGCGCAACAATGGGGCTCCTTGTCACTCTCCCGCTGTGCGTGGCAAACAACGCTGTCGCATACACGGTGGCTCTAAAGGTAGCGGCGCTAAGCACGACAACACAAATGCCTTAAAGCATGGTCAGACAACCCAAAAAGCCAAGATGTGTCGAAAAGAAATAAGATTTCAGATAAAAAACTGGAAGGATTTTCAGAAGTTATATGATTCGTGAAGAAGAGCTTGTCAGTAAACTGAACTATTAATCAAATGCTTATCTTTTTGATCAAAATAATGTAATTGGTCATATTTAAAAATATAGGTACAATGACATCAATGATTACAAAGGGGTAGTAACAGTTACTTGAATTCTATCTAAAACTATGTAAATATATGCACCATGAATAGATTAGTATCGATCAGCAAAGCTGCTAACATACTCGGTGTTTCAATAAGCACTGTACGACGTTGGGAATTGGAAGGCAAGATAACATCCGAAAAACGTGCAGACGGCGGTCATCGACGATATGACATATCGAAACTTAAACCAGACGAATATCGCCAGACAAAAGATCGCCGCAAAACAATAGGCTATGCTCGCGTTAGCAGTCATGACCAAGTAAAAGATTTAGAACGTCAAAAGGAATTACTTGAATTATATTGTGCTAAGCAAGGTTGGACGTTTGAGATCATCTCTGACTTAGGTTCTGGAATGAATTATTATAAAAAAGGATTAAAACAATTACTCAATGAAATATTATCGGGTAATATTTACCGGCTTGTTATAACGCACAAAGACCGCTTATTGAGATTTGGTGCAGAATTAATATTTTCAATATGTGCAGCGAAAGAAGTTGAAGTAGTGATTTTAAATAAAGGCGAAGAAGGACGTTTTGAAGAAGAATTAGCAAAAGATGTTTTAGAGATAATAACAGTTTTTTCAGCGCGGCTGCATGGAAGCCGATCTCGAAAAAATCAAAAATTATTAGAAGGCATGAAGCGAGCGGTAAAAAATGTTGTTAGCACATAGAATTGAATTAAAAGGCAATAATAAACAAAACACCTATTTTGCAAAAGCAAGCGGTGTTGCACGCCAAGCCTATAATTGGGCTTTAAATGAATGGCAGCAAGAATATGCAGCCGGAGATAACCCCACAGAAACAGCATTGCGAAGAAAATTAAATAGTATCAAGCGAGAAAAATTTCCTTGGATGTTAGATGTCACCAAGAATGCTCCGCAAATGGCCATTATTCAATTAGGCCAAGCGTTTAAAAATTTTTTTGCGAAACGATCGAGCTATCCTCAGTTTAGAAAAAAATGGCAGGACGATCGTTTTACACTGACCAATGATCAATTTTCTGTTAACGCTTCACGCATACGTATCCCCCATTTAGGATGGGTACGTATGCGTGAGTCGTTGCGTTTTGTGGGAAAAATACTATCAGCAACGATTTCACGATCGGCAGACAAATGGTTTGTTAGTATTACTGTCGATACCCCAGCTAAACCGATTCAAACAGCAAACGAAAACCAAGTGGCTGTTGGAGTTGATTTAGGGGTATCTGATTTTGCGACTCTTTCAACCGGTAAAAAAGAACCAGGCCCTAAACCCCATAAAGCACTGCTTGCTCGTTTAAAACGATTATCACGAAACTTAAGTCATAAAAAGAAAGGCTCAAATAATCGTCATAAAGCGCGGCTAAAGCTGGCACGTTTACATCGTCGCATTTCAGATATTCGTCGTGATGCTATCCATCAATTGACTAGGCAATTGATTAAAACATTCGACATTATCGGAATAGAAGATTTAAATGTGAAAGGCATGATGAAAAATCGCAAGCTATCGCGTTCTATTGCAGATATGGGATTTTTTGAGTTTCGCCGGCAATTAGAGTACAAAGCAGCTATACATAATAAAAAAATAGTTGTAGTCGATAGATGGTTCCCAAGCAGTAAAACATGTTGTGTATGCGATTATAAATTAGAGATATTACCACTATCAGAACGAGAATGGGTTTGTCCTGGTTGCAAAAAGTACCACGACAGAGAGATCAACGCAGCAATTAATATAGAAAAACAGGCGGTAAGTTCTACCGTGTCAGCTTGTGGAGCATCCTCTAATGGGACAGTAGTTAACGCTACTGTTAGTTATGGTGTGATGAAGCAAGAATTTAACACTGAATCGGCATGAGCAGATTTGGATAGGTTTAAAAGAACGGTTAAATGACATGGCTACAGCAGAACAAATAAAAGCACTAATCAAAAGTCATGCCGGACGTGATGATACCCACTTCTACTCTATTGCTATGCAAATGGCTGCTCAAGCTGCTAGACAAGGGCATTCTCGATTAGCAAATGAACTCCGTGAACATAACACGCTTCGCGCGAGCTTGCCCTAATCTTCGCTCAATTGAGTCCTTAAAAATGGAAATTCCTATATATTGAACTTATAGACAAAGTAAAAGAAAATGGATTTGAGCATGAACAAGTAAGCTCTATTACCCCTATATCTCAACCTCGCGGTGAGCTCACAGGTTTGCTTTCCGTATCATATCCAAAAAATCAATTATCAGAACTTATAGCATCCGAAAATAGAACGAATCGACTGCAGCGCATACTTTTAGAACAAAGACAAAAAAGTAAGCTTGCTGATCATGGTTTACAACCAAGAAGAAAAATTTTATTGTTTGGCCCTCCCAGTACTGGCAAAACCTTCACAGCCTCAGCCTTAGCAGGGGAATTGCATTTACCTTTGTATACCATTCTTTTGGATGGTTTGATTACAAAATATATGGGTGAAACAGCCGCCAAGTTAAGAATAATTTTTGATAACATCGATAAAGTCAAAGGGATATATTTTTTTGATGAGTTTGATGCTATCGGTGCTCACAGACACTCTCAAAATGATGTTGGTGAAATACGAAGAGTTCTAAATTCATTTTTACAATTTCTGGAACAAAGTAACTCATCAGGTATTATATTAGCAGCAACAAATAATCTTGACCTGTTAGACAAAGCATTGTTTAGAAGATTTGATGATGTTATTGAGTATAATTTACCTGATGAAAAACTAGCGATAGACACTTTTAAAAATAACCTCACAATATATAGTAGAAAAAATATAGATTACTCTATCCTTGCTGAAGCAAGCAAAGGATTAAGTTTTGCAGAAATATGCAAAGCATGCGAAAACGCTATCAAACATGTAATTCTAAATGAAGAATCTAATAAATTATCTATGGATATATTGCTAACAAGTATAAAAGAACAAATGGCATCACATACCAGATAATTTATAGAGATTTTTAATGTCTAATTTCAGAAGCAAGCTTATACACTTTATACTTAGAGATAATGCTAAGCCACAACCATATACTTCAACCAAACAATTTCCTAGAGCCAAATTTCCTGAGCGAAACAGATTGGAACATGCCAATCATTTACTTTCTCAATTAACCACTTCCTACAATCAAAAAATTGATGAGCGAAAGCAAATTCCCAAGGGAGCTCCAGCACCTGACGGCATTTTTTTGGAATTTGAAGGAGAAGCTGGAGCTGATTTAGATTTTAAAAAACTAGACTTGCCCAAATATAATATTGAACTATTAAATGTAAAAAAAATTCAAAAAGACCAACAAAAAAAACCATAGCGACAATTTTTGTTCCTGACGATAAGATACAAGTCTTCATTAAACGTATTGAACAATATAGAGAGCAGGAAACTCTGAAAGGCAAGCCAAAATTCAGAGCTTTTATCTAAACGTTGGTTATACCCATGGTTATACCGAAAAGAAAAATTAAGGCTTTAAATCGTAATATATCATGAAAATTTCCTCATTTTTCATGGCGTCCCAGGGCGGATTCGAACCGCCGACCTGCCCCTTATGAGGCGCAAGGCTTTAATCTAGCACTAGATTAATAAACCCATAATCCATTGTAAAATATAAGTTTAATTATATTGATTTACCCAGCTCTGTCTATTAGAATCCGTGACTATCTGTAAATTTGGCTATACCTGTGGCTATACCGAGTATCAGCCAACGTCAACTATGGACAGGAGTGATTATGGCACAAAAGAGTGATAACAATAATAAACTAACTATTCGCAACAGTACGGCGGAATTCCTTATTTTTACCCAGCAGGCTGGCGAACGTGGTATTGAAGTACGTTACGAAGAAGGCTCGATCTGGTTAACGCAGAAATTGATGGCTGAATTGTTTGATGTAACAACGGCCAATGTGAACACACATATTAAGAATATATATGAAGAGAAAGAACTTGTACAAAATTTAACTATTAAAGAATTCTTAATAGTTCAAAAAGAGGGCGAGAGAAAGGTTTCTCGTAGCATTGAGCATTATAACTTGGATGTCATCATATCTGTTGGCTATCGTGTTAATTCCAAGCGTGCTACACAATTTCGCCAATGGGCAACCCAAGTTTTGAAAGAATTTGCAATCAAAGGCTTTGTACTTGATAAAAAGCGACTGGAGAATGGCAGCTTTCTTGGCGAAGATTATTTTGAGCGCCTACTAGAAGAAATTCGAGAAATCCGGCTTAGTGAGCGTCGTTTTTATCAAAAAATTACTGATATTTATGCAACCAGTGTTGACTACAATAAGAACGCACCAACTACACGAGATTTTTTCGCTAAAGTACAAAATAAACTGCATTATGCCATTCATGGTCACACTGCATCAGAGCTTATACTCAATCGCGCAGATAGCAATAAACCTCATATGGGGCTCACAAGCTGGGAACATAGTCCGCACGGCAAAGTGCTTAAAACTGATGTGCCAGTTGCAAAAAATTATCTGACAGCAGAAGAATTAAATTCTCTGGGTCGCATAGTCAATGCCTATTTAGAGTTAGCAGAAGATCGCGCCATACGTAAAATTCCCATGACCATGGAAGACTGGGCTACCCGATTAGATAAATTTCTTGAATTTGACGAACGCGACGTATTGCAAAATTCAGGGAAAATCAGCGCAAAAATTGCGAAAGATCATGCTGAAAGTGAGTTTGAAAAATACCGCATTATTCAAGATCGTCTTTTTGAATCTGATTTTGATAGAGAAATTAAAGACCTGCTTACAGAGACCAATTAGCCTCTATGATTTCAACCATTTTAAGTGAAAGAGTATTACTATGAGTTCTAATAAAAAAACACCAATAGTGCCAGAAAAAAATGACCGTAAACAACGCGGACGTGTTGATCGCAGCGTTATGTTTCCTGTAGCCCCTCCAAAAGTGGAGCTGCCTGCTGAGTATAATCAATGGGTTACTGATTTAAAAAAGCGCATTCATTCAGAACGATTACGTGTTGTTTTAGCTAGCAATGCTGCGATGGCATTGCTGTATTGGGAGATAGGCCAAAGTATTCTTGAGAAACAACAGGCTCAAGGATGGGGTAAGAAGATTATTGATCGCTTATCCTTTGATTTGCAGGAACAATTCCCTGAAATGAAAGGGTTTTCTCCTCGCAACCTTAAATATATGCGTGCTTTTGCTGCAGCTTGGTCTAATCGTGAAATTGTGCAACGTAGCGTTGCACAATTATCTTGGCGCCATAATATTACACTTTTGGAAAAGCTTAAGACGCAAGAGGAACGGCTATGGTATGCCATGAAAGCTTATGAGTTTGGCTGGTCATATAATATTCTTGCAATACAAATAGAAGTTAAAGCACACCTACGCTTAGGTAAAGCACAAAACAACTTTCTCACAACACTACCTCCTGCAGATTCTGATTATGCGGCACAGGTTTTTAAAGACCCATACCTATTTGATTTTCTTGGAACAGACGCACCACGACGTGAAAAAGAATTAGAACAAGGCTTGATTGATCATGTTCAAAAATTCTTATTAGAGCTTGGGCAAGGCTTTGCTTTTGTTGGCCGCCAAGTGCATCTGGAATTAGGAGATCAAGATTTTTATGCAGATTTACTTTTTTATCATCTTAAATTGCGTTGCTATATAGTCGTGGAGCTAAAAGCACGAGCATTTGAGCCAGGTGATAATACTAAACTAGGCATGTATATGCATGCTGTAGACAAATTACTATGCCATCCTAATGATAAGCCTTCCCTGGGTTTACTTTTAGTGAAGGAAAAAAATCGAGTTTTAGTTGAATATGCTTTAAGAGGTACTAATCGTCCAATCAGCGTTGCGCAATGGGAAACTCAATTAACCCAATCATTGCCTGACAATTTAAAAGGAAGCTTACCTAGCATTGAAGAAATCGAAGCTGAATTAAGTAGTGATTTTAGTGATGTGACGGAATGACGTATGGGAAAACTCAATGCTAAATTAGTCGAACATACCAAACCTGAAAAAAAAGAATTTCGCTTACCTGATGGAGAAGGACTTTTTCTTCGAGTGCGCCCGAGCGGGGCAAAAAGCTGGTTATTTTGCTTTAGGATTGGTTCAGATAGAACTTGGCGTCAAATGACACTGGGTTCACTGGATGAATTGTCTTTAAAAGCGGCACGTGATCAATTAAAAGAATTAAAGCAATTAGTCAGAAATGGTATTGATCCTCGCAATACAAGAGCAGCTCATAAAACAGAAAACATACAGGCAATATCCATGCAGGTGTTATTTGATTCGTGGATAGACTACTTAAAGGTAACTAAAGATGTAACTGCAACATGGATCAAACGTCATGAAGATCGTTGGAGATTACATTTAAAAACGCCATTAGCAAACATACTTGTAAAAGATGTAACACACGCGCATCTGGCTAGCGCATTAGAAGCCATGACTCGCAAAAAAATCAAAGAAGAAACTCGCAAAGCCTTAACTACGCTTAATAAATTATTGAATTATGCTTTAACACGGCATTTTATTGAGGTAAATCCTGCACGCGTGTTAAAGCCACAGGATTTTGCAGCAACTGCTAATTCTCCTCGGGATCGAGTATTAACCTTAATAGAATTACGCAGATTATGGTTGGCACTAGATCAAACTAGTGACCTTACTCAATCCGATGAAAATAAGTCGCCTATATCCATTGTTATCAGCAATGCTGTAAAGTTATTAATTCTTACTGGGGCTCGTCGTTCTGAAATAGCAGGTATGCGTAAAGAGGAATTAAGACTAAACGAAAGTATATGGATTATCCCTAAAGAAAGAACCAAAAACGGGCGAGAGCACACCGTTTATCTTTCACCATTAGCCATTGAACTCATCAAGATGTTAGAACCTATATCGAATAATTCTCCTTTTGTTTTTGACACACGCCGTTATCCAACACATGGACATATTCATCCGGATACGTTAACGGGTGTTATTGCTCGTTTACGGGGAACAGCAAAAGGGAATAAAAAGAAAAATAGTGATTCTGCCCCATTAGAAGATATCCCATTATTTAGCATTCATGATCTGCGAAGAAGTGCTGCAACAGCATGGGGTGAATATTTAAAAACAGAACCTCATGTAATTGAAAAAATGCTTAACCATCAGCCATTAAATAAACTAATTGCAACCTATCAGCGCGCAGTTTATGCCGAAGAGCAAAAGCAAGCTTGGCTAGCTTGGGGAAATTTAGTGGAACATCAAATAATGCAAGAACCAGGCAATATTGTGCAACTTATGCGAGCAAATCGATGATTATAAAATTAAAACAATTTTATTACGGATATCTAGAGAATTTAACCCTATCCATAATGATTAAGCAAATTAAGGACAAATATGATTTTAAAGAGGAGTTTGATTTTTATGGTTGGTTGCGCAATATTAAAAGTTGGTCTGACCTATACAACGAACATAAAGATCAGCCTGTAACCCAATTTGTTAGGTTCATTCTGGATCGGCTTACTTGTTTTGTTGAAGAAATCACGGTTCACTGCCTTCAAGCAAAAATGCCAAATGGAACTTCATTTATAGAACTCCCCCTCTCCAATAGAAATTTTGAGATGCCACTACGATTTCGTGTTGCAATGCACCACTTAATCATAATGATAGAACAATCATTGATGATGATTTAGTCCTCTTTATGACAAAATCTTTAAAATGAAATAGGTTTTAATAGCATAAATTCATCTATCTATGAACAATTCGAAGCAAATTTTAATTATATTATAATTAATTGAAAAATAAATAAGTAATATTATTTTATGAGCAAATTTGACGTTATATTAAGAATATTCTATAATAAACAAAATGAGGTGATTTTATGAAAGTCACATTTAAAGACAGCTTAGAATATAAAGCAATACAACGATTAAACAGAATACGTAGCAACATTGTACTACGCAAAGATTTTAATATGCTTGAAGGAAGCCAGAGCCAAATAACGCGTGTCCTCAATAAATTAATTGCCAACAAAAAACTCGTAAAAATTGGGTTCGGAATATACGCAAAAGCTTATCTATCTAAATTCACTGATATCCCTCTTATTGAAGGGGGCATTGATGCTGCTTTTAATAATGCACTAAAAAAATTGGGGGTATCTTTCGAACCAGGATCAGCAGAAAAAGAATACGCCGCCGGACTCACAACTCAAATTCCTGCAAGAAAAATTGTTCGATTAAAGAGCCGCTGTCGTCGTCAGATCAGCTATGGCAAAGCAAACTTAAGTTTTGAGAAAAACATTAATGCAAAATAACACTCTAACAGAACAAATTGATGCAACCTATTCTTTGACTGGCATATCCCCGAGCATTATCGAAAAAGACTATTACATTACGCGTTTACTTAATAAAATCGCACGCGTCAATGACAATTATTTTAAATTAGTCTTTGCTGGCGGAACCAGTCTTGCCAAAGCTTACCGCCTTACTCAAAGAATGTCTGAAGATATTGATTTCAAATTGATTACCTTGGTAGAAACCCTCTCCACAAAAAAACAAAGAATAGCATTTAGTGATTTTAGAAAAAAAATTATAGCTGAATTAGACAATACCGAATTTACATGTCATCCACAGCCAACTGAGGGAAGAAATACACATGTAAAAATTCATGTTGATTATCCAGCCATCTACCCTAAAGACAAAAACATCCGAGATTTTATTTTGCTCGAACTAACTATTTCTCAAAATAAATTACCCATACAAGAATTTTTTATTAATTCCATCATAGATGAATCATTAAAGCTAAATGAAATACTGCACGATTGCAAAATAGAATGTCTTAACAGTGAGGAAACGGCCGCAGAAAAATGGGTCGCATTAACACGTCGCGCAGCATATGCAATGCGTTTTCCTGAAAAGAAAGAAGACGAAAAAAATGCTCTTGTTCGTCACGTTTATGATTTATACGTTATTTCTCAACAAATCAAACTGAGTGATAATTTTTTTCATCTTGTACAATCTATCATGCATGAGGATAAAAAAAAGTATAAATCACAACATCCTGAATATTATTCTCATCCTGTTGACGAAATCAACTATTCAATTCAATCACTGCATCAGAAGGATTTTAAAGATTATTATGAAAATTTTTTAGAGTCTATGGTCTATGGAGAAAGTGCACCGTCATATGCACATGCATTAGGTTTAATAGAAAAGATAAGCATGCAAGTAATAGATTTATTACAGAATCTTTAAAATAAAATAGGTTTTAATATGGAAAATAACTATTGGCTAAACAAATGGCAAACAAATGATATTGCTTTTCATGAGGAAAATGTTAATGCTGATTTGATTGCTTATATTCATAAATTAAATTTGAAGCCAGGCGATTATATCTTTGTTCCACTTTGTGGAAAAACGAAAGATATGCTTTGGCTTGCTGAAAAAGGATTTCATGTTATTGGTATTGAATTAAGCTCGATTGCTTGTGATGATTTTTTTGATGAACTTAATATTAAACCTCATGTTACAAAACAATCTAAATTTAAAAAATATACATATAACAACATTATATTATTTTGCGGGGATTTATTTAACTTAACAAGTTCTGATTTACCTATTATTCATGCGGTATATGATTGCAAAGCCTTAATCGCACTGCCGTCTGATTTGCGAAAAAAGTACATTGATCATATTGTAAAATGCTTCGGAACAAATATTAAAATTTTATTGCTGACAAGAGAAACCAGTTGCCCAGTGAAACCGCCGCCTTTTCCAGTAAATAAAGCCGAAATAGATTTATTATATGGTTCTTATTTTGATGTTCAGCTATTAAAAAATCTGTCCATAACTGATATTCCAGAACGATTAGCCAAAAAAGGATACACTGAAATAATAGAAAACGTTTATCTGATCTCAGAAAAAAACATGTAATTTATTTTTCCCCGTCTGATATATTTTGATTTTTATATGGAACTGTTTTTTGTTCTGCCTGGTTAGCGTTGCTTTTATCATAATTAGAAAATATAAAAAATTGAAAATAATATTAGGGCAAGAAAAAATAAAGCGCCTGAAATAATTTTTGTATTCATCGATGCATAATAGCTCCAATGCTTTTTTGTTCCATATTCATCTTTATCTTCATTATAGAATTTATGAGCATATATCATAATCGAGTCGCCATACAATTGATCAAACCAAAAAGATAGTAACGAA
>Ga0207115_1020_pt1 | contig 29368 bp, 29 predicted proteins | sample Alteio_BWMinHeat_46_FD_153536 | JGI IMG/M metagenome (GOLD analysis project Ga0207115, IMG submission 153536) | Enriched cells from forest soil in Barre Woods Harvard Forest LTER site, Petersham, Massachusetts, United States -... | ecosystem: Environmental > Terrestrial > Soil > Temperate forest >...
GTACTTGTTATAGGTTCTTTGCCCTTGGTTTTTAATAGCAAAGGAGTTTTATCAGAAACAGAGGAGTACTATACTTTTCACAGTTAGTTTTTACATTTTTTAATCATTGCTAAACTAACCTTTGAACGAGATTCTCGATGGATATAGCCCGTGATAAATCGTCCTGCTTGAATTAATTTTTCTAATGAAACACCCGTATTAATATTTAACCCATTTAAAAAATATAAAACATCTTCTGTAGCAACATTACCTGAGGCACCTTTTGCATAAGGACAGCCACCTAATCCAGCAACAGAACAATCAATAATATGTATGCCGCTTTGTAATGCGACATAAATATTTGTTAATGCTTGGCCAAACGTATCATGAAAATGCACAGCAATATGCTGCACGGGAATTTTTTCTTTTACTGCATCTAATAATGTATTCGTTTTTTTCGGTGTGCCTACCCCGATGGTATCCCCCAACGACACTTCATAGCAACCCCATTGCATTAACATGTCCGCTAAATTTGCCACTTTTTCAGGTGATATATCACCTTCATAAGGACAGCCTAAAACACAGGAAATATATCCTCGTACTTTAAGATTATTTTTTTTTGCAATATCGATTAACTCAACAGTGATTTTATTATTCTCAGCGACAGATCGATTCGTGTTTTTTTTACTGAACTGCTCAGAAGGTGTAGAAAATACAGCAATTTCCTTCACGCCAACCGTTAATGCATTTTCTAAGCCTTGTTTATTCATGATGATAACAGGATACTCAATGGCTACATTTTTTGAAATATGTTGATAAACATCCTTATGATCAGCCAATTGGGGTATCCATTTAGGTGATACAAAACTAGTAACTTCGATGACTTTTAATCCCGTTGTTGATAACTGATTAATAAATTCAATCTTAACATCCGTAGGTATTATTTTAGCTTCATTTTGTAGCCCATCTCTGGGACTCACTTCAACTAACTTCACGTAAGAAGGAAAAGACACGTTTATTCTCCTATAAAAAAAGGTTTTCTTTTTTCATTAAATGCTTTTATTCCTTCTTCTCTATCTTTTGTTAGCAATAAGCGATGATAGGCTTTTAATTCAAAATGATACCCTGTTTTAATACTCAGTTGTTGTGTTGTATTTAATGATTTCTTAATTTGTTGAATAGCTAAAGGTGCATTTGCACAAATGGTCTTGGCTGTGGTCAATACATCAGATAATAACTGATGAGATTCACATATTTTATTGATAATTCCCCAATGAAATGCTTCTTTGGCAGTGAATGATTGGCCTGTGAATGTCAATTCTTTTGCTCTGCGTAAGCCGCATGCGCGGGGCAAATGTTGTGTGCCCAATGCACCTGGCATAATTCCCCATTTTACTTCAGACTGTGCAAATATAGCGGTATCAGCCGCATAGGCAAAGTCACTGGCTAATATTATTTCCAGACCACCACCATAAGCGGCTCCATTGACAGCACTGATCACGGGAATAGGACATTCAAGCATAGTAATGATTGCTTTTCTTAGAACAGTCAATTGATCTTTCCAAGCTGTTAATGTGATATGTTTTCTTTCTTTTAAATCAGCGCCCGCACAAAATGTATCACCTGCTCCTGTGATGATGACACAACGTAATTTTTTAGGATTTTTTTTTAAAAATTTCCATAGTTGATACAATTCATTTCTCATATCTGTATTAATCGCGTTGTGTATTTGGGGACGATTCAATGTAATAATTAAAATATCTTTATCATATTGTTCAAGTTGTAAGGTTTCAAAATTCATTGATCATCCTTAGAGATTTCAAATGCTTCGCATTGGGCTACGCGGAATTTATTGCTTCCTCACATTCTAAATAAACCAAACATTGTTTTTTTAATAGGAGCGCATAGCGCAACAGTGAGTCCCCAAGCAAGTGTTTTTCGTGTATCTATCGGATCAATAATTCCATCGTCCCAAAGACGTGCGCTTGAGTAATAAGCACTACTTTGATGGGCATATTGCTCTAAAATAGGGGTTTTCAGTGCTTTTTCATCAGCTGTCGTCCATGCCTCTCCCAAGCGTTCTTTTTTTTCGCGAGTCACTTGGGCTAATACATTAGCCGCTTGTTCACCACCCATAACTCCTATTCGTGCATTAGGCCACATCCATAGAAATCGTGGTGCATACGCTCTACCACACATAGCATAATTACCTGCACCAAAACTTCCTCCGATAATCACCGTTAATTTAGGAACATTAGCACAAGCAACTGCCGTCACTAATTTAGCGCCATTTTTTGCAATTCCTTCTGCTTCAAATTTACTGCCTACCATAAATCCAGTAATATTTTGTAAAAATACCAGTGGAATATTTCGTTGACAGCATAGCTCAACAAAGTGGGTTCCTTTTAAGGCCGATTCAGAAAATAAAACACCATTATTAGCAATAATACCAATAGGAATCCCTTTAATACGCGCAAAACCGCATATTAGTGTTTTTGCATACTGTGATTTGAATTCGTCAAATAATGATCCATCAACAATGCGAATAATAATTTCGCGTACATCAAATGGATAACGCGAATCGGATGGAATAATGCCGTATAATTCTTGCGGATTATATTTCGGTTCCTTTGATTCGTTTATCATTAAAGAAGAGATTTGTTGATAATTAAGATGAGAAATAATACGGCGTGTAATCTGTAAAGCATCCTTATCATTTTCTGCATAATGATCTGCAACGCCGGAAATGCGGCAATGGACATCTGCACCACCTAATGCTTCTGCTGTGACGATTTCCCCTGTTGCAGCTTTCACTAAAGGAGGGCCGGCTAAAAATATGGTGGCTTGTTTTCCCACCATGACGGATTCATCTGCCATCGCGGGAACATATGCACCGCCTGCTGTACATGAACCCATAACAACGGCTATTTGGGGAATACCTTGAGCTGACATGTTGGCTTGATTAAAGAAAATGCGGCCAAAATGCTGTTCATCCGGGAAAACTTCGTCTTGCATCGGCAAATAAGCACCGCCAGAATCGACTAAATAAATACAGGGCAAATGATTTTCCGCTGCAATTTGTTGAGCACGTAAATGTTTTTTAATGGTAATAGGATAATATGTTCCTCCTTTTACGGTAGCATCATTTAAAATAATCATACATTTTATTTGATGAACATAACCTATGCCCGTAATAATACCTCCTGCAGGGATTTCATCATGATACAATTTATAACCTGCAAAAGCAGATAATTCTAAAAAATCGGTATTTGGATCCAATAGTAATTGAATTCTTTCGCGGGGTAATAATTTACCATGGGCTCGATGACGATCATGTGCTGATGCACGGCCTCCTTCTGATATTTTTTCGAGTTTCTGTTTTAAATCATCGACAAGAGAACGCATCATGACTGCATTTGTTTGAAAGATTTCACTTTGAGGATCTATTTGCGTTTGAAAGATTGTCATTGCATCTCCAAAAATAAATCCCGGCCTATGATCTTACGACGAATTTCTGTGGTGCCAGCACCAATTTCATAGAGTTTTGCATCGCGGAACAGGCGCCCTGTGGGGAATTCATTCATATATCCATTAGCTCCTAAACATTGGATAGCTTGTGATGCCATCCAAGTGGCCTTTTCAGAGGTATATAGGATGACAGCTGCTGAATCTTTTCGTGATATATTCCCTTTATCAAAGACCTTAGCAACAGCATATAAATAGGCACGTGATGTATTTAAAGCAACATACATATCGGCTAATTTTTCTTGGATCAATTCAAATTCACCAATCGATTTGCCAAATTGCTGGCGTTCATGAACATAAGGTAACACGATGTCCATGCACGATTGCATGATTCCTATAGGGCCTGCTGCTAAAATAAGACGTTCAATATTCAGACCTTGCATTAATATTTTTTTGCCTTCATTAAGAGAGCCTAATATATTTTCTTCAGGAACAATACAATTTTCAAAAATCAATTCACTTGTATTGGATCCTCTCATGCCGAGTTTATCAAGTTTTTGTGCCGTACTAAAACCGTTAAACGGTTTTTCAATAATAAATGCAGTGATTCCGTGTGATCCCGCTATTTTATCTGTTTTAGTATATACTACTAATACATCGGCATCTGGGCCATTCGTGATCCACATTTTTGTGCCATTTAAAATATATTGATTTCCTTTTTTTTCAGCACGTAATTGCATGTTCATCATATCAGAACCTGCATTGGCTTCGCTGATGGCCAAAGCGCCAATATAATCCCCACTGCAAAGAAGAGGAAGATATTTTTTCTTTTGTGCTGGCGTGCCATGTAAACGGATTTGATTAACACAAAGATTAGAATGAGCACCATAACTTAGACCGACTGCAGCGGATGCGCGACTGATTTCTTCCATAACGACAATATGTTCTAAATAACCTAGACCTGAACCGCCATCCTGTTCTTCTACTGTGATACCGAGAATCCCTAATGCACCTAATTTTTTCCATAATTCAATAGGAAATTGATTTTCCTTATCGATAAGTGAAGCGAAAGGTGCAATTTCTTTTTTAGCAAATTCTCTTACTGCATGGCGTAAAATATCGATTGTTTCACCTAATTGAAAATCAAAATGCATGATTTTTTCCTATAATCCTAAATTCGGTAGTAGGAATGGCATAAAATGAAAAAAGGCAAAGAATGTAACGGTTTTTTCGAGATTTTTTCATTTTATGCCATTCCTACTGCCGAATTTAGAATACTCATAAAGTTGCCCATGCTGGTTTAGGATAATGATAAATCCTTTTCTAAATGTTTGATAACGGCTGCTAAAAAGCGGGAAGCTTCTCCTCCTGTTACAGCGCGATGATCAAATGTTAAAGATAATGGAATAATACGGCAAATCATGATTTGCCCATTACGGACACCTGGAACCTCACGTATTTTACCTGAACCTAAAATAGCGACCATGGGTGGAACCACCATAGGAGTTGCGTAGCGTCCAGCTATCATACCAAAATTGGATAAAGTAATGGTGGCACCTTGTAAATCGCTAGGTGGAATGGTGCGAGAACGAACGGATGTTTTATAAGTATTAATTTTTTCACGTAATTGTTCGGGTGTTTGATGGGCTATGTCCTTTAAAACAGGAACAAATAAACCATCTATTGTATCCATGGCTAAACCTAAATGAATTTCGGTATGTAAACAACGTTCCATGTTTTTATTATCGAACCATGCATTCAATGAAGGTTCGGCTGTTGCACCGGCGATAATCGCTTGAATTAAATGTACTGTAATATCTGTGTCGTGAGGAATATCAGTAATATCGGCATCATCGATAATAGTTACTGCGGCTATTTCTTGATGGGCAACTGCTGTGGTAATCGCCATGAATCGTCGTACGCTATGTACTGATTCCACTTTACCTGGTAATTTTGATGATTTTGTAGCGATTTTTTTCACATCGTCCAGTGTAATTTGTCCCAGTGGGCCAGATGGTGTTACTAGGCTGAGATCAACATTTAATTGTTTTGCTAAGGCGCGGACATTAGGCATAGCCTTGATCGTTGCAGTTTGTGTTTTACTGGCTGAACCAATAATCATGGATTCTTCGTTTAATACATTTTCGCTTTCTTCTAGTCGGCCTACGACAGAGTTTTTATTTTTTGATAAAGTTTTTGTATCTTGATCTTTCGAGAGCACTGCATTTTTATCTTTTGATAAATCTCCTGTATCTTGCTCTTTCGAGAGCACTGCGTTTTTATCTTTTGATAAATCTCCTGTATCTTGCTCTTTCAATGGCACTGCATTGCCTTTATCTTTTGACAATGCGACAGAATCCTCAAAAGCTAATAGAGGCGCATGTGTTTTAATAATATCCCCCACATTTCCATATAATTTTGCGATTTTTCCTGATTGTGCAGCGGGGACTTCGACAACTGCCTTCGCTGTTTCTAATGAAACAAGAGGTTGATCAACTGTGACAACATCACCTACTTTAACAAACCATTCATGAATTTCAGCTTCAGCTAATCCTTCACCTAAGTCGGGCAAATGAAAAATAGTCATGCATACTCCATGGTATATTGCACTGCAGATAAAATATCGTTTTCACTCGGTAAATAAAAATGTTCTAAACGTGCATAAGGCACAATCGTATCGTACCCCGTTACACGTTGGACAGGCGATTTAAGAAACATTAATCCATGCTCTGCAATATGTGCCGAAATCGTTGCGCCTACACCGCCTTCTCGCGGAGCTTCATGGATAATAACACATCGACCTGTTTTTTCGACAGAAGCTAGAATAGTTTCTAAATCCAGCGGTTTAATCGTTGCAACATCAATCACTTCTGCATGGATTCCTTCTTTTGCTAATGTATTCGCAGCGGCCAAGGTTTCTTTTATCATCGCACCCCATGTCACTAATGTTACATCATTTCCAACCCTTAACGTAAAACAAGTATCTAATGGTAATGCTTTCCCATCATTAGGAACGTCTTGCTTTGCCCAACGATATAAACGTGATGGTTCAAGAAAAATAACAGGATCAGGATTGCGAATAGAAGCTAATAATAATCCATAGGCACGCAAAGGGGATGAAGGAATCACTACACGTAATCCAGGGATATGAGCATAGAGTGCTTCCGTGCTTTCGGAATGATGCTCTGGAGAACGAATACCGCAACCGTAGGGAGTACGAAAAACCACAGGACAGTTTAAACGTCCGCGGGTGCGATTGCGTATGCGTGAGGCATGATTAATAATTTGATCGAGAGCAGGATAACTAAATCCCATAAATTGAAATTCTGCAACCGGTTTTAAACCTTGAATTGCCATACCAATAGCAACACCTGCAATCATGGATTCAGCTAAAGGAGTATCACGAACACGTTCTGGCCCAAATTTATCAAGTAATCCAACAGTGGCACGAAATACACCGCCATCTTTTCCAACATCTTCTCCTAATATAATGATCGTCGAATCGTTTTCCATTTCATATGTCAGCGCTTGATCGATTGCTTCCACGAGAGTTATTTCAGCCATGAAATGATTCTCCTCTTTTTTTTAATTGATTACGTTGATCTTGATATGCAATGGGTAATTTTTCATAAAGGTAATCAAACATCACTTCGGGAGGAGCAGGTGGCGTATTTAAATAGATTTGTACTGCTTTTTCTACATGTTCTGCACAGGTTTTTTTTATTTCTTCTTCATTTTCTTCAGACCATTGGTGATTGATTTCTAGATATTTACGCAAACGAATAATGGGCTCTTTTTTCCATTCTTGTTCGCGATAATGGCTGGGTTCATAGCGGCTGGCATCATCTGCTGTTGTGTGATCATGATGACGGTATGTTATCATTTCTAATAAGGTGGGTGTGTGGTTTTCGCGTGCTTTTTTCAAAGCAATATCTACCCGTTCACGCACGGCAATGATATCATTGCCATCGATTTGTTCGCCATCAAATCCTGCTGCAATGGCTTTTTGTGCTAATGTTTTTGCACTAGACTGAGCGCTACGATGCACAGAGATGGCCCATTGATTATTACTGACAACAAAAACTACCGGTAATTTCCAAACACCCGCTAAATTCATCGCTTCATAAAAATCACCTTCAGAGGTACCGCCATCACCACACGTCACAAGTACTGCACCTTTTTCTTTTTTTATTTTAATTGCTGTTGCAGCGCCTACTGCATGAAGTGTTTGGGTACTAATAGGAACACTGTAAGGAAAATCTTTTCCCCCACAATTAAAACAATTTCCCCGTTCATCACCACCCCAATACAGTAAAATTTCTGTTAAGGTAACACCACGCTGTAATAATGTTGCTACATCACGATAGTAAGGAACAAAAATATCTTCTTTTTGTAATGCGTCACCGACACCAACAAATATGGCTTCTTGACCGCGGGTTGAGGGGTATGTTCCTAATTTACCTGTACGTTGCAATGCAATTGCTTTTGTATCAAACATACGATTTAACATCATTAATTGATATAAATGCACTATGTGATAGGGATCTTTTGCAAATTCGGGCAAAGCACTGACAAGCTGGATGTCTTCATTGAGAATTTGATAATAGGGAATTTCAAAACGTGCGACGATTTCCAAGATAAAAACTCCTATAAATTCCTTTTGCGCATTATTACATATACTTCACCTCGGCACAATTTGCGCTTTTTAGCGCTCGGCCGTAGGTTAGCAAAGCGTTCCAAACGTGCGCATAGTGATTCATATGCAAGTGGTATAGATACTTTATCATAGATGCAAGAGCCATCTTTATCGTCAAATAAATCATTTAGATCATTACTTAAACATATATAATTATAAATATATCATCCTATACTTGGTAATAGAAATCACGTTAAGCGAAAAAAGCAAAAAAGGTCACAATTTTTTCGTTTTACCTGATTTCTACTGAAAAATTTATAGTCATGTACAAAGGATACTTGCTTTTTCATACATGACGCGTTATTTATCGATAACACAAATTTATAGGAGAAATAAATATGCAACCAAGACAAGAATTAGTTGAACCTGAAGCTATTAAATATGCGATTCATTTATATCAGCAATCAAGAAGTGAAACGGCACCTCCCCAAAGAATTTATAACGGAATATCAATAGGCGTTTCTTATGTTGCAGAAGCCATACATAATACATTTATTAAACCTGTAGAATCTAATAAAATCGACAAACGAGAAAAACTATGTAATGAATTTATCACGCTTGCTGATAACATTACTCCTGAAAATATTGTTAAATCTCTTGTTAGAATAGGTGAAGAAGCCGATGCTATACAAAGAAAGGAATTAAAAAGATTCGCAATTAATCAAAAAATATCTGATTTCACGCAATGCGCACATTTCATTCGTCAACTCCAATTATATAGAATTCTTAGGGTACAAGATAAATCATCCAAATTAGGACAAGAAAATGAAGCAATCCTTTTAAAAAAAGACTCAAAAGATCCTAATAGACAAACCTCTCTAGAAAAACAAGACTTAAATCGATCATCTACCCTAGAAAAAAAAGAATTAAATGAATCAACCGCCCTAGAAAAAAAAGAGTTATATGTATTCAGTAAAAAAATTCTTGAAGAGCAAGAAACCTTAAAAACAAATTTGGCTGAAAAACTAAAAGAATTATATAAAGCGCAAGATCCAGAACACTCATTAGAGGATGACATCTTAATAATTAATAAGAAAGTAAATGAATTGCGCTGCAAACTAGCTTATTTGGGTGACACCACTGCACTCAAAGATTTTGATATACGCCAAGCACTTTACCCCTCTAAATTTTATTCCATCGATCCTTTGGAACCAAAACGTCCAAGACCTGCATTTCCCTATATATTTCATAAAAACTTTGCTTCTATGTATATTAAACGTATTTACACACAACAAGGTATCTTAGAGCAATTATATGGTAAAGACGATGATCAAATCATTACACATTTCGAAGAATATGCTAGAAAACAAATGGAACATATTTACAAAAAACAAGAAGAATTAAAAACAGCTAAACAAGAAGAACTGGAAGCAAAAAAGAAAGTAGATGTTGCAACTGCCAAATTATCAGAACAGCCCTCACCTTTAAGCAGTTTTATGGCACGATTCTATCCAAGTGTTTCCACTCCGGGACATGAAACATCGGAGGCTTTACACATTGACATCAAAAATAAAAATTCACCTATCATGGATAGACAATTATCGGACACGAATTTAATGGGTAACAAAACACCTAAAAAAATAGAATCGCTTCCTCTATCAAAAAAAAATAAATCTTCTGAATCAGTAGATAATCAATTTTCATCACTTGTTTCGCCACTGACAGTGGGAGAAATGAAAAATTTTTAATCTTTGTATTTTACATTATTTAAACACACTCTGCGTTATTGGCAGAGTGTGTTGCAGAGTAAATGATACATTTATAAACAATAATTAGTCGCATTAATAAAGTATTGGATTTTTATGAGCTACTTTAAAGATTATATTTTTTGTCATTACCCATCTATATGCTATTTTAGATTTATAAAGGTTCGATAGTTCTACTGATGTTTATTTTTTAAATAATTTTTCCATTCTCTCTTATATTTTTTGTTAGAATAACAATTTTTCTTTATTCATAATCTATGTATTAATACATGCTAAAATGATGTTATGAGAATTTATTAAAATTCTTTCAAAACATTGAGCAAAGAAAAAAGTTAATAAAAAAATATGAAAAAATTTGTTATTTACAAAATTAATGACGTTTTTAAATAAATTTTTTTATAGAGATTGGTCTTGGTTGAGATTTAGAAAGAACTCTATTGGCAATTTGCTCGTGAATTAGGCGTATCGATTGTCAATAGCTCTTAGCCACATTTAGTGTTTAGGAGTCTGTTATGGATCTTTTTAAATTAAATATAAGAATATTAACCATACTTTTATTATTTTTATTATCTTCTTGCACAACAACCACGATTCAAACTAATCATCCTATTAAAAATACAGCTAACTTATCAGTAGCAGATCGCACCTATACGCAATTACAACAAGCAATACCCATGTATCAAGAAGCAGTTCTCCACCCTTGGATGGTTCTTCCATCTAATGTTAAACTCAAGCCAGGCGTAAAGAACATGTATGTCATTGCTTTACGTGGCCGTTTGGAAGCAACGGGAGAATTAAAACCAGAAAATGATACTAGAATGACTTTATACGACGACTCCGTCACCGAAGCCATTAAACGCTTTCAATTCTCTCATGGTTTAGAACCCACGGGTGCGGTGGGGCCTAAAACATTGGCTGAATTAAATATTTCTCCTACAGAACGGTTACAACAAATCCAAGTGAATATGCGTCGCTGGGCTAAGTTATCTCATGAACTAGGCGATCGTTATATCCTAGTCAATGTCCCTGATTATCGTCTTCAAGTCGTTGAAAATGGAGAAGTCGTTTTGAGTATGAAGGCTATCGTTGGAAAACCTGAACGACCAACACCTGAATTATCTTCTAAAATTACCCGAATTGTTTTCAATCCCTACTGGAATGTGCCAAATACTATTGCAGAAGAAGACATTGTTCCAAAAGTAATAAGCGACCCTAATTATTTGGACGACATGCATATTGAAATTTTAAGCCAACAAACAGATGATGCCACCGTTCTCAATTCAAATGATATTGATTGGCAAAGTATGGAATTAAATGGGTTTCCTTATCATTTTCGACAAGAGCCTGGAAGCGACAATGCATTAGGGTTAGTAAAATTTGAATTTGATAATAGCCATGATGTGTATTTGCATGACACGCCCGCAAAAAATTTATTTGAATTAACAAAGCGTGATTTCAGTTCAGGATGTATTCGTTTAGAAAAACCTTTTGAATTGGCTAATTATCTTATGAAAGATGATCCTGATTGGACAGAAGATAAAATGCAAGATATTTTAGATACTGGAAAAACCCGTTATATCAAAGCTTCTACACCCACTGAGATTATAATTGCCTATTTAACGGCGTGGACAGATGAATCAGGAAATGTTCAATTTCGTGATGATATTTATTCAGAAGATAATCTATTATTGATGAGTAATGAAGAAGATGTTAATTCTCTTTAGCAATATAGTGATACTATATCATTAATAACTCAATCAGGAGCATCTCATGTTTTCTCTAATTTGGCTTGGAATAGCTGTTATTATTTTGGTTTTTCTCGGTTTAAGAATTGTTCAGCAATATGAAAAAGGTGTGGTATTTCGCTTTGGAAAAATTGTCAGCGTGCGTGAACCAGGTTTAAATTTAATTATTCCATTTATTGACTGGCTGCGATCGGTTGATTTACGCATTGTCACTTTACCTATTCCGGCACAAAAAATTATTACTAAAGATAACGTTTCCGTTGATATTTCGGCAGTTGCTTATTTTAAGATTGTTGATGCAGTAAAGAGTATTGTTGCTATTCAAGATGTCTATTCAGCCATCAATCAAATTGCACAAACGTCTTTGCGTAATATTGTTGGTAAATTTCAATTAGATGAAATTCTGACAGAACGCGCAATCATCAATGCAGAAATAACCAAAATTCTCGATACCTACAGTGAATCCTGGGGCGTCTTGGTCAGTACCGTTGAAATCAAGGATATTGAATTACCTGATAGCATGCAACGTGCCATTGCAAAACAAGCAGAAGCAGAACGTGAGAAACGCGCAAAAATTATTTCTGCTGAAGGTGAGTTTTTATCCGCACAAAAACTAGCAGATACAGCAGATATTATGATGGCACATCCTATTGCTTTACAGTTAAGAAATTTACAAACACTGGCAGAAATTGCTGTAGAAAAGAATTCGACGATTATTTTTCCTGCGCAGTTGATGGGAACAGTGAGTGATATTCAACGATTTATTGGGGAAGAAAAAACAAAACTGTAAAATGAATTGACGAATAACTATTGATTAAATATTATCGATGACTTAACGGTAACTCATCCACCAAATGAGTTTTAAAAGGGAACACGGTAAATAAATTTTGGTAAATATTTTATCCCGTGACTGCCCCCGCAACTGTAAATAGTATTAAAAGTAAATTCATGCCACTGGGAAGCTGGGAAGGCGCTACTTTTAGCAAAAACTATGAGTCAGGAGACCTGCCGTTAACTACGCATGTCATTGACGTTGCTGAACGGGGTGTGTCAGTTTCTATTACTCTGATTATCTATAAAGTCAGTGATATGTATTTTTTACATATTACAGGAAAATTTATTTTATGAAAAAATGTTATTGGATTATATTAGGTTCTCTTTTAGCAAGCTCACAAATTGCAAATGCAGATGTCAATATTAGCAACACCACATCAGCACCTGTTGATTTACTCTTGTATATTAATAATTGGGTAGTAGAAGATATCATTCCACCTTTCTCAACTAAGCATGAGCTTACCCCTACAGGGTTCAATTATGTTAACTATGAAGCCTATTTTGTCAAATTTCAGGATACCTCATGCCATGGAAAAGTTAACATATCTGAAATTCTTGTAATAAGTACTGATAAAAACCCTGTTGATCAGAGCAGTAAAATATCTTGTTCTTAACAATACAAACCTGGCGAACAATTATTTGTTCGCCATTATTTACATAATACGATCAAGTATAGAAACAGCATCTTCCCGAATAACATAAAATGATGACAAAAAATCACTAGGCTAAATAATTAATGAACTCTTTAAAAAAACTCCGACTTAAAAAAAATGAAGACCGTCGTTTACGCGCAGGTCACGTCTGGATTTTCAGTAATGAAATAGATATGGTCAATACACCACTTAAACATTTTTCACCAGGCGAAGAAGTATTGATTGAAGCAGCAGATAAATCCCTTTTAGGAGTCGCTTATGTCAATCCAAATTCGTTAATTGCTGCCCGATTGTATTCACGACGCCATCATGAACGCTTAACCCCAGATTTTTTTACCCAACGGATCTTATCTGCTTTGCAATTACGTGAGCGTTTATATTCTAAACCTTATTATCGTTTGATCTTTGGCGAAAGCGATGCCTTACCAGGTCTTATTGTTGATCGTTTTAATCATATTTTGTCAATGCAAATAAATACCGCGGGCATGGAACGACACACTGAAAATATTATTATTGCCTTAACCTCAGCACTTCCAGAAGTAAAATCTATTTTGTTACGCAATGATAGTCCAATGCGACTTCAAGAAGGATTAGACAATCATGTAATCGCAGGTGTTGGTGACCCACCTGAAAAAATAATGATAGAAGAAAATAATACGTTATTCCATGCCCCTTTGTGGCAAGGACAAAAAACAGGTTGGTTTTATGACCATCGTTTAAACCGTACTCGTTTAAAAGAATATGTTTCACATAAACGCGTTCTGGATGTATTTAGTTACCTTGGTGCATGGGGTATACAAGCGGCCCATTATGGAGCCAATCATGTTACCTGTATTGATGCATCTCCTCTTGCAACTGATTTGATAAAAGAAAATGCCGAATTAAACCAGATTTCCAAGACAGTGAATGTTATACAAGCCGATGCATTTGATGCTTTAAAACAATTGGCAATCAATAAAGAGTTATTTGACGTCATTATTTTAGATCCACCTGCCTTTGTTAAAAAGCAAAAGGATAAAAAAGAAGGTCTACTGGCTTATCAACGTATTAATGAAGCTGCTTTGAAATTACTTTCACCCTATGGGATTTTAATTTCTTGTTCCTGTTCCATGCATGTTGAATATAATGATTTAGTACAAGTCATCCGTCGTGCGAACCTGCGGCAACCTTTTGATTTACAAATACTTGAACGTGGGCATCAAAGTCCTGATCATCCTGTGCATTTAGCGATTCCGGAAACAGATTATTTGAAAATGATTATTGTGCGAAAAATGGGATAAAACTGGATACTGTAGCTCTTCAGATAATTATTTTGGATTACAGCATCTCATCTGACTGCCATCTGAGTGCTGTAATCCAAAATAATTATCTGAAGAGATATAGGAGGAGTTTTTTTTCCTCCTAGTCGATAAGATTACTTCTTTTTTTTAGCTGCTTTTTTCTTGGTTGTCTTCGTAGCCATGATTATCTTCTCCTTAAGGTTAATGTCAGTTTCTATACTGAGCAATTTCATTATATAACATAATTTTTATTTGTGAACATTTTCAATAATGTAATTTTAAATTTTTATAATTATAATGTTTTTTACAAGGGTTTACCCTAATTGTTTTCGTAAGATCTATAATCCAACAGAACGCCTTTTTAAATCATGTGATTCGAATAATTTTAATTGATACCACGCATTACGATAACTTTCTGAAAAAGTCTCAAGATGTTTTTCAAGCGTTACTAAGGTATTGTTAAGAACCGTCAATTTTTGTAATGCAAATTGACGTAGTAAGCCTTTTATTTGTGGTGATTTTAAAATCGTTGTTGCGGAATATTTTTTTCGTTGTAATTTAAGAATTGTTTTTATCGAAGTAGAGGCATACTGTTGAAAAGATTGCATAAATTCTTCATATTCTGTAGGGTTTAATACATTGATCGCTTCATCAATGGTCTTTTCCCGATAGGTCATGTACGATTCTTCAATTTCTTCCGCGATTCGTTTTAATTCTTTTAAATTGTAATGCATTTGATTTTCTTCGTATTTTTTTAATTTTAATGCATCAGTACTGGGTTTTGGGTGTTGATAATCATTTTTCAAGGCGCTGCGTAAGTAGGCTGCACAGTTTTTAATTTTTCCTGATTGATAATTTTTAGAGGCTTCAACGACCGTGATTTTTTCTGCAATGAATTTTTCATCGTATTGCGTCAATATATTTTCTACTTGTCGAGGGGATAGGCCAAATTGTCTAATCAGCTTTTCACGTAAATCAGAAATTTTTTCCTCATCACTCACTTCTTCGGACAATAGGCCGAGTCTGTTCTTTTTAGGACGTTCTTTTAAAGCAAAACGGATTTTTGTCACTTGTCTTTTTTCCCGGGTAAATTCGACATCAACTAAGAGATCAGAATAAGTATTGACTTCTTCAATCGATTTATCCAATACACGACGTTTAAAATCACGAAAAATAACGTAGTTATCTGATGGAACACCCATTAATTTACGAAATGTTTGCATATCGAACCATTTGGTGTAAGGCAACCCTCTATATCGAATACAGTTTTCATATAAAGCTAAACCATAGCTAGATTTAAAACGTGATTGGATATAAAGATTTATTTTGCCAAACATAGAAGGCGAATGAAGTAATTGTTTCATTCTTGGAGAATATGCAAAATAGCAGAGAGGCCCTTGCAGGCTCACGCTCGCAATAATGGAACTCGCTGTCCAGTCTTCTGCCCCTGTTGTGTCATTGACAACATTCCATTCGATAACCGTAGAAATTAATCCCTTTAATGCGTCTTTTATTGCTGCATGATTATTTCCACTATAAGAAATAAGATTACAAAGTTGTTTAATCGTAATCTCGTGTTCTTCTTTTGTTAACAGTTCTTTGTATGAATGGTAAAGCAGTGCATTGCTTATTTTTCGTTGTAATAAGCTTAATGCATTGGAACAATGAATCGTTGCAGCATGCTTTTTTAACTCAAGCTGATTGGCTTTTTTTTCCAATCCCACAGTTGTCACAGTTAATCCCATATCTGTCACAGTTCCTTCCCAAAGATGTCACTTGTTAATCCCAGAAACGTCTCATTTTATCCCAAATACGTCACATGAATTGAAACAAACCCTTTATTATTCAAATATTTATCATTTCCTAAACAAAAGATAAACGTATATTAAACAAAAACACAACTACATAGTGTTGATTTTTTACATATTTTTCATTTATTTTGCAGTTGAATAGATGATATATTAAGTTGTTACGTATTACAAATAATAGGAAAATACTAATGGAAGTCATTGCTTTTTTAAATAATAAAGGTGGTGTTGGAAAAACGACGTGTAGTAGAACAATGGCTGAGTACCTTAGCCGTGTTAAAAAAATTCCAACTCTTGCTATTGATTTTGATCCACAATGTAATTTTTCTCATCAATATTTAAAAATGGAAATTGATCCTGCTTCTCCTGAAGGACTGATGCCTCCTGTTCATCCTGACTACAATCCAGAAGATCCTGAGGATGCGGATTGGGATGGTCGTAGCAGTATTGCTGGTATTTTTTACGGACATGGCGTTGTGCCTTATCCAACTTATATTGAACATTTAGATTTAGCTCCCGGACATGCAGAAAAATTACTTGCTGCAGAAGCTGTCAGAAAAACAGAAGTAGTTGAAAAAGTGCACAAACAGTTATCTAATTTCTTAAATTCTTCTGATGTTAAGTCAACCTATCAAGCCGTTGTAATAGATACAGCACCTTCTAAAGGACCTTTAACCGTCAGCGTTATTAAAGCAGCATCGCATATTATTATTCCTTCTGTTATGGAAGAACAACCTGTACAAGGTATTTATGGCATGTTGCAATTATGGATGCAAGAATCATTGGCTCGTGATAAAAATAGACCTTTAAAATTAGTGGGGATTTTACCTAATATGTTTAAGCAAACACGTTTGCATAAAGACATATTAACGAGCTTGCAGGAAAATTCAGCGATTGGAAAATACATTATGCCTGTCAAATTAAGCCAGCGTATTGTATTTGCTGAAATTGATTCCGAAGATGCTAATCCCCGTTCTATATTTGATTTTCAAAGTAATCATGTAGCAAAACAAGAAGCAGCTGAAGTGTGTGAATTTATTGCAGGGAGAATATATGCAGATGAATAAAAAAAAACGTTTTGGCGTATCACAAGCGTTAAGCAGGGGCTTAACTGAAACGATTAATGTTGTTGAACATAACACAGGTATTTTTCGTAATACGGTTTTACCTTTATCAAGAATTGAGTTAGATCCTGATAACCCCCGTAAACTCGCTATTTCTCTTGAAGATATTCAAAAAGGAACAGATAAACATGATACGCTTTTTGAACGTAAACAAGAGGAGTTAGAAAAGTTAAAAGAATTGGCAGTTACCATTGAAAACAGTGGCGTTATCAATCCTGTCGTTGCTTATAAAAATGGAGATGTTTATCGCATTGTTGCAGGAGAACGACGTTGTCTGGCTTCTTTCTTGGCTGGCAAACAAGAAATAGAAGCACGTGTTTACAATGAAAAACCAAAAGGTTTCGAATTAAAATTATTACAGTGGGTTGAAAATACGGCGCGAGAGGATTTGTCCTTAGATGAACGTATTGGAAATATTCGCGAAATTATTGTGGAATATCAAAATCAAAATGGCGATATGGATGTAACAGCCACATTTCTTAAGAACATAACGGGTCTTTCTTTACCGCAGGCGACTTATTATATGAATGTCTTAAATGCTCCCAAGGATGTTAAGCAAATGATTGAAAATGGTAAAATTCGAAGCTTAGATAAAGCAGCCATTATTTCAATCGTTGAATCCCAAGATATTCGACGCGAAGCATTAACTGCTTGTATTAATGGTTGTTCTTTAAAAGAGCTAAGAAAAATTGTATCACAAAGTAAAATTCATTTAAAAAAACAATCTCTGCCTGAAACACATGTAAAACGTGGTCGAACAGTAACACGTGTTAATATGGGTCATACGATAAATACTTCAGTCGTGCAGACTATTGTTGAATCCGTTTTAAATCGGCAAGAATATAAAAAATATGCGGATATTTTTCTAAAAGTTAATTGGATGCATATAGATCAGTCTGGCCGAGCCTTTAAAAAGTTAATTGAAATCTTAGAATATGAAATGGTGAGATAAATGATAAAAAAAGTGATGACATCTATAAAATTACAAAAATTACTTCATTTTAAAATGCAACAACGAGTAATCAGTGATGGATATGGAATGCGTGGAAAAAGTAAATGGATTGTAGAAGCGATCGAGTCATTTCTTCAATTATCTGATTTTCCTATTTTGACTGATATTGCTGATGATATGGATCATCTGTCTGAAGTGATCAGTATACGCTTAACAGATGATCTTATGTTGAAACTGGATCAAGCTATTATAGAAGTTAGACGCCAGTATCCCGCGATGGAGGGGGTTAAAAGCAATTTAATCCGTGCCAGCATTATGCAACGATTGATTCGCGAAGCAACTTCGGTGACCGAACAATAGCGTAACTTATTGATTTATATAATAATCAATTCATTTTAAATCATCGTTTATATCCTTCTTTTTTTAAAGAAGGATATAAAATAATAAGATGCATAATGCTTATTTTCTTTAGATATTTCATATAAATATCCAACTGTGCCATTTGTGGGATTTATGCAGATTCCATCTTTTCCTTTTCAAATTAGTTTTATCTTATTGATTTTATTCACATACATAAAAATATGTGACAATTATGGGATGATATTTATGTTAATGATGTGACATCTGTGGGAGTGCCTCCATGTATTATTTAATCCGATAATAAGAATGATGGTGTCAGAAAAGTAAAATTCAAGGTATTCACTATTAACTATTTTATTAGGAATGAGCAAAAAGCTTCGGGCTTTTATCCGGAGATGAATAGCGCGCAAACGTCGAAGGCAGTTTTAATTTTTTTAATCAAACGAATTGATTATTTATGCAGCAAAGTGTAGTTGAACTAAGCTGCTGTGCCAGCAGATTCAATTTGCATTTTTTAGCGCTCAGCCGTAGGTTATCTTGAATATATAGGAATTTCCATTTTTAAGGACTCAATTAAGCGAAGATTAGGGCAAGCTCGCGCGAAGCGTGTTATGTTCAAGTGATTCATATGCAAGTGTTTAGAACACGTAAAGATTGCCTGCGGATGAGATGCTAAAAAGCGCAAATTGTGCCGAGGCGAAGTATACAATATATTGATTTAATTAATCTTCCTAGATTAGATTTAGTGATTTATCAACGGTCTTCCACGTATTATCAAGGGTTATTATTTAAAAATGATGCGATTCTGAATTAATATAAGTTAAATAGCTGGTTTGCTAAAGAAGCTTATTAGAAATTTTTTTATTGTAGATAGGTAAGTAAATAGATTGATATGGGACGGTGTATTAATATACTGTTCAATAAGACTGTTTCGTAAAATATTGGTAAGTTTTATGATGTTATCCATATATTTTTTAGTTGTTATATTAAAACTATTAAAGTGAATAATGGAGCAATAATACTATCCATGCAGTTTTTTACCTTTAAGTTAATAGGACATTAATACCATCAATCTGGAATAGCTACTGACCATTTTTTAAACCACATAGCTAATTCATCTTCTGACTTAATGTTATTTGAAATATCTAAAAACATTTGTACGCGCTCATTTTCAGGAGCTGTAATATCATATCCATTTAGCATTAGGAATAAACGGGATGCAACATATGCAGTACGTTTATTTCCATCAACGAAGGGCTGATTATTACTTATCCGATATGCATAGACAGCAGCAAGCTTAAATAGAGTAGGTTTCTCATAGCTATGCATGTTTTTAGGAGAATTGAGAGCCGATTCTAGTAATCCTGGGTCTCTGATTCCTTCACGTCCACCGTGCGCTGCTAATTGTTCGTCGTGAATAGCACATATAGTTTGATCTAAAATCCACTCCAGTTCCTTCATCGTAATTCCTATTTTTTACTTGATGCTAATTTCATGCTTTTCAATATTACATTCAGCAAGAGCTTTTAAAACGTTTCTATCTTCGTGCATAATTTTTTGTGCTAATTTCATTTGCTGAACAAATTTTTTGTCATAAGACACTATTTCAAACCCATGTGAAGTTTCAATCAAATAAACAAAGTCACCTTTATGCACTTTTAACTTACCTAATACTTCTTTAGGTAAGGTTATTCCTGTTGAATTGCCGACTGTGGTGATTTTAGCTTTTAACATAAAGATCTCCTTTATAACTTAATATTATTATAACATATGTTATAATATAGTCCACTTGAGTTTTTTTATCGTAAATTATTGATTATAAAGTTAATTTCATGTTCCATGTGGAACGTGAATCACGTACATTATGATTAGAAATGAGTTAGTTAAAAAATTTGATAGTGCTTCAAACCTGTTGATACTTATTCTGGACTTTGGCCATTTTTTCGAGCATTGGTTTTAATGACTATTCTATTTCTATTTGGTTGTTCTATGCTAGAACGTGAAACGAGGCAATGCTCGAAAAAATGGCCAAAGTCCAGAAGAATGAATTTTAATTATAAACCTATTTAAATCAGCTGGCGCGGGCGGCATAATTGGCCAAACTCCAATATATATGCTATTTTAAAGGTAAAAAAAGAACATAACACGCTTCGCGTGAGCTTGTCCTAATCTTCGCTCAATTGAGTCCTTAAAAATGGAAATTCCTATATATTTCAATTAGCTGTACCGATGTTTACTTTTTAAATAATTTTGCAAGAGGCTCTGATTATTTAAAAAATGCTTTCATTCTCTTTACTTAACATGCCTAACGGTTTGTATCAAAATTTAATTGCCAATTTTCTTAATCGTAAAGAAGCAGCAAACCTAACATTAAGCTGTGCTAACTTATATACTATATACCAACCTGCTCTTACGAAACGGCGTCTGCAACGCCAACGGCTCTGTTGGAATTCCGTTAGATTTGATAAACTCTGCCACCTAAATAATGACAATAAACAGGGGAAATATGATTAGCTTCAAAGGCAGACATTTTATGAAAGATATCATATTGATGGTTGTACGTTGGTATGTTTCATATTCACTGAGCTATCGTGATATTGAAGAACTTATACTCGAAAGAGGGATATCTGTCGATCACTCTACACTTAACCGTTGGTTTATTTTCTACTCTTAACTTACAATTAACAATATTTTATTTATTAGGATGTGCATTAATACAAATTAATCTACGACAAATAAAATATCTCAATAATATTGTTGAACAAGACCATCGCGGAATTAAACGCATCACAAAACCGATGATCGAATTCAAAACATTTCATTCTGCAGAAGCAACACTCGCAGGAATTGAGTTGTATCGTATGCTGAAGAAAGGACAACATGTTGATGCAAAAAAAATAAAGCTGCTTTTGAGCAATTTTATGCGTTGGCGGCATAGTTACGCCTAGAGGAAATACGTCTAGAGCTTTTGACGACTTAAATTTAAATTTGCGACACAACCACCATTTGTAATCGGAGGAGGTCTTGATGAATGTTCAATTTCAACTATCCGCGAGTATAGAAGAGGTGAATTTCAAATCACCAAAGCCATTTATTAAATGGGTGGGAGGCAAACAATCTCTAGCTCCTACTCTGGTCAGTTTGTTTCCCAAAACGTTTAATAGATATTATGAGCCTTTTTTAGGAGGTGGAAGTGCATTTTTTATGTTATCTCCAAAAACTGCCGTATTATCAGATGAGAATAAATGGCTGATCGATTCTTATCTAGCTATAAAGTGTAATTGGAAAAAAGTTGCTGGCTATTTAGAGAATATGCTTAACACCAATGAAGAGTTTCTAAAAATTAGAGCTATAGATCCTGGGAAACTTAATTTATTTGAGCGTGCAGCACAATTTATCTATCTTAATAAGACCTGTTTTCGTGGCTTATTTAGAGTTAATAAAAAAGGCGGATTTAATGTACCTTATGGTGCCTATAATAGACGTTATTTCGACCCGAAAAATTTAGAGGCAGTATCATTTGCGCTTGCTAGTATAGAACTTAGATCTGGCGATTTTGAATTCGGAGTAGATGGTATTTCTGAGGGTGATTTTGTATATTTTGATTCCCCTTACTATAAACTGGGTGGTTTTTCAGATTTTAACCGATATACACCTGGCCAGTTTAGAGAAAAAGATCACTTTAGGCTTGCCGCCTTATGCCGTGAACTTCATCAGAGGGGAATAAAATGGGCTGTTAGTAACAGCAATACAGAATTTGTGAAAAGCCTATTCTCAGGATTTCAAATATCTCAGCTATCAACAAGGCGTGAAATTAATTTAGATTCAAAAAATAGAAATATTATAGAGTTATTCATAACAAATTATCAGGTATAGATATAGTGAAAAAATTAGAAAATAAAGAAGTAACAATGGCTTTTGACTATCAAAAGCTAGGTTGGCAGCATGAATTATGGAACGTTGTAAGATATTTTCGTTCTATAGGGAAAAATGAAAAACGACTAAGAGAATTTTGGTTAAATCATTTACAAGAGAAATCGTTATTAGCGGTAGTTATTAATGAAAAAGGGGCAAAAAATTCCGAAATTCATGGTTCTGTAGTATTAGAAAAAGAAACAACAGATCTTTTTTTTAAATATTTAAAATATTCTGAAAATCAATATGCTTCTTTTATAGATTGCCTTAGAACTGAGGAGGAGGCTTTAAATTTTTGCAAAAAATTTTCTATCCATGTTAAAATGACTGCGACCAAAAATCAAGATCATCACCAATCATCAAAATCCCTTGTTGCCGCTGTTACACAAATCAGTTCTAATATTGCCACAAAATTTGGATTTAATATTGATATTGATCCGCAACATCGGTGTGTATGGTTCAAAGAAAGAAATCTATATGTAACAGCTAGAAATCTTGATGGTGCTATTCCCTGCCTAGTCAACCCTTTTGTTGTATGGGAAATTAAAGAGTATTGGGGCAAGACAAAGGGCGGAAGTAAAATGAGTGATGCCGTTTATGAATGTCTATTGGTTGGAAGAGAGTTACGAGAATACGAAGAAAAATATGGGGATAAAATTTACCATATTGTTTTTGTTGACGGTAAAGAGCAATGGGAACATCGAGTATCAGATTTCATTAGGTTCATAGATTTGTATAACCAAGGAATTATTGATGACCTGATTGTCGGTAAAGATGTAGAGACAAGATGGGAAACGGTTCTTAATAAAATTCTTGCTTCGAAAAAACTAGTTATATGAAAAACATTTAATAATAAATAGCCCCACATGAACGGGTACAACCAGGATACGTGCTAAAATCTCCTATAAGAAAAAAATCAAGTAGACGAAGACATTTTTTAAAAAAGTGTTATTTTTGCTAGTTTAGGTCAAAAAAAGGCTCTGTCGCAATCCCGTTAGATTTGATAAACTCTGCCACCTAAATGATGATGGAATTTAAAACATTTCATTCTGCAGAAGCAACACTTGCAGGAATTGAGTTATATCGTATGCTGAAGAAAGGACAACATGTTGATGCAAAAAATAAAGCTGCTTTTGAGCAATTTTATGCGCTGGCGGCATAGTTACGCCTAGAGGAAATACGTCTAGAGCTTTTGACGACTTAAATTTAAATTTGCGACACAAGCACCCAAGGAAGTGAGACCACATGCTGACACGCCCAGATCTTTTAATGACTGCTTATCTTAAACAAATCCCTAATTCTCAATTTGAACACTGGATCATCGATAATTCTTACTTTACCGCCAAACAAAAAGAAACACCGCTCTATTACACAATAGAAAATCATGATATTGAAACATTGAAATATCTTACAGAAAAAAACGCTTACCATACGACTTCAATCAATAAATTAATTGAATTTAGTAAAATTTTTAATGAAGATGATTATCTTCTATTTTTACAATCCAGTACCTTTATTAAAAATGAAGATAAAAATTCCATCCAATTAAGAAAAGAATGGTTTGAATGTGCCGCCAAAAAAGGTTTTATTCATTTCTTAATCGCAGCTCATCGTCTAGGTTTTAATATTGAACTGGCATTAAAAAATTATGGCAGTATAGATAATATAAAAAAACTCCTCCCGTATGCACAACAATTAGAATGGATGCATGAGGGACAAGAGAACCTTGCCAATGGCCTTTTATCAAAAGCGCCTGAAGAATTCACACAAACACTTCACATGCTAGATAATTTTCATTCCAAGATTGAATACATATCTTACAAAAAAAAATATCCATTTTCTCTATTCGCAATGGCAAAAGAATGCATTCAAGATGAAAAAAAATCTGTTCATATAGACTCCTTATTTAAATCACGCTATTTTAGTAAAGATTTACAAATTAATTTATTATTTGAAACAGCGATGTCAATAACCGATAAAAAAGAAGATAATCTTCCCCTCCAACGATTATTGAAAACATTTACAAACGAAACAATTCCAATAGATCATCGTTTATTTTATAAAGAAAAACCTTTACTTGAAGTCATAGTAAATGAATGTATTAAGAATAATAACATTGCACCTATTACCGTACTTTTAAAAAATTCAATGATGAAAAATTTAATTAAAACACCAGATGAAAAAGGTGCCTATCTTATCGATGCATTTACAAGTAATGAGAATTTCTTGCCTCACTTAGAATTTTTAATAAGCCAAGGTGCAAAAAATCATTGTAGTTATGATGTTTTGAAAACCCTATATGAGAAATCAAAATTTCGTCAATTTTTTCTTATTTTTTCCTCGTATATAGATATTAACAAATCATTCTCGAATGGTCTGACCTTGGCAGAATATGCCATCTTTGATAGTAATTACAGTATTGTAGCTCGATCATTTAAGCAGGGCGCTGATATAAATCGTGGCCTAGCATTATCTGGTATTCAAGGTGTTCATCAATTAAAAGAATGTCTTCAACGGAAAAAACTGTATACTCATGAACTACGACTTAATGAAGAATTGGATAAATACACTCGATACATGAAACTGTTTTCAGTGTATTTTTGCGATGTCGTAATAGATATTTTAACATCATCTTGTTCATTAAATCCTGATGCATGGAAAATAATCATTCAAAAAAATCATGATTTTAAGGACAGACTTTTCGAATTTATTCAATCATTATCGCCTGAAACACAAGCATATATTTTTGAGCAATCTTTTGTTGAAAGAACGACATTATATATTATTTGGAATACAGCACGTAATGAAGGGCAAGCTCCTACTATTCATGCAGGTATGTTAGAAAAAATCTATCGCGCTAACCAATTCTTTAAAAACTTTCCTCAAAATACAGTAGAGCAAGCCATAGAAGAAATAACTTATTACAAGAATAAACTTCAAAGAAAAAATCATTCAATTGATTTACCGCAACTGCTAGATAAAAAAAATGAATTTTATCCCACAAAAAAATATGAAGTTAATTCATTGCTTCCCATTGAATTGGCCATTTTAAACAAAAAAACGAAAGAAATATTTGAATTATTTAATCCTTTAAAAGATCATTTTATAAAACCATATCACAATGATTCTAAAACGTATCCCTTGCGATACACTCTTGCTCTTTTTGGAAAAGAAAGATTGAAATCATTTATGCATAAAGTGCTAGAACAAAAAGAATCTAAGGCTGTTATTCTTCATAATAATCTTCAAATTGCCATAAAACATATGGATGATTATTTTGAAATATTATATCAAGATATTCTAACTGAAAAAATTTCTCCTAAAATAATAGAAGATATAGCTAATAAACTTCCTGAATTCACTGAACGTATACTAACTCATGCACGATCAAAAGGGACAGAAAAAGAATATGAAGTACTTAAACATATTCTAACAGAACCTTCAGCGATGTCCTCTCTTTTGACAGATGCTACGTATAGGGGCCGATCGTATTTGTACGAAAGAATGAAATCACTTAGGGAAAAAATGGAAGATGATTCTAAAAAAACACATAGCGAAATAAGTCCATGCTTCCCAGAAGATCCTATAAGAAATAAATTATATATAACGTTCAAAACATTACTGAAAAAATATGATGAACGCTCAAATAAAAAAGAAACGACAGAACATAAGCATTTGCAAAATCAAATAGATATTTGTCATTTCGCTTTAGATATCCTTGAAAAAGGAAAAATACCTGAAAATATTCTAGCGGAATTACCAGAAAGAAATATTGTAACGCTATGGAATTATTTAGAAAATGAGTATAATGACAAGCATATTTTTAAAAAAGGACTTTTCTTATTAAGAAATAATGATATATCGATTTCATTAAAAGAATTGATGATCTATTACCATAAAATAATGGCAAATGTTCCTACTGAGAGTCCTGGAATATGTTTTGCAGACGCACCTTCACTGATATCAACAACACCTATTTCTACATTGGTGCCTCTTCCAGAACCCAGTGCACCTCCAGAACCGAAAAATATCATTTCAAAAGCAGGCTCTATTCCTTTTTTTAGTACAGCAAGCAGCATAAAAGAATTGACTAATTCGGTTAATGATAATAATTCTTCGATGGAAAAAGTTGACCAAATCAAGAAAATGGTTACTTCTGTAAAACCTAATGTAGGTGTAGTTTTGATGTAAAATAATATGATAATGTTTTAAATTTCGAGAGCTATTTTCAAAGATAGCTTAAGTCGAGTCAAATATATTAATGGTGGATATACTTAATAGGATATTTTCTGAATGAGTAAAGCATTTACCAAAGAATCAGATAGTGAATCAGAAGAGCCTAAGCAATCTCCTGATAATCTGCCATTATCATACAAAAATTATATGACTCCCCATGGATTTAATATGTTGCAAAATGAGTTACGTCATTTATACAGTGAAGAACGGCCGACATTAGTAGAAACAGTTAGATGGGCTGCTGGAAACGGTGATCGATCAGAAAATGGTGATTATATTTATGGAAAACGACGTTTGCGCGAAATCGATAAACGTATTCGTTATCTAACTAAACGCCTTGAAAGTGCAAAAGTAATTGATCCCAAACTCCAGCAAGGTTTGAAACAAGTCTTTTTTGGCGCTACTATCACATATAAAAAAAAGAATGGAACAGAAGTCAGTGTTAAGTTAGTTAGTATTGATGAAGCAGATTTAACACAGAATAAAATCAGTTGGATTTCTCCACTTGCTAAAGCATTAATGAAATCATATGTAGGCGATATCATTGAATTTCATACGCCATCAGGCATGGATGAAATTGAAGTGATGCGTATTCAATATATTGCTTAGGAACGTGCACGTTCCTTAAAAATAATATGCTTGCATTTAAATACTTTCTAATGTCATTTTTCAAAAAACATTCCAATTTGGAAGAAATATTTAAAAATCGTCGAATGGTTCATTTATCAAAATATGAGAGCACTCTGAAATTATTTAAGTTGATTTGTATCTCTCAAAATCATTTTATCCAAGCTTCTTTAGATGAGCTAAATGAAAAAATAATTCGTTCAACAAAAAAGGATGAGAACACAGAACAAAAAAATCAAAGATCTGACTCTACCCTAATCACTGTCGAAAAAGATTATAGAACAATATCTGTCACGCCATCCTTTTCCGTTTACCATGAACCACTAGAACCGCCACCTCCTGACGAGCCACCACCGAACATACCGCCACTACCACCGCCGATGCGAATATTGCGAAGTATCCACCAAATCGCTAAAGCTAAAAAGGCAATGAGAGCCCATCCCCAACCGCTGCGACCGCTTCTAAATAAAGAAATAATGAGGCCAATTAAGACTATGACGATAATACTGCAGACTAGCTTTTGTATTGGTGTCAGAGGAGCCTGATACTTTGCGGTGTAAACACCGTTCGCGAGCGCACTTAAACTTTTTACGCCATTCACTATGCCCGTTGAAAAGTTACCCTGTTTAAACTGAGGAACTATATCATTTTGCATGATGGCATCAATTTGGGCGTCATATTGATGCCCCCAACTTTGCCCTAGCTCAATTCGGGCATGACGATCGTCTTTGGACACCAATAATAAGATACCATTGTTATTTTGTTGTGATCCTAAACCCCAAAAATCAAATAATGAACGCGTATAACCCTCGACTGTCGTCGCTGTCGCATCTTCTGTTGCAAGCGAAGGAATGGTGACAACTATCATGGCGACGTGTTTGTCAGCCCATAATTTACCAATAATTTGATTTATTTGCGCCCGATCTGACGGTGAAATTAGGTTGGCATTATCTACATAAAAATCCGTATTTGCCGGTTTGTTTGGATAGTTAATTGCAAAGCTTGATGTACAGAAGAACAAAGATAATAGGAACCCTATGGCAGCCAGAAAAAAAGAGTATTTGTGTTTCATAGTTATATCCTTCTATAGGAATATAGAGCATACCTCTAGTATAGAGTAGATTCCCTATATCACATGCATCCGTGCTAAAAATGTTATAATTTTTGCTAGCAGTATGTTTAATAAGAGATTTTTTGGATCAATATGAGCAATGGTTGGCAATCTGAGATAGCTCATCACATTCTCGGATGTCTCTAACAAACTCGCCAAAGAGACCATGAAATTGTTGTGGGTGCTCTTGACAAAATTATGCTGCTTTTTTCATTTTCAGCACCTCGTATTTTTTACTGTGGCTAATGCAAATACCAGAATACCAACGGGTTCTGTCGCAAATTCCTGGCATCTGCTAAAATCTGCCATCTAAAAACTACTCAAGGACAAGATCAATATAGGAATTTCCATTTTTAAGGACTCAATTGAGCGAAGATTAGGACAAGCTCGCGCGAAGCGTGTTATGTTCAATCACATAAAATAGCAAACATGGTATCAAATAAGTCAGATGATAAATAACAAGTACGTTTTTAAAAAAAGGACTTCTCTTATTAAGAAATAATGATATCTCGCTTTCATTAAAAGAATTGATTATCTATTATCATCAAATAATGACAAATGTTCCTACGGAGAGTCCAGGAATATGTTTTGCAGACTCACCTTCACTGATATCAACAACACCTATCACTACATTGACACCTCTTCCAGAGCTCAGTGCGCCTTCAGAACCGGAAAATATCATTTCAAAATCAGGTTCTATTCCTTTTTTTAATAAAGAAATCAGCACAAAAGAATTGACTAATCCGGTTAATGATAATAATTCTTCGAGGGAAAAAGTTGATAAAATCAAAAAAATAGTTACTTCTGTAACACCGGATGTAGGTGTCGTTTTGATGTAAAATAATATGATAGGGTTTCAAATTTCAAGAGCTATTTT
>Ga0207115_1021_pt1 | contig 28001 bp, 26 predicted proteins | sample Alteio_BWMinHeat_46_FD_153536 | JGI IMG/M metagenome (GOLD analysis project Ga0207115, IMG submission 153536) | Enriched cells from forest soil in Barre Woods Harvard Forest LTER site, Petersham, Massachusetts, United States -... | ecosystem: Environmental > Terrestrial > Soil > Temperate forest >...
CAATGATGTTCACGCAGCTCACTTTGCTTATGTAGGGGATTCGATCCTTGGAAATCATGTCAATCTCGGTGCAGGGACAAAATGTGCCAATCTGCGATTCGATCGCCAATCGATTTTTATCTCATATGAGGGGAAAAGAATAGAGACGGGAATGAAAAAACTGGGAGCGATCATTGGGGATGGGGGGCAGACGGGATGTAATGTGGTTCTCAATCCAGGCTCTCTTTTAGGAAAAAATAGTGGGGTTGCTCCCTGCCTTGCCTCCTCAGGAGTCCTTCCAGAAAACTCTCTTTTAAAATCTCAACACTACTCTGTATCATGATACCCTCTGTTTTAGAAAAATATCGTCACCTCACCGAGGAGGCTCTCTCCCAATTTGTCTCCTCTCTCAACCCCTCTCTTCCCCTTCAAGCCGCCATGGCTTATGCTCTTCAAACGGGGGGAAAACGGATGCGTCCTATCCTCGTTTTTTTAATAGCTGAGGCGTTGGGGAAAAATAGGAGAGTCTCTCATGCCGCTTTGGCGGTTGAATTTTTTCATACAGCCTCTCTCATCGCAGATGATCTACCTTGCATGGATAATGATGAGATACGACGCGGCGTTCCTACCCTACATAAAGTGTTTAATGAGGCAACAGCGCTGCTAGCCAGTTACGCTCTGATTGCAGCAGGATATGAAAAAATTGCAACCTCTTCAGATGCTATCGTCACAGCTGCTCGTAATATGGGGATAGAGGGGGCAACGGAGGGGCAATTCTTAGATCTTTTTTCTCAAGAACACTCCTCTGAAAAAATCAAAGAGACCATTGAGAAAAAAACCTCCACCTTTTTCGAGCTCTCTTTTGTCTTTGGCTGGCTTTTTGGAGGAGGGGACCATCAAGAGCTTCTCCTTGTGAAAAAAGCAGCCTCCCATTTTGGAATGGCTTTTCAGCTGAGTGATGATTTTCTGGATTTGGAGCAGGATAGGGGGCAAAAAAATTCTCAAAATTATGTGAATTTCATGGGAGTGGAACAGGGGCGCCTTCTCTTTAACCAGGAAATTGAGGAATTAAAACAGACATTAAAAAAACTCCAGATTTTATCTCCGGAGTTTTTATCTTTAATTCAGACGGTTGAGGAGAGAGTCTCAGCTATTAATCTATCCTCCTACTAAATTTTCTACCTTTTCTTTTACCTTCTCACTCTTTAAAGAGGGAGCAGGAGAAACTGGATTTTGTAAGACAGGACCTGGGGCGTTCGTCAGAGCACAAGCCAGAAGCACCTTTTTTCTAATCTCCTCACAAAGCGTAGGGTTTTTCTTGAGCTCCTCTCTAGCAGCCTCTTTGCCCTGTCCTAAACGCTGCTCCCCATAACTAAACCAGGATCCCTTTTTCTCAATAATCCCCTTCTCAGAGGCAAGATCTATGACTGTTCCCTCATATGAGATTCCCTCGTTAAAGATAATATCCATTTCCGCAATACGGAAAGGGGGAGCTACCTTGTTTTTGGAAACCTTCACCTTAACGCGATTTCCAATATCCACATTATCTGCCCCCTTAATACTGCCAATACGTCGAATATCCAGTCTCACAGAAGCGTAGAACTTGAGCGCAAGCCCTCCCGTTGTTGTCTCAGGATTTCCAAACATGACACCAATCTTTTCGCGGATCTGATTAATAAAAACACAGGTGGTATTAGAACGAGCCAAAGCGGCTGTCAGTTTTCTGAGGGCTTGAGACATCATCCTAGCTTGTAAACCAACATGAGAATCCCCCATCTCCCCCTCTAATTCACTTTTGGGGACTAGGGCCGCTACAGAGTCAATAATAATTAAATCAACAGCATTCGAGCGCACCAACATCTCAACGATGTTAAGAGCATCCTCTCCACAGTCAGGTTGAGAAATCAGAAGATCGTTGATGTTCACTCCAATGTTACGTACATAGAGAGGATCAAGAGCATGTTCTGCATCAATATAAGCAACAAGTCCCCCCGCTTTTTGAGCGTTGGCCACTATGTGTGTAGCTAAAGTAGATTTTCCGGAAGATTCTGGGCCATAGATCTCAATAATTCTTCCACGAGGAATGCCCCCTATTCCCAATGCAATGTCAAGCGAAAGTGCGCCTGTTGGAATCACAGAAATTTCCCGCGAAGCAGAATGTTTCCCAAGACTCATTAAAGCCCCCTCTCCAAACTGCTTCTCAATTTGAGAGACAGCAACCTCTAATGCTTTTTTGCGCTCATTTTGATTCATAAATACCCCATGTCTCTATTCCAAAATCTCGACTATATCATTCCAGGGGTTTTCCATCCTCATAATACACCTTGCGAGAGAAATTTCCCTCCGAATTAAAGAGGGAGGCAACTCCATTGCCCTTTTCCACCTTAGAAATGAAGGCGCGTTCTCCCATTCTGTAGTACTCACCTTTCACTAATCTGTCATCATCATACTCTTCGGCCAGCATTAACGCCCCATTTTGATACCAGGCCGTGAGTAACCCATTCTTCTTGTTTTGACTGATTTCTCGCTGACTTTCTAGACTTCCATTTTCATACCAGGTTTTAGCGGGCCCTTGAAGCTCCCCCTCTTGCCAAGTTAAAAGTAATTTTGGCTGAGAGGTACCAGGAAAATAGTAGATCTCCTCCCCATGTTTTTCCCCATTTTTATAACCATAGGTCTGGATAATCTTTTCTGATTCATCAAAAACACGCACAGCTCCCGCCTGAACCCCCTCTCTATATGCTTGGAGTTCTAATAGTTTGCTTTTTCCAAAAAGAGCCCGGTCCCCCTTGCCATTTTCTATAGAAGAGGTCAACACTCCCTGAGGAGAAAAATAATAGCCCTCTAAAAGATGCCCCTGTTTATAGATTTCTTGATAGGCAATTCTGCCCTCCCCCCAAAAACGGATAGCTGTTCCCTGCTTGATCCCATGCGCGAAATCTGTTGTTTGAAAAAGAGTCCCGTTTTCTTCATAAATGTACTGAGTCCCGTGGAGCAAATTTTTAGAAAAGGGGGAAAGCTTCCACAGCGTTCCATTAGAATGATAATAACGGGACTCCCCCTCAAGCTCCCCTTTCTTATAATTGATTTCGGCAATCAGACGCCCCTCTTCATCCCATGCCCTAGAGGTGTGATCGAAAACCCAACTTTCTTCTGCTAAATTATTTAAATCAAAAATTCCCCCAATAATGCAAGCCTGTACTTTTAATAATCCATTGGGATACCACTCTTGAAAATTGCCAAAAGCTCGATTATTCAGGGCTTCAAGATACTGTTTAACCTGTCCATTGGGATGATAGGAGGTGATCTGCGCATACACATCCCCATTTTTTTGTCGTCCATAGACCCTCATCACCTTTTGGTAGGGCTGTGGAGACAAAAAATCGGTATTTTCATAGAAGCTTAAACGATCTTTAGAATTAATCGTTTCAGACATTCCATTTCTATCTAAAATGTTGATTTTAGCAATTTTCCCAGGATCTGTCGTATTTAAAGAGTAACAGCTTGTAATAAAGAGAAGGAGAGGAAGGAAAAAAAGATTTTTCACTCGAAAAACTCCCGTTTTAATATTTTCAAATCAAGTTCAAAAAATTCAAATCCTATTGGGGATTCTTTTTTTACGAATTGACAGTCGGTGATTAAAAGTTGGGGTCCATTGGAATGATCATCTTCGATGAGCGATAAAATTCTTTCTAAATCTTCAGTATCCACTTGAATGGGCTGTTCTAAAACTTCTAGGGTCTCTTGGAAATACTCTCCAGACAGAACCTCCTTTTCTTGGAATATAGGATGATGTTCCTCTTTACAAAGAAAACGATACCTATTTTCTATCGCCTCTCCTCCTAAGAAAAAAGCCTTTTTAACATAGATTTGTAAAACCTCTTTCTCATTTTTCAGAAAATCAAGATTTTTGATCTCATCATGTAAAAAGGAGGAGTTGCCCTTTAAATATTTCTCGCGCACAAGTTCGTTCAGAGACTGGCTGCGTGATTTGAGCTGAGATAAGAGAGAAAGAGATGCAAAGGCATTTTCTACTTTTCCCCACTCCTGATGCTTTGTGAAAAAGAAATAACCAGTTAATAGGGGTAAAAGGAGGCCTGAGAGAATGATGTAGAGAAGTAGACGAGATTTATAGGTATCCATTAAAAATATTGAGTCCTATCTTTTAAATAAAAAGTCATGAGGTATTTTCCTCTACTTTGAGTCATTTCCACTTCGCGACCTAAATCAACGAAAGGGTTAGGGGTGAGCAAAATTTCATGTGCGCGTCGTGCAAAAGAGGGGTTGCGCGTGGAAAATTCAAGAACAGCCTTTACGGTATACTTCCCCTTTTTTTGCGCAGGAGTGGGACGGTTTTCCATGACATACCGAAACCCTTCGACATTGACGAGAGGGGCCTCATTATCCATCAAATGATTAGAGAGCCATAACAGGAGATCTTTCACTTTGGGAACTTGAGGATAGAGGGGATAGGTATTGGGTTTTTCTTGGATCTCTTTTTCTACTGCTCTTATGCTCTGGAGATACTCATGAGGGGTTTTCTGTTGTGGAATGACCAAAGAAACCAGTTGAGCGATATTTTTTTCCTTTTGTATGAGGGAGAGTTTTCCAAAAGCACATATTGCGCATGTAAGAGTAAGGATGCAGGCAAAATAATTCAGGAGAGGCTTTTTGAGTTTTTTCCAAAATAGGGGGGAGGAGAACTCTTTTTGTCTAAAATTGGGCCCTTTTTGAGAGAGAGCGGCTCCAATGGCAACGCTAAAACGGGAAAGCTCTTCTTGAGAAAGAGAAAAACAGGCTGATGAGGGGAGGAGAATTTTTTTATCAGTAGCTTTTTGGACCTTTTCCCATAGAGAAGAATCTCCCCCGATAAAAAGGATAGATTCAAAGGGTTTCTGCTTTTGAGAAGCTGTGAAACTCAAAAGCGTCTTCTGAATTTCAATAGGAAGATTGAGTTGAAGATCAAAGGCGCGTGTTGCGATGAGGGTCTCTTTTTCAATTAAAAGGCAGCTTACAATTTTTTCTCCAATATGAACAACTGCATAAGGAAGAGGGCCAAGATTGAGTGTGGAGAAAAATTTTGTGAGAGCAAAAGGAACGCAAGAGACTTGATCGGGTTGAATGTTCCATGTTTTCAATAGATCGAGATGGTGTTGAACGTGATCTTTTCTAGCCACAAAACAGGAGAGGAGAGAATCATTTTTTGTCTGTTGAATATGCACAACTGCTTTGTCTAGAGGATAAGGGATTAGGGGCTCTAGTTGAAAAAGAGCTGCCTTTAAGATCTCCTTTTGTTTTTTCAGAGGAAAAGAGAGGGAGCGAAACAAAACATCTTCAGAAGAGAGAGCAGAACAGCTGCTACTTTTTTCTAAAAAGTTGACAGGAAGATCGAAGGCCTCTTTTTTCTCAATTTCTTTGAGAAATAAAACCTTCCACCTTTTGCCTTTTTTTTGTAAAGCAACTAAGCGCAAACAAGATGAGGTGATTTCGGCGCCTATGTAAACCGGATTTACTGGAAATAGAAACATAAATTTGGGGTTGATTATAAATTGAATATAATCTTTTTATCAATGGAAAAGAAAAGCGGGAGGGGTTAGGATATACCCAAATGAATTCAAAATTTGTAAAGTATGCTAGCGACGATTATTGAAATTATTTTTTCAGTTTATACGATTATGCTGCTTGTGAGGGTGTTGGGCTCCTGGTTTCCCCGGCTTAGTCAGAGTCGTTTTATGCATTTTATCTCTTTTTATACAGATCCCTATCTTAATTTGTTTCGTCGTCTGATTCCCCCTTTTGGGATGATTGATTTGAGTCCTATGTTTGCTTTTATAGCGCTCCAGGTTATTCAGTGGATTCTTTTAGCAATTTTTTCTTAATAACCTGAATTTGAGGGAGAAAAACCCAAAACTCAGGTTTCGGTCGCCCCCTCTCGCTCATCTTGAGGAAAGAGCGTATCAACGATAAATAGTGAATAGATCTTTAAGCTTTCGGATCGCGCCTCTGCCGGAGAGCTTGCCTGTTCAGTAAATTTCTGAAGGGCACAAGCTTTTAAATCGTCACACACACAATAATCAAATATCAGTGCTTGATGGAGATATTCTTCCGGATTTTTCACTTCAAGCCTTCCCTCCACCATTGCGCGATAGCTTCTCTCGATGATGGAGAAGTCACATAATCCAGGAAATACTATGTGCGGCTTCTCATCAACAGGGAGTCTTTTTACAAGAGCGTCAAACATGGGTGACACTGCTTGTAAATATTCTGGATCTATAGTCAGTGTTCCCACATGCTCCCCCTCTTCCACGCTGCATAGGACCTCGAGTATTCGATGCTTCATGCCTAGAGGATACTCTTCCTCTAATTCGGCTGCTGCTATTTCAGTTGTGCGTTTTTTAATTTCCCTATGAAAGATCTTTTGTTGCTCCTCATTCATATGTGAATAGGCGCGCTTCACAATACTTTCTTTTAAGTTTACGAGCGTCTGAATATCCCTGATAAAGCCTTCAGAGAAAAATTGGGAGGGGAGTAATAGACAGAATCTGGCAAGATGACTTGGGTAATAAATGAGTACTTCTTCGATGAGCTTAGGTGAAATTCTATAGTTATAGGTATCCGCATAGGAATGGGAGATCCAACGAATAATTTTCCACAGAGTGTCGTCTATCATAATCCATTTATCATATTCTTCTAGCTTCTCTCCTACCTTCTTCAATAATGTTAATAGACTATCTAAAGGTAGCAGTTTTGGATCTGTATGGGGAAAAATGTGTGCTATGAGTTCATACAGAATCTCTATATAAAAAGAGGCTGTTGGATCTTTTAAACCACGGAATGATCTATACGTATAATCCTCTGCTATATTAACTACTGTAAAGTGCGGTCTTGCATCGACTGCTATTGCCTCCAGATCGATATACTTTTCTACGATAAGAGTGATCATGTCTGTGAAAGTTAAATGCTCTATATAACGAATAACACGAACATCCGGGAGTAAGCACAATTTTAATGCAACAATAACCTCTGGATTAGATGAAGATAGTTTAATGCCCCATAGATAATCGTAGAGAACCTCTGGAATGGTCTGGTCACTCCATGCATATCTTAGCTTATTCCATGCGATTGCTTGCTCAAGAAGTTCATTTCTTGAAGCTGGACGTATAATTAAATCTTGTACTTTCTCCTCATCGATATATCCTCTGATGAATGTATCCACAATTTCTTTAAGGCTCATACGGTTCACATACTTGGCGCAACGCTCATCTTGCAATAAAGCAGCTCGTAATGAGATATTGCTGTGAGCACTGATCTCTTCAGATTCAAGAGTCCAGAGATGTTCATAAATTTTATCCGGTATGGGTAATTTAGGAAGCTGTGCTTTCCATCGCTCAATAAGGTCAACCCAAGCGGGGATATTCCACCATCGCGTCACCCATCCTGATGCGGGGATATTCCACCATCGCGTCACCCGTCCCGATGAGGGGCCTTGCTGGCCCCTACAGGAGTTAACTAAATATTTCCATGCATTGAGCTTTCCACTCTTCATAAGCTCTAGGATGACAGGAGAGTTTGCTGTTATCAATCGTTCGGTGTACCTGGGTGTCAAATAGTGATAGTCACGTTGAAATCTAGGATCTTTTATCAAATGTCGCAGTACGTCGCTGTCATCTCCTTGAAGAAAAGTTCGGTAGATATCATCAGAAAGCTCTGTTGTTGGAATGGTTTCAAACCGGATAAGATGCCGAAGAGTGGGCAAAGGAAGAGTGGAGAGGAGGTCATGCAAACGCTTATCGCGCCATAGGACTTTTTGTGTGATCGCATGTGAGTCAATCAAACGCTTATCGCGCCATAGGACTTTTTGTGTGATCGCATGTGAGTCAATAAGAATCCACCGTTTATAGACCTCATCAGGTAGGGATGCTGAAGAGAAAGTTCCCTGCTCGATCTCCCATCCAATCTGCTTCTCGACTTCTGCTTCAATATAACTTTCTATATCCTTGAGACGACCTTTATAGAATTTATTAATGATGGCTATGATTACGAAAGAGACTGCTCCAAAAGCTATAAGAGTGCCCCCTAGAGCGGGACGATAATGTAGGGCAAAGCAGGCAGCCCCTCCCCCTAGAGCGCCCACAACAAGCAGGATACCAAAAACGAGCAGGCAGATCTGTCTTGCTCGTATATCCCCAATGGTCTCTTCCCCCTCTCCTTGGTATCGTATGCGCAGCTCATTTTGGCGTGCTCTATAAACTTCGCTCATGCTAATACTTAAATTTTCAAATAGTTACATGACGATTATTCTTGAAATAAGCATTAATATCATCTTTATTATTCTGTTTGTAAGAACATGGCGTTAGCTATGGGCAAGCAAATCAGGTAGTATCAACATAATTAAAAATGACCTTAAGAGGCCTTATTTCTCTTTCCAATTATTCGCAAAATACCTAACATGGACCCATGAACCTATTCACCTCTCTCTTCCTCCCTCATTCCTTTTGGCGCTAGCGCCATGTTTATTTATCCCCATTTTCTATAATCTATCCAATTTCAAATAACTTTTTAGGTTCGAGGTATTATCATGTCTATATCCCAGTCAAAAACGGGAAGCGTTTTCGGAGGCATCCTTCTTATTGCAGGAAGCTGCATAGGAGCAGGAATGCTAGCCCTGCCCGTCGTCACAGGACAAGGGGGATTTCTCCCCGCCCTCCTCATGTTCCTGATCGCCTGGATTTTTATGACCCTCACAGGCTTCCTTCTCTTAGAAGCCAATCTCACAGTGGGCCATGAGCTCAGTCTCATCTCTCTTGTACGAAATACCCTGGGAAAGCCCGGCAAACTCCTGTGTTGGATCCTTTTTATCTTTCTCTTCTACTCTCTAAACATCGCCTACATAGCCGCCAGCGGCTCCATCCTCCAAACAATTTGTGCCGATCTGTTTGGAATCCATCTATCCCTCTGGATGGGGAGTTTTTTATTCACAGTCATCTGTGGAGCCACCCTCCTCATCGGAACTCGCCCCGTCGACTATCTCAATCGCTTATTTATGTTAGGCCTCATCTTGACCTACCTGCTCTTAATAGGCTTGGGAAGCCTCTACATCCATCCCACATATCTAACTGAAAGCCACTGGGAATATTCTCTGACAGCCCTCCCCGTTCTGATCATCTCTTTTGGATTTCATAATATGATTCCAACGCTTGCCCTCTATTTTCAAGGGGATAAAAAAAGATTGTGCAGAACTATTTTTATAGGAAGCTCCCTTCCTCTTCTCATCTACCTCTTATGGGAGGCAATTATGCTAGGCATCATCCCCATTCAAGGAAGAGAGGGGCTCGCTCATGCTCTCAATCAGGGAGAGGCGGCAACAGAGGCTTTAAGAGCAGTTGTTGGGAAAGCTTGGATTTCAACCACAGCACAATGTTTTGCCTTTTTTGCGATTGTAACCTCCTTTCTCGCTCAGAGTTTAAGTTTAGTGGATTTTCTATCCGATGGAATAAGGGTCTCTAAAAAGGGGGGAATGCGCCTCTTTTTAGTCGGGATCACACTCTTCCCCCCCTTTGTTTTTGCTTTTTTATACCCAAACATCTTCATCAAAGCTCTCAATATTGCAGGGGGATTTGTCGCCACCATTTTATTTGGTGTACTGCCTGTTTTAATGGTCTGGATCCTCAGAAAACAGCCCGGAACAGAGAAATATAAAATTTTAAAGGGGGGACACGCTCTTCTCTTAGTCATTTTAGCAACAGCTATAGGGATTTTTTCCCTACAGGCTCTACATTTATAAGGGACCCATTTATGATCAGTAAAAGCAATCGTCTGATGGGGGCGATTTTATTAATTGCAGGAACAACCATTGGTGCGGGCATGTTAGCCCTGCCAGTCACAACCGGTCAGGCAGGCTTTTTCCCCTCCCTTCTCATGATGACCGCTCTTTGGCTTTTCATGATGCTGACCGCTTTTTATCTTTTAGAGGTTAATTTAAGGATGAAAGGGGAGAGTAATATCATTTCGATGGTTCGCTTGACTTTGGGAAGGCCTGGGGAGATAATCTCCTGGATCGTTTATCTTCTTCTCTTATATGCCCTAACCGCCGCCTATATCGTAGGCTGCAGCCAAATTCTAGAGGAGCTCCTCTCCTCATGGATCTCGTATACAATTCCAACACAATTTTTTTCTATAGCAGTCTTTATCATCTTCTCTCTGCTTGTCTATTGCGGAACTGTGGCCGTCGACTTTTTAAACCGCTTCTTTATGATAGGGCTGATCGGAGCCTATATAGCCATGCTTTCCATGAGTATTTTTAAAATTTCATCCCCCCTCTTGTTGCACGCCGATTTTAAATTTCTCCTTCCCTCCCTTTCAGTTATGGCTACAACATTTGGATACCATATCATTATCCCTACCCTCACAACCTATCTAGAGCACGATGTAAAATCTCTAAAAAAAGCGATCTTCATCGGTAGTTTGATCCCCTTTATCGTCTATCTACTCTGGCAGCTTTTGGTGATGGGAATTGTTCCCGTCTACGGGGAAAATAGTCTTTCAGAGGTCTCTATAGCAGGCTCTCAGATTACCTTCTCCCTGCATGCCATTCTCCATAATCGCTGGATAGGCCTCTTCTTAAGGGCGTTTGCTTTTTTTGCCATCGTTACCTCGCTTTTAGGGGTCTCTTTGAGCCTCTCCGACTTTCTTGCAGATGGTTTAAAAATTAAAAAAACCTCCTTTGGAAAATTTTTCCTTGTGATGATGACCTTTATTCCCCCTCTGCTCTTTGCGCTCTTCTACCCTCAAGGGTTTATCGCTGCTTTAAAATATGCAGGGATTTGTGTCATCATCTTATTGGCCCTACTTCCTTCGGCAATGGCCTATTTAGAAAGGTATGGTCGACAAACGACCCGCTCAATGATAAAATCCCAGTTTCAAGTTTTCGGGGGAAGAGTAGGGGTAGTGTTGACCCTTATTGTTTCTCTCATTTTATTAGCTATTGAGGTTCTGGTATGACGCAAGACAAAAAACAGATTCTTACAGGGGATCGACCGACAGGGAAGTTGCATTTAGGCCACTGGGTGGGCTCTATCAAAAATCGGGTCGCTTTGCAAAAGGAGTATACATGCCATTTTATTATCGCAGATCTGCATACTCTGACAACTAAACCCTTCAAGGCAGAAATTTTAGAGACGCGTCACCATATCCATGATATGGTTTTGGACTGGTTGGCGAGCGGAATTGATCCCACACTCTCCACCGTTTATCTACAGTCAGCAGTTCCTCAAGTGTATGAGCTTAACCTGCTCTTCGAAATGTTAGTCTCTCTGAATCGGCTGACAGGTCTTCCCAGTCTGAAAGAGATGGCCAGAAATGCTAACCTTTCTGACGAGAGCGTCTCTTTTGGATTAGTGGGATATCCTGTTTTGCAATCAGCAGACATTTTGCTCTCGCGTGCGCATCTCGTGCCTGTGGGGAAAGATAATGAGTCTCATATCGAGCTTACGCGGGATATTGCACGCCGCTTTAATCAATATTATGGGGAGGTCTTTCCCCTTCCAGAGGTCCTTTTGAGCACCATCCCCTCTCTGATTGGAACGGATGGAAAGGGGAAAATGAGTAAATCTGCAGCAAATGCCATTTTTCTCTCCGATGATGTGAAAACGGTCGAGAAGAAGATCCGTGGAATGTATACAGATCCGCAACGCATTCGAGCAGATATCCCAGGCACAACTGAGGGGAACCCTCTTTTTATTTACCATGACGAGTTTAATCCTCATAAGGGGGAGGTTGAGGAGATGAAAAAAAGATATCGTGAGGGGAAAATCAAAGATGTAGAGGTAAAAGAGCGATTAAATGAGGAGATACAGCTTTTTCTGACCCCTTTTCGGGAAAAGAGAAGAGAGTTTGAGGCAAGAAAGGGATATGTAGAAAAGGTAATCTACGAGGGGACTTTAAAGATGAGAGAAGCAGCGGAGGCCACTCTTAAAGAGGTGAGAGGCGCCATGGGATTGGTCGGCAGTTGGAATAAAATCTCGCGAGTGGCTAGAAATGAAATTCAAGCTTAAAACAGACTTTAGCCCCTGTGGAGATCAGCCACAAGCGATAGAAAAGCTCGTTCAAGCCATTCAAACAGGAGAAAAGGCGCAAGTTCTTTTAGGGATCACTGGATCAGGAAAAACGTTTACGATGGCCAATGTGATTGAGAAGATTCAAAAACCCACTCTTATTTTAGCGCATAACAAAACGTTAGCTGCGCAGCTCTATCAAGAATTTAAGAATTTTTTCCCCGAAAATGCTGTAGAATATTTTGTCTCCTATTACGACTATTATCAACCTGAAGCCTACATTGCCAGAACGGATACCTATATTGAAAAAGATATGGCGATCAATGATGAAATTGATCAGATGCGTCTTTCTGCCACCCGTTCTCTTCTTGAAAGAGATGATGTGCTCATTGTTGCATCTGTCTCTTGCATCTATGGCTTGGGGATGCCGGAGCATTATGCAAAAATGGTGATCTCCTTTCGCGTAGGAGAGAAAAAAAGAAGAGATGAGCTTCTCCTTCACCTCGTAGAGATGCATTATAAGCGCAATGATATAGAATTTTCGAGAGGGATGTTCCGTGTCAGAGGGGATGTTTTAGAGATTTTTCCTGCTTATGAGGATCATATAGCTTATAGGATTGAATTTTTTGATGTAGAAATAGAGAGAATCAGTGAGATCGACCCCCTTACAGGAAGGGTGCGTTCTCGTTTGGATAAGATTATTTTATATCCAGGTTCTCACTATGTGACCCCCGAAGAGATTCGTGTCACTGCTATGGAAAGCATCAAGGGGGAACTCCAGACCCGCATGGACTATTATGAAACTGAGGGGAAGCTCTTAGAAAAAGAGAGAATTCACCAACGGACAGTTTATGATTTGGAAATGATCAAAGAGGTGGGTTTTTGCAAGGGAATTGAAAATTATTCGCGCCATTTTTCGGGAAGAGCGGCAGGCGAGGCCCCCTCCTGCCTGATCGATTATTTCCCCTCAGATTATCTTCTCTTCATCGATGAATCTCACCAGACGATTCCTCAGCTGCATGCGATGTATCATGGGGATCGTTCCCGTAAACAGACGCTTGTAGAATTTGGTTTTAGACTCCCTTCTGCTTTCGATAATCGTCCTTTGCGTTTTGAGGAGAGTTATGCGCGCTTTCATCAAGTGATTTATGTCTCCGCAACTCCTGGAGCTTGGGAGGTTCAAGAGGCTCATGGGCAGATCATTGAACAGATTATACGACCAACTGGCCTATTAGACCCCCCCATCACGATTAAACCTGCTCGTGGACAGGTGGACGATGTGATGGAGGAGATTCGCAAAACGGTAGAAAGAGGGGATCGCGTTCTTGTCACCACTTTGACAAAAAAACTCTCAGAAGAGCTCACACAATATCTGGTAGATCTTCATGTCAAAGCAAAATATCTCCATTCTGAAATTGACACGTTAGAGCGTGTGCAAATTTTAAGGGATTTGAGACTGGGGAAATTTGATGTTCTCGTTGGAATCAACCTGCTGAGAGAGGGATTAGACCTTCCTGAAGTCTCTCTGGTGGCGATTCTAGATGCTGATAAGGAGGGATTTTTGCGCAGTGAAACGGCTCTTATACAAACCTGTGGCCGTGCCGCTCGCAATGCGGATGGACGCGTCATCATGTATGCAGATAAGATGACAAAGGCTATTCGACATACTATTGAAGTGACGGAGAGAAGGCGAGCGGTTCAGATTGCGTATAATGAAAAAAATAATATCCATCCCAAGACTATTCGTAGAGAGATAGGAGTTGTCATGGGGGCCCCCAGAGAAAATCCTGATCCTTTAGAGCCCATTCTCACTGTGCATGAAAAAAATCATGAATATCTAACCCAAAAAGATCTCGATAAAAAGGTTAAGGGGTATGAGAAGTTGATGAGGGAGGCGGCGAAGGAGTACCGCTTTGAGGATGCCTCTCATTATAGAGATTTGATGAGAAAATATAAGCAGATGGAAATAGAAATTACGTAGCAGTGGTTTAATAATAAGAATTTGGGTATAATGGCCTAAAATTCATAAATTTATGCGTATAGGCTTTTTTTTCGCAGTAGCCGCTTGCTTCGTGTGGGGTCTCATCTTCATCGTCCCTCACTTTTTAAGCGACTTTTCCCCCTTAGAGGTCGCCCTAGGGCGCTATTTTGCCTTCGGCCTCCTCTCCCTCGCCCTCCTCCTCCGTAAAGGAGTTGCCCAGATGGTCCGCTTCTCCCGCACAGTCTGGATAAAAGCTCTCCTGTTCGGTCTTTTTTCTAATATTTTATACTATATAGGAGTGGTCCTTGGGGTCCGTTTTGCAACTCCCCCCGTCACTGTCCTGATTTTGGGATTAACACCGATTTTAGTTGCGCTTTACGGCAATTGGTATAGCCGGGAATGGTCCATCAAAGGGATGCTGATCCCTTTTATTCTTTTAGGAATAGGGATGGTTTTGGTGAATCTATCCGCTTTCACCCCCCTCTCTTTCTCCTCAGAACATATAGGGAAATATCTAGGGGGATTGTTGGGAGCTCTGGTTGCTCTTTTGGGATGGACCTGGTTTGCAGTGGAAAATGCGAGATTTTTAAAAAAATCCCCCGAGATTCCAGGGGGAACGTGGGCCACTTTTTTGGGAGCCACAACCTTTCTTTGGGTGGTTGTCCTCCTCCCCATTCTTCACTATTTTGAGCTCATCGCATGTCAAAAGTTTATAGAATTTAATCCTGCAACAGTCCGCTTTTTTGCATGGATTTTAGTCTTGGGAGTTGTCTGTTCATGGATCGGCTGTTTTTTGTGGAACCGCGCAAGCATCTATCTCCCCCTATCGATGATAGGTTTTTTCATTATTTTTGAAACTCTCTTTGGACTGCTCTTTGTCTATCTAGTAGAGGCTCGTCTCCCCTCTTTTTTAGAATTTCTTGGAATTTTTCTGATGGTAGGCGGCATTCTGATGAGCCTACGCTCTTTTCGTCTTTCAAAAAAAAGAGAAGCAGTCATTCATTAAATTTAGTAGAAATACTACGTGGAAGTTTACTGGTTTATCTTTATTGCGCTCTTAGGAGGTCTTTTGGGACTTCTCGCCTTTCTGTATCATCTAAAAAAAGGCCGTTTTGATGATCCAGAAGAGCCCAAATATCATGTCTTTCGCAATGAAGAGGAAGAGGAGGAGGAGGAGCATGGAAACAGCTAAAATCCCATTTAATGATCGACCGGTCAAAATGATGCTCTATCCAGCGCTCTTTTTTTTGGTCTTCGGTCTGCTTCTAGGCATTTTCATCTCCTATCAGGGTTTTCTATCCCCCAATTTTGTTCCTGGAAAATATTTTCAGTTCGGACGCATACGCCCCGTCCATGTCAACATCGTCACCATTCTATGGCTGCTTGCTGCCGATATGGGCCTTATGTATTTTTTCGTCCCTAGGCTCTCTGGACGTCCTCTGTGGAGCGAGAAATTGGCCACTTTCAGCTGCTATTTATGGTGGATTACAACTACCCTTGCCATCTTTTCTCTCCCCTTCGGAACAAATTTTGGCTGGGAATATGCAGAGCTTCCTCTGACTCTTGCACGAGGATGGATCCCCTTAAAATTTCTCATCGGGCTTGCATGGGCAACTTTTGCCCTCAACCTCATGATGACCATGATTCAACGGAAATATGAACAGATGTATGTCTCTCTCTGGTATGCAATGGGAACTCTCATTTGGACGACCTTCACCTTTATAGTAGGCAATTTTGCCGTTTTATGGGCCACTCAAGGCATCACACGTGTCAACGTAAGCTTTTTTTATATCCATAACCTCGTAGGACTCATTTATACCCCCATGGGATTGGCTGCTGCCTATTATTTCATTCCAAAAATTGCAAATACCCCTGTAAGCAACCACCGCCTTTCCATGGTCGGCTTCTGGTCAATTGCTTTTGTCTATGCATGGATTGGTGCACATCACATGTTACATGGACCTCAATCTCAATGGCTTCAAACCACAAGCATCGTTTTTTCTATCTGGTTAATTATCCCTGTATGGACAGTTGTTCAGAATCTTTTAGGAACCGTGCGTTTAAATTGGCCGATGTATAGGCAAAGTGTCCCGCTACGGTTTCTTACTTTTGGTGTCCTCTTTTACCTAATTGTCTGTTTTCAAGGTTCGATGCAAGCACTGCGTCATGTGAACGAGATGGTTTCCAAAACAGATTGGATTATTGGCCATTCCCATATGTCCCTTTTGGGAACCTTTAGTTTTTTTGCAATGGGGGGTATCTATTTTGCAATTCCGAAGATTGTTGGGCGCCCTCTCTGGTCCAATAAAATGGCAGAGTGGCATTTTAATTTAACATTAGCGGGCTCTGTTTTGATGTTTGCCGTTTTATGGATAGGCGGGTTAAGACAGGGGTTACAATGGGCCAGTTGGGCCACAGGAAATACATTTGTCGAGTTTCGTGCACATTTAAACCAGCTCTCTTTTATGCATACGATTGTAGGGATGCATAATTGGTGGGTTGTGCGCTCGATTGCGGGAATGTTGATTTTTATAGGAACCTGTTTTTTTGCCGTGAATATTTTTAATACGGTGAAGAAATGAGTGGTAAACGGTGGTTTCATAAAATAGAGCGGTCTGCCTTTTGGACAACTTTAGGAGTGATCGTCCTCTTCTCTTTCTCTATCTTTGTCACTCTCCTAGCTCCCAGCCATATTGACCCCAGCTGGAAACATCCCTCATGCGAGTATCAGGCCCAGATGTATGAAAATATGGATCCCCATTTTTATATCAGCACAAAAAATCCGGGAGGATGGGGGCCTCAATTTGTCTACCATTTGAAAGAGGGGCGCTCTTTACATGCTTTTCAAGAGACAGAGACGATGCGCATTTTAGCGCCCAAAGAGCTAGAATCTTATGTCACTCATCTCGGAGATACCCGCCTAAAACTGACGACTAAAAACCTCCTTTTAAAAGAGACCACGCCCGATAAGGAGAAAGAGGGCTCTCCTCAACATGAGATCTACCAACTTTTTGATCCTCAGAAAGAGGAGCTTTTTGTGTTGAGTGAAAGCGAAGCAATTATAGAGAATTGGGCGCCAGAGGGTTTCCAGCTGATTGGAAAGGAGCCCCCCTATGCTATTGAGAGAGGAGCTATTTATATAAAAAACCCCAAAGAATATACAGTGATAGACTTTCCAGTTGGGCAGGAGAGGTATTGGCTGTATAAAAAAGGGGGGGTATCGATCAACACGCTTTCAGAGTTGAAAAAGAACCCTCTTGGATTTTTGTCCCGTCAAGAGTTGATTCAAAGAGGAGAGGAGATTTATAAAATAGAGGGGTGCTGGTATTGTCACACCGATCAGACGCGCACGTTGATCCAGGATACTGTTTTAAACAGCTGTCCTGATTTTCCAGCTCCCCCCTCTTCTGCAAATGAGTATATCTATCAGAAGGTGACCTTTCCAGGAACCAGAAGAATTGGTCCAGACCTTTCCAGAACAGGGATTATAAGACCTGGAAGAGATTGGCATATGTCCCATTTTTGGTCTCCTCAAGATGAAATAGAGGGGAGCTTGATGCCCCCCTTTCGCCATTTTTTTGATGCTGACCCCTCGGGTCATTTTCATAATATTTATGGGGTTCCCAATGTTCAATTTGAGGCGATGTTTCAATATTTGATGACGAAGGGGACGCGCATAACCTCTCCGGATCAGGCGTGGTGGGAGGGAAAGGATCCTTTACAGACCTTAAAAATTATTGAGGGAAGAGAAGATAAGGTGAAAAATGGATGATGAAGAGGTGCCCCGTTCCGAAGACAAAAAGATTCCTTTATTTCTAAAGTGGACTTACGCTATTACTCTTATTATCGGGATAGTGGGTTTTCTCTTGTACTGGAATGGATCCCATGGTTTCTTTGATAAGGGAACATGGCGAGCTCTACAGGAAGGGGCGCGCACGACCTATCCATTTGAACAAAAGGTATCAAAATGAAAGAGCCCTCTACTTTTATTCTCATGTTATTGGGGACTTTTGCCTCAGTCTCAGCTGTTCTTTTTACTCCTGCCCTTCCGCAGATTGCCCATATTTTACATATTTCCGAAGCGATGGCACAGCTAACCATTACCCTCTATTTGATTGGCTATGCGATAGGAAACCTTCCCTATGGCCCTCTTTCTAATCGATTAGGCAGAAAGCCCACCCTTTTTATTGGCATCATCATTGCTCTCATTGGAAATGGAATGATGGCGCTGCTCCCCCTTTTCCCCTCTTTTGGCCTTCTCTTGGTAGGGCGCTTTTTAAATGCCTTAGGAGCAAGCGTGGGGTTAAAGATCGCCTTTACTATGATTGGAGATATCTATTCACATGAAAAAGCCACCAAAAAAATCTCCTTTCTGATGCTGGCCTTTGCAATGGGTCCAGGTCTTGCGATTGTGTTAGGAGGGATTCTAACGACCTATGCGGGATGGACAAGCAATTTTTACTTTTTAATATTTTACTCTCTTCTTTTGCTTGCGCTTTCCACACAGCTTCCAGAGACCTGTCAGAAAATAGATAAAAAGGCGTTGCAGATAGATAAGATTTTGGAAGGGTATGGGCAGAAATTCAAAAATAGACGTTTGATGCTCTGTGCATGTCTCATGGGATGTGGGACGGCGGTGATTTACCTCTTTGCAGCTGCAGCCCCCTTTATAGGGATAGAGCAGCTAGGTTTTAGCCCTGAGAAATATGGATTTTTGAATTTTATTCCCCCTCTTGGAATGGTGATCGGCTCTTTTTTTGCCATTAAATTGGCTGGGAAGCAAGAGACATTGGCAACCATGAAATTAGGGATTTCTATTGCGCTAGGAGTATCAGCATTGATGTTTTTTCTCTTTGTTGCCGGAATGGTGAACCTTTGGACACTTTTTATTCCGATGCCCTTTCTCTATATAGGGGAGGCGCTGGTTTTCGCGAACGCCTCCTCTCTTGCGTTAAGCCATGCACAAAATAAATCAAACGCCTCTGCCGTGATGAACTTTGTAAATCTAGGTTTAAGCTTTGTGATTCTTTCTCTTTTTGGCCTCATTTCCTTCCCAGCAAGCTATCTGATTCCACTGGTCTTTTTTCTATTGACCCTTGTGATGCTCTTTCTTAGATTTCGCCTTGAGAAGCTGCCACTTTAGGAAAGATCACTCATAAAGCCATTTGCTTTAGACGGTCTGCAATAAGATGAATCTCTTTTTTGAACTTGGCCAATTCCTCACGGCTTTTGCCATTCTTCTCAAGCTCCGTCATCCTACCAGCAAAATGTTGTAGAAGATGAAACGTATTGGGAACATCAGACATAAAAGTAAATTCCTCCCCATCAATACGACGTAACCGATTTAAAAAAGCATACTGCTCCTCTTGCGAAACCAAATCGGAGGTAATAATGTTGATAAACTCACCTCTTTCAAAAACCTCCTTTGAAAGACGAGCAGGAATCGTGAAATCTTTGATCACCTCTTCTAAAATCTCCCGATGCTTTTCATTGGGAATTGTACCACGAATCTGTCCTGAAAGCAGAGTCTCAAATAAGAAATTCGCAACCTCCTTATTCTGATTGGCACAACTTAGAATCACATTCTGTAATTCCCGAAAAGTGCTGCGTGTGATTTTCATAGCAAAAATACGCTTGAGATTCCCCTCAAATAACAAGACCGTTTTATCATCTAACATCATTTTATCTTTGGTTGGGGTTGTCATAAGATCCTTAAATTAAATAATTTCAAGAAGTTGAGTGAGTATTTTTTTCAAATCTCTCTTTTGCTCCTTAGAAAGTTTCTCTTTTGAGTGTTGGAATTGCACGAGGAGGGAAGAGAGAGTTTTGATGGCATTTTCTCCGATGCGCTGTCTTCTCTGATCTGTCTCTTCTAGAGGGAAGAGGTTACGGATCATGGAGATGAGCTGCTCTTTGGTTTGCCCATTGTAGTTACGAACGATCTCCTCTTTTTTGATTAAATCCCCCTCTCTACTTGCTAAGGTGTAAATCGCTTGACGTGGCATAGCTTCGAGTTGATCATGTAGGTGTTTAGGGAGTTGGGAATAGAATTCGAAATATTGGAGAAAATTATAGGGGGTTTGGCGATTTCCGTAGGTTGTGATGAGCCAGGCGCTGAAGGCCCCTTCCTTATAATTTTTTAAGATTTCCTGAGCGCGTTTGATGCGTTCACCGTGTAGGATGGCGGCCTGATTTTGGATTCCTTTGACTTCTGCGGTGATGGAGACGAGGGAGGAGAGATCGGAGGAGATGTCAGAATGTTCTGGGGCGAATTTTTGTAGGAGGGAGAGGAGGGCGCTTTGGACCTTTTCATCCAGGGTTTTTACTCCGAAGATGCCTGAGAAGACGGTGAGGTTTCCCTCGGAGGTTTTTTCAGCGAGGGCGGTCATTTTTGGCTTTTCCTTTTTACGGAATCGCTCTTGAAGGATGGAGGTAAGCTTGGACATAATAACCTGAATTTTGTGTTTTTCTTCCTCAAATTCAGGAAGTTTACTTGCATCTCTTGTGTTTTTCTGACTCGTAAAGGGCCTTTGGCCATTTACTTCGTCAAAAAAGCACAAGATCTGCGGTGTAAACTTCTCCGACTTCGAGGAAGACAACCCAAAACTCAGGTTAATAATTTCTCGGAATGATATAAATAATGGGCTTCTCTGTCAAGACCTCATCAAAAACAGCAAAATTTCTCTAGAAGAGAAACTAAAAAAGAATCGCTCTTGAGAGCCTCTTCGATTACTGGGATTTCTTTAGTATAGGCTTCAAGAAGCTCTTGCACCTCCTTGGATTCTGGATTTCCTCTAAAACTTACTAGAGTAATTGAGCAATTGGGAGGTCTATAAAATGCGTATCCGAGGGGATGATCTGCCGTCTCACTTAAGTCGTTATTTTTAAAAGCTTCGGCAGATTCTTTTCCGAAACCTAAGATCAAACCCAGTAGTTTTTCATCATGTCGGATGAGAGGCCTCAATTGCTTTTTTTGCTCCAGCCGAGCAATAAACTCCTCTGGAGAAAAATTTGCTCCCAGAACTTGTATAAAATCCTCCTCATACTGCTCAAGAAGCTGCTTTAATCTTGGTTTATTTATAAAAATAAGCTGCAGAAAGGAGCTGGACTTAAAGCGATTGTGTTCTTCGCATACGATGAGATTCGCATGCTTGAAACGACCCTCATAGTGTTTCCAAATAGCCCAACATTGTTTGAGACTATTCTGGTATTTAAAAAATGGACCCTCAACAAATGAAGGGGGAATCAACGCGTATTTACAAGCAATGGGAATGGAGCATATTGCAGCTGGTTTTGTCTCTCCAAAGAGAACATACCCTAGGCTATCTCGTTGGACTAAGTATGTAAACACTTTTTCTATTTTTTGTCTGTCTTTAGGAGGGATCGTTTTCAGAATATCACTTACTTCCGCTCCCTCTAAAGAACAGATCAACAAGAAAAATAAAAAGAAAAGGCGGTTCATTGAGAAGAGGCCTTGCGCCAAATGGGCCAAAGGCAACTTGTACAATATCTACCTTGAGTATACGTATCATGTCCGCATTTAGGGCATATATCGGCTTCTACTTTTGGAATCGCAACCAGATATCCATCATTAGCCAAGTTGAGTGATTCTATAGGTTGTAAAACACCCTCAACATTGATGAATAGACCCTGTTCATTCGCAATGACCTGATCTGGAGTGGCCACAATGAAATGAGCATACAAACCGAAAGATGCCATGGTGATTACTAGATAGAAAAAGATCACGTATTTATGAAAGCCTCTCATTTTTCCCCCTTTTTGAAAAACAGATTTAACACTTCGGCTGTCAACTTTTCATAAATAATTATTTAATGCAATATTAATTTTGATCGGCCCTTTTATCTAAACGGGATAAAATCTCGTGTGTTAACGCCAAGTAGTCCTCAGCCGCCCGACTCGTAGGCGCAGAATCAAACACAGGCTTCCCATAAATGGCCGCCTCCGACACGCTAATATCTCTTCTAATCTTCGTCAGCAAGAGCTTCCCAGGAAAATTCTTCTCTATTAGATCCATAAAAATAGGATTGTGCTTGCCCCGAGAATTCCAAAAAGAGAGAGCCACCCCCAATACATCCAAAGGATGCCTCTTTGCAATACTCTCTATAAACTGCGAAAGCCTCTCTAGCCCTTTCGTGCTATAAAACTCGGGCGTTGCACAGATCATCGTGTGATTGGCCGCAATCAAAGCCGATTCCGTCAACCAACAAAGAGAGGGAGGGGTATCAATAATCACATAATCATAAGTCAACTCCCTCAAAATCCCCTTGAGCCGCTCATGCGAATACCGATCTGCTGCCAACGGCCCCGAAACCTCCACCCTCTCTAACCACGTATCAGCAGGAATCAGATCAAGCCCCTCAAAATCTGTCGGCATAATCACCTCTGCAAGCGATTTACTTCCTTGAAGCACCGCAGCTAAACTATCATGCGCATCCGGATCAAATCCCAATCCCGCCGTTAAATTGGCCTGTGCATCAAAATCTATCATCAAGACTTTTGCCTTGTGATACTTAGAAAGAGCCGCTCCCATATGGAGTGCGGTGGATGTTTTGGCAGTTCCACCCTTAAAACTACTAATTGCTATCGTTTTCATACTTGACACCAAACGGGGAAAATAAAGAGCGCGTTTTCTTTTCAAAATGGATTTTCTCTAAAAAGCCTTCAAGAGAAAATTCTCCAACTACCTGATTATCTCGAGTTCTAAGATTGAGACTTTGATTCTCAACTTCCTTATCCCCAATCGTTAACATGTAATTGACCTGATCCATTTGTGCATGGCGAATTTTTTTGCTTACAGATTCATGAGAATCATCTATCTCACATAAAAATTCTTTTTGTTGAAGCTCTCTTTGTAAACGATGTGCATAATCCACATGGCGATCTGCGATGGGGATGATACGGATTTGGCGTGGGCTGAGCCAGAGAGGAAATCTGCCGGCAAAGTGTTCAATTAGGATGCCAAAGAACCGTTCAATCGAGCCAAAAAGAGCGCGGTGGAGCATGACAGGGCGTTCTCTTGTCCCATGCGCCGTGACATAATCTAGATCAAAGCGTTCTGGAAGCGCCATATCTACCTGAATAGTTCCACATTGCCAGGTTCTTGCCAAAGCATCTCGAATATGAAAATCAATCTTGGGGCCATAAAAAGCGCCCTCTCCTGCACGTATGACATATTCCTTGCCACATCGATCCAAAGCGCGATGAAGAGAGGAGGTCGCTTTTTCCCACTGCTCATCAGAACCAACTGTCCCCTTGTCAGGACGGGTGGAGAGTTCAAGATGATAGTGGAGACCAAATGTTGTGTAAATCTCATCTACAAGTGCAAGCACACTTAAAATTTCCTCCTCAATCTGATGTGGCTCTAAAAAGATATGCGCATCATCTTGATGGAAGCTGCGCACGCGCATCAGCCCCGAAAGGGCCCCTGATGCCTCATGTCTATGGACATGTCCAATCTCTGCAATACGTAGAGGAAACTCCTTATAGCTGTGCACTCCCGTTTTATAAAAAAGCATACAACCAGGGCAATTCATCGGCTTGATGGCAAATTCTCTCTCCTCAATTTCAGAGGTATACATATTCTCTCGGTAGTTTGCCCAATGGCCCGATTTTTCCCAAAGAGAGCGTGCCATCATTTGGGGGGTTTGAATCTCAACGTAACCCGCTCTTTTGTGACAGGTGCGCCAATAATCCAAAAGAGTATTCCAGACCAGCATCCCTTTAGGATGGATGAAGGTCATGCCCGGAGCCTCTTCTCGATGAGAAAAGAGATCCAGCTTGGGACCTAAAATTTTATGATCTCTCTTTTTGGCCTCCTCAAGCTGCTTGAGATACTCTCGCAACATCTTTGGGTCTGGAAAGGTGATTCCATAGATACGTGTTAACATCTCTCGGGTGGAATCGCCCCTCCAGTAGGCGCCTGAAGTTTTTAATACCTTGCATGCTTTGACCTTGCCTAAGTTGGGAAGATGGGGTCCTCTGCAAAGATCATAAAATTCCCCCTGTCTATAAGCAGAGAATTCCCCCTCTTCAAACTCCTCAATCAACTCTTTTTTATAGGGATTATTTCCAAAGATTTTTAGAGCTGCTTGCCTATCTTTAAGCACCTCGCGGACTGTTTTATGATTCTCTTGAATGATCTTTCCCATCTCCTCTTCAATTTTTTCCAGATCGGCATCTGTAATATTGAGATGGGCGAAATCATAATAAAAGCCATTTTCTATAGGAGGGCCAATGGTAGGCTGTGCCTGAGGGAAAAGGCGGAGAACAGCTTGAGCTAGGATATGAGCTGAGGTATGCCAAAAAACCTCCTTTCCTTTTGGATCAGAAAAATTCCATAACTCCACCTGATCCCCCTCTTTTAGAGGGGAGGCAAGGTCGACATTCTTTCCATTAAGAGAGGCCCCTACTGCCTGATCTGGCCCTGTTAAATGTAGCTTTTTAACTAAATCCTCTAGGGAGCTGCCCTGTGGAAGTTCCATTAGTTTCTCTTTAAATGTGATGTGCATGAACCTGTCTCGCTATTCTATCGGCTAAAATCGGAAAGTTTACTTCACTCAACCAGAAAAGAAAAGCTCGATTTTCATCCCTTTTTTCTTTATCGTCGTTGCTATGGAAAAAAAGGCGTTGATCACAGGGATTACAGGACAAGATGGGAGCTTTTTAGCAGAACTTCTTTTAGAAAAGGGGTATCAGGTGCATGGCATGTACCGTCCCTCTTCAACCCCCCATACGATCCGACTGCATCCTCTTTTGGAAAAATATGGGGAGAGGAGCCTTTTTTTACATTATGGGGATCTGACCGATGGAAGCTCTCTTTTTAAATTATTGAGCACCCTCCAACCAGATGAGGTGTACAATCTAGCCGCTCAAACAAATGTGGCGATTTCTTTTGAAAATCCGGAATATACAGCTGATGTGAACGGATTGGGAGCGTTGCGTCTTTTGGAGGCCCTACGCCTTTTAAAATTAAAAAGCCGTTTTTATCAAGCCTCCACATCAGAACTTTTTGGAGCAGCCCCCATTCCACAAAGGGAGACTACCCCCTTTTACCCCCGCTCTCCTTATGCAGCCGCAAAGCTTTATGCATATTGGATGACGATCAATTATAGGGAAGCATATCAGATGTTTGCTTGTAATGGCATTCTCTTTAATCATGAATCCTCTCAGAGAGGAGAGACCTTCGTCACGCGCAAAATCACGCGCGCTTTAGGACGTGTGTGCGCAGGTCTGCAAGAATGTCTTTATTTGGGAAATCTCAACTCTTTAAGAGATTGGGGACATGCACGTGATTTTGTGGAGATGCAGTGGCGTATTTTGCAGCAAGAGGCGCCCGATGATTATGTCATTTCAACGGGAGAGCAGCATTCTGTACGCGAATTTGTCACCTTAGCGGCTCAAGAGATGGGAATTTCTCTTGCATGGGAGGGGGAGAATCTGCAAGAAATAGGCAGAGTTGAGCACGCCTCTTGCGCAACACTTACTCCAGGAACCATTATTGTGAGAGTAGCTCCCCGCTTTTTCCGCCCCTCAGAGGTAGAAAATCTGCTCGGCGATTCTACAAAAGCTTTTCGTAAATTAAATTGGCGCCCACAAACCTCTTTCCAAGAGCTTGTTTCCGAAATGGCGCGCGCGGATTGGGAGCTTGCTCAAAATGAGAGAAAAGCACTTTTGTGTTGATGCAAGAATGGTGACAGCTTCAGGGATTGGGAACTTTATCACAGGAGTCCTTCCCACCCTTTCTAACCACTACCGCACCACTCTTCTATGTAGAGCTCAAGATCGCCCCTATTTAGAGGACCATTTCTCCTCCCATTTAATTGAGATAAAAAGTCCCATTTATTCCCTCCGTGAGCAAGAGGAGCTGGCACGAAAAATTCCGGCGGCCGACTTTTTTTGGTCCCCCCATTTCAACATTCCCCTTCTGCCTATCCGAGCCAAAAAAAGGATGACCACTATTCATGATGTCTACCATTTAGCCTTTTCTTCTCAATTTTCTTGGCCTCAAAGAGGTTATGCTACACTGATGTATAATGCCGCCCTTCTTCTTTCAGATCTCATCACAACCCCCTCCCAGTTTTCCAAAAAAGAGATAGAAAAATATGCTCTACATAAGCCAAAAAAAATTCATGTAATCCCCCATGGATTGACTCTTATTCCAGAGGAAAATACTCCCCAAGATTTCCTCCTTTTCGTCGGGAATTTAAAGGCGCATAAAAATCTGGTCCGCACGGTGCAGGCTTACCGAAAATTGCAACTTCAAGAACAACTTGTGATCGTAGGAAAAAGAGAGGGGCTTAAGCATATAGATCATGCGCTTTTTTCCCTCGTTGAATCCGATCCCTATTTGAAAGAAAAGATCCTCTTTACAGGGTATCTTTCTGAACAGGCGCTTTCTACATATTATTCAACAGCAAAAATACTTTTATTTCCCTCTCTTTATGAGGGGTTTGGACTGCCCCCTCTTGAAGCGATGGCCTGTGGATGCCCTGTAGTTGCAGCTCGTACGGGAAGCATCCCAGAGGTCTGTTTAGATGCAGTAGAATATGTAGATCCCCTTTCTGTAGATTCGATTGCTGAAGGGATTCACTCTCTTCTTTCCAATCCTCAACGAAGAGCAGAGTTGATAGAGAGGGGGAAAGAGAGGTTTAAGGTTTTTTCCATTCAGAAAACAGCCCACAATCTACTGCATCTTCTGGAAGGCAGAGAACACCTGATCAACTGAGATCTCCTCCATGCAACGAGGGGGCTGTTTTGGAACTTCAAAACCCAGATACATATAGGGATGAGAGGAGGAAAGGGTGATTGCTTGCGCACTTAAGGGGCCCCATCTTTTCGAAGAGGTGGGACCAAAAAGAGCAATCAAAGGAACATGGAGTGCAGCAGCAAAGTGCATAATTCCCGTATCCACGCTAATGACGCAAGCAGCCTTTCTCAGATAGTCAGCAAGTTCTGGGAAAGAGGTTTTCCCTGCGAGCGAAACAGCAGCTCCTATGTGAGTAGATAAGCGCGCACTGGATACCTGATCATTTTTCCCCCCTGTAATGAAAATCTCAAAGCCCGCTTGTAAGAGGCGTCCACCCAGCTCTACCCATCTCTCCTCTGGCCACTCTTTAACTGCTTTCATGCGGCTGATGGACCAGGGATGAAAGATCACAAAGGGTTTTTGAGTAGGAACGACTGGAGAGGAGTGAATCGAGAGAGAGGGTCCATTTCCACAAGGAACATCTGCACATAGGGCAATTTTCCGAAAGTTATCGATTTCATGGCATAAGGGAGAATGGTGTGCGCACGCATCGAATAAAAAATGGCGATGTTGTCTTTCTGTTTTGAACCCAATCGTATAGAGAGACTTGGAAAAGAAGGTTAAGAGCACATCGATTCTGGACCACTGTTCACAATCGAGGAGAAGATCGAGAGGTTTTTGTCTCAAGATTTTGATTGCTTGAAGAGGATTTAAAAGGGGGAGGACTTTGATTTGAGAGACCCCTGTGATGAAAGGGGCAATCGCTTGATTTTCAGCTCCACAGAAGAGAATGATGTGCGCGTGAGGATAGCGTATTTTGATGTCTTTGATGACGCCGCTTAAAACGATCAGATCTCCGATTCCGGAGAGTTTTAAGAGGCCGATGGTTTGCAGAGAGCGGGGGAATGGCTGTTTTTTTTTAAATAGAGAGAGAAAAGCTACGAGAAAAATGCCGAGATATCGGTCTAAAAAATTTAAGTAGGGGTTGCCGCGTGTTTTGACCATGTAAATTATTGCTCTTCCTTATTATACTCACCGATTATAAAAAAGAGAGGAGATAGATGAAAGCGATCATTCTTGCAGGGGGAAGTGGAACTAGGCTCTGGCCTCTTTCTCGCGTTCAGTGCCCCAAACAGTTTTTGCATCTAGATGAAGCAGAATCGCTGCTTCAAAAAACTGTCGTACGTGCCTTAAGAGAACTTTCTCCTCAAGACATTTTTGT
>Ga0207115_1022_pt1 | contig 27692 bp, 19 predicted proteins | sample Alteio_BWMinHeat_46_FD_153536 | JGI IMG/M metagenome (GOLD analysis project Ga0207115, IMG submission 153536) | Enriched cells from forest soil in Barre Woods Harvard Forest LTER site, Petersham, Massachusetts, United States -... | ecosystem: Environmental > Terrestrial > Soil > Temperate forest >...
TCGTAACCGGATGAAAATGTCCCCTCGAAAACCGAATAAAAATAACCCCTATAATATTTGACCGTATTCCCCAATATTCCCACATTAAAACAAACTGAAAATATTTGGCTCTTTGATACTTTGCGTTGAAATGCTAAAAATGCAGGTCAGTGTTTTAACCTAAATTCGGCAGTAGGAATGGCATAAAATGAAAAAATGCTTCGAATCTAAGGATTTTTTTGACATTTTTTCTCTCACCGTACGGGTGAGTACGGCGTCGAGAAAAAATGTCAAAAAAATCCTTACCTTCTTCGCCTTTTTTCATTTTATGCCATTCCTACTGCCGAATTTAGGTTTAAAACTTCCCAACTTCTTATCTATCTTTATGCGGATGAAGAATTTTTAGTATTTCTTTAGGACGCGAGGCAATACAAGTCAAATACGCAAGAGTAGTAGCATCTGGCATCCTTTTTTCCTGTTCCCAGTTTCTTAATGTTTGCAGTTTAATAAAATACTGCTCAGAAAATTCTTTCTGTGTCATACCTAATTTTTTTCTGACCTCTGCAACATTAATTTTGGAACGTACAATCCTACCTTTACCTTTTTTCTGGATAGCATCTTGCACCGCATCAATTAGTTCTTGGCCTAAGGTTTTCTTTGTCATGCTATAAACCCTCCTTATATTTCGCTATTAATTGAGGCATTAGTTTCTTCAACTGGTTTCGGTCTTCCGTGAACATAACACGCTTCGCGTGAGCTTGTCCTAATCTTCACTCAATTGAGTCCTTAAAAATGGAAATTCCTATATATTTAAAATATTTAGGGTACCAATGTTTGAATATTTATTTCAAAATAAAGCAAGTTGATTCTCATTATCAATAGAAATAACTGGCTATTCCTACTACCGAAATTAGGATAATATGTAACAAGACTGTGAACTGCACCACCCATGATGAATAATTGACCATCAACAGATGACCTACAACATACATACAATAATCCTTGCAAAACAAACTCCTATTTCGGAAAATGTCGCCTCATGTTCATACAAGAGGTAAATATGGGTATCACAATCGGAATCGATCTAGGAACAACAAACTCTGTCATGTCTATCAAAAAAATAGGAATTTCCACCATCCTCAATGCAGAAGGAGAAGAGCTTACCCCCTCATCAGTAACAGCTATTTCTAACGGTTCTTCCTATGATTACATTGTTGGCCGGTCTTCCCGTCACCTATTAAAACAGTATCCTACACAAACTATTACTTCTATTAAACGATTAATCGGTAGAGAATTTGATGATATCGAAATACAAAACCTTTTAAACGACAACCGTATTAGTTATAACGTTACGACAGATCCTCTTGAATCAGGATCCATACGAATTTCACTAGGTGACAAAATGCAAACCCCAGAAATGATTTCTGGAATGATATTAAACAAGCTTATTCGCGATGCTGAAACACAACTTCAAGGTAAAATCGATCAAGCTGTTGTAACAGTACCCGCTTATTTCTCTGATCAACAAAAATTTGCAACACGCGCAGCGTGTGATTATGCAGGAATAAAATTACTACGCTTACTACCCGAACCAACAGCCGCAGCCTTATCATTCGGATTAAGCGAAACGAATCATGAAGAACATCAAACTATTATGGTATTTGACCTAGGCGGCGGAACCTTCGATATCTCTATTTTAAGCATGGCTGGCAGCAGCTTTATGGAGATTTCAAAAGGAGGTGACATGTGGCTGGGTGGTGACGATATTGATAAATTATTAGTTGACTATATCTTTTCTTGCGCACAAAAAAAAGCAGGTTGCAAACCCATTCCTGAATTAATTGAAAATCTTCCCACGATTGATAAAGCACGTTTTTTAATTGAAATAAAAGAAAAAGCAGAAGCTGCTAAAATTGCACTTAGCACACAAGACTCTACGACAGTGGATGTATTTGGTGTATTAAAAGACGAGAATAATCAGTACATTGATATTGATGTTAATATTACGCGAGATGAATTTAATGAATTACTCAATCCTATTCTTCAACGTATTTCGCATATTACAAAACAAATTTTACATGAAATTCGTTTTGAACCTGAATTGATTGATACTGTCCTAATGGTTGGCGGATCTTCCATAATTCCAGCTATTCAAGATGAATTAAAAAAAATATTTAGCCCAGGAAAAGTCTTGTCCCATCCTCGCCCTATGTTGGCAGTTGCAGAAGGTGCCGCACTGATGGCATCTAAAATCACCAGCCAAGAAAAAGTCGAAGAAACCGATCAAACTTTCTCTATGATGCATTCAACCGCCCATGATTATTATCTTCAACTAGCAAACGGCAAACGTCATCTTTTAATTGCTCGCAATAGCCCATTACCAGCCGCAGTAGAAGAAACATTGGCTTTTTCACATGTGGATCAAAAATTAGCGCGATTACGTGTGTTTAATGATGTCAATGGAGTATTAGAAACAGTAGGAGAACTATGGTTTCACAAAGAAGTGGATCATAACACACAAGATCCAGCTAAATTAACTCTGCGTTTTACTGTAGATGAAGATAATATTATTACAATGAAAGCATCGTCCTTACAAAACACAAACACCTCGACTGAAACACAAATTGCTCGTGGTGGCTTAGCAAAAAAATTGTATCATGATTTAGAATCAACATTATCCTCTATTATTTCACAAGCTAAAAGTATTCATGTAGAACAAGATGCCCTTAAATTAAGTCAATTGATTGTTTCTACCATTTTGTCAGCAAGCGATCCTACAACAGGCGAAACACGCATTGATCAAAAACAAAAAGTACAACAACAAATTCAGACGCTGAAATTATTACAACAACACGATATTGCACCTATTTCAGGATATGGTTTTGGAAAACTAGCGGAAGAATATGCAGCATCGATCCTATCAGAAAAAGAACATTCTCGTTTACAAAAAATCCTGCATGATTATGATACCGCGATTACCTCTCTAAATGATATTAATCATTTGATAAAAATGCAGAAAACGTTAGAAGCTTTTTTTGACGAAGTCCCTGTGGCTGCCGATTTAGCTAGAGCAGGGAATGTCGCCGCTTTACTTGAAAAAGAGGCGCCTCATGATGCAAAACACATTCGAAATCAAGCAAAAAAATTATCTGATGCCTACCTACGCCAAGATAAAATTAAAATAAAAGAAGAACAAAATGCCCTGATGTATGTTATTCATTCGAATTTTTCAATGAACAGCACCCCAGAAGGACGATTTGATAGGGATGTACGACTTTGATTTGTCCAGTTTGCAAAACAATGAATACTCAACCGGATGCTCTGCAGTGCACACAATGCCGATCAGATTTAAAAGTGCATCGCTTATTACAAACGTGTCGCGAAAAAATAAATACACCAAAACAAAATACCTCAAAAGAAAATTATTTAGATATTATTTGTCAATTGTTACCGACTATTTTCTTTTTAAGCTGCGCTGTTTTTGGTGTATATGTTGGGATGCGAGTATTAACATTTTTGCATCAATTTCCTTTATCGAATACAACCGTGTCATTACCTATTTCTAACCACTCAGTAACTAAAATAGAAAATCAATGAACCAGAATCATAAACACAAAAAAATCCAGAACCATAAGCACAAAAAAATATCGAAGAAAAAAGAACATCTTATTTCTTTAGATTTAATTACAAATAATCAATTTAAAAAAATCCTCGACACTACGGTAAATCAATCACGATTAACACTTCGCGATCAATATTTATATGGATATTCGTTAGCGCACTCACAAAGACACGCAGAAGCACTGATTTATCTATGGCCTTTAGTCATAAAAGGAAACACTGCTCTCAAAGAAGATTGTCAAATCATCGCAGGACACATCTTTAAAGATCCAACAAGACTTTCTTCTATGACCTTAAGTGATGATCAACTTTATACATTATTCCGTGTCGCACAAGCATTATTTCCAGAAAGTGAAGCATGTTATCTTTTAAAAAAACGCTTTTATAGTAACCTTTGGAAGAAACATGAATATGAAAATTTAGAAACAATCATAAAGTCCCTAAAAGAAAAGACATCAAGCGTTTTTATAGAAAATATAGGCAAACTAACATTCGCGCAAGCAGAAAAAAAAGTAAAAGGAAATATTCCCGTTTTTATAGGAAAAATTTTATCGGGTGCCACATCTCTTATTCTTAGAGATTCCATTTTCCATCATGATATAGAAAATATTATTCAAGCGCTTTCTCATGAAATAAAACATTCCTCTTGTGCTCATGCTCTTCAGCATTCCTCATCGTCAATGACATTATTTTTTAATAAGCTGCTTGATTTTGAATCGAGTATTTTGATTAACATATTACAATGTTTAATAAAAAATAAAGATCATCATTTTGACTGGATTCCCACACCATCTTATTTTGCTCATTGTGATGTAAAGAATCAAGAAATGTATCAGCCATTTTTATCTTGGATGGCCCGTGAAAATAAAGAATTATATGAACTCTACCAACCTGACCTATACCAATCTGTTATACTTTCACTGAATCCTGAAAATCCTTCTCCCAACAATAGTATTTTAAGCCCGGCATATCAATCCAAGCTACATCCTTATCTTCAATTAATCTGGATATTACGTTTTGCCAAAAATCATATACCACCCATTTTCGATAAATTGCTTTCGTCAGAGACGACATGCCATCTCTTGAAAAATTCAACTCATTTATTTAAAACTATTTTTATAGAATCTATAAAATGTATGATTGATCATGCAGATAAAAAGCCTTTATCAAATACATTTTGGCCAATGTTAACAAAGATTTATCATATTTCAAACGATATAGATATTCAAAAATTATTAAAAAAACGGTTATTTGAATTGATTCATCAAAATACGCCTCATGAAAACAATGCGATTTATGAAAGAAATATGATCCATGAAAAAGATGAAATATCTTTTGATTTTGATAAAATGATCCATTTTGCACGTGAAATAAATTCATATGATATAGAGCAATCACTCATACAATTACAAGTTCGTCAGCAATACTGTTTACTTTTTATGAGCACGCTTGAAACCAAAAAAAAATCTACATCCGTTATTAAAAAAATAAAAACCGAAACCGAGCTACGAACACATCTCACACTTATCGTCGACAGTTGCTTTTTTATGCCGGACTTTGAAGATACGGCAATCATTTGGGAACATACAAAACAATTAATTTCAAACAAAAGAATAAATCAATTTATCCCTTTAAAAAATATTCTTCAAAATGAACTTAAATGCTTTTGTCCACATCATCTAGAACAATTTGTAACAATGACCATTCCATCGCTTGCTATTAAATTACAACTGCCTACTGTATGCTTGCCCACAGACCATTCTTCCAAGCCTGATGAACATGAACAATCTTCATCTAACGTTGTTTCTTATCCTAAAATAAATTTAGAAAATGATCCTTTTTCTATATTAGATGTTTCGACAATAGATACCAAGTCGATTATTATGCAGAAAACGATGAAACTCATACAACTTTTTCCCGAAAAAATGTCCGCTTTTAGACAAGCACAAAATGCTTTATTCCAACCGGCTCAACGATTTTTATATCAATATTTTTATTATTTTTCATACGAAACAAATGAACCACAGCCCATAAATTGTTTTTCATTTAATACTATTTTTCTTCGACATGAGCTCTTAGATGACCACTCTTGACATTGAATTAGTTAACCAAATTGAAGATTGCATTGCTAATTTACAAAAAGAAAATGTGTTATTGCAAGATCAAGTTCAAACTTTAAAAAAAGATTCGGATCGATGCATCGAAGACTCAGCCCTTCGCATCATTGATATTTTAGATATGATCCATTTGATGCAATCTTCTTTAAATGCTGATGCTTCTGTTGTTATTATTCAAAAAATAACAAAAAGACTTTATGACATATTAAAACAGTGGCAAATATATGAAATCACTTTTCCATCCGGTCAGATTGAGGTCGGCAAAGTGAGAGTCATAGAAACTCGTCCTGCTTCAACGGATATCTCAACGGGTACTATTATTGAAATTTGCAGAAAAGGATATCAGCGCGGCAACAAAATAATTCGCCCTGCTGATGTTATTACAGTGAAATAATGGCTCTATGAAAATTTGAGTGAGTTACTTGCCGGAACTATAGCTCTTCAAATAACCATCTGAAGAGCTATATCAATACGCTTATTTTTCAAAAAATGTTATCCCGCCCAGAGAATGGCAAAATATATTTAGTAACATCCTCTAAACGATCTATCTTGTCGGCGGATCTGAGTAGTGGGCGCAAAATTTTCATTTTGTCCTATAAATACCCCGTCTTTATTTGTTTTTGGTAAGAACGTTGCTCTATATTTAGAAATATATGATTTTACAAATGCAGCAGGGATATCATCCATTGAGTTCACTTCTTCAAGATCACGTTGGTGTTGAGTTAAATTTTGTTGATTTCGAGGCGATTTTGTAATATCAATAAGCAAAAAATCATGGTCTGGTGGTAGGTATACCGTATAATAAGATTCTCCGAAAGTATCATGATTATAACAACTAGGAGGTATTTTTTTAGAGAAAGATACTCCATATGAATATGTTGTTGGATTGGCATAATGAATTTTTCTCGTCGAATCAGTATTCGACTGCTCTCTTAACCGAAATCCATCCTTAAAAATAGCAGAAGGATATCTAGAGTCTCGTCTATAAAGAGTAATTTCACCTGAAATAAACGTAATCCCATAAATGTTCCCCACTATTTCACGGTAGCCATTAATATTATGATATCGAAGACAAGTTAATAAATAATTATTAAATGAATGATTCTCACTTTCCCACATATCCCACAAACTTCCTTTATCTTTCAATAATTTAATGATGTGATTTTTTGCTTTAGCATTATCTTTACAAATGAATAGTGCCTTTTCTGCGATTACAGCTTCCTTAGAAAGTTTGTTATGCCGCAATGCAGAAAAAAGTCCAAATTTACCTCCTAATTTACTTTTACTAAATGGGATCCTGATTTCACTAGAATATATCGTTTTAGCTTCACTAAAAGCAGATTGAATAGTTAAGAGACTATTAGCATTCTGTTCCTGATCCTGTGTGCCACCTAGTTTACTTTCATCCACAGGTTTTCTTTTTTCACTGGAATATATCGCTTTTGCTTCACGAAAAGTTAAAAGATTATTAGTATTCTGTTCTTGATCCCATTTTTGTTTTAATCGATGAAAAATGTAAATAGTTATCATAAACGATAAGTATACTAAAATATCGTACTTAAAAAAGATTGAAAAGTTTGTGGCTTCATCATTTCTAGATAGCATATTTGTTTCTTCGCAAATAAAAAAATTTATCAATTATAATTTAACTTTCTTAACATAATCTTAATATTATTGATGCATGCTTATGGATGACATTTCCATTCCTAATGATGTCGAAAGACTAATGGTTGCCACATCTTGATCCCAAAACGGGGAAAATACAAATCAACCCTGACAAATTAAAAAAATGCTTAATTGCAGGGACGCTTTAAAGAACATTCGAATCCCTCGCTTATACTGGCTTCTCAGGCTAGTAAGTAATATAATGATTTTCTTCATTTTTTTATAATACAATACCCATAAAAAAGGAAAATTACGATGATTGGTCGTCTAAGCTCAAGAGAATTATTTACTGCCATTCAAAACAATGAATCCAACAAAATCTCTGCTTTTTTGATAAAAGGTAGTATTGATTTATCTGTTAAAGACAACGATGACTGCACCCCCATTCATTATGCTGCCAAGTTACAACATTGGGATTGCGTAAAATTATTGCTACAATATCCTATAAATAAAGAAGATTCTGTTAAGTTTGGATTAGGAGCTGCATTATATTATGCAATAGCTTATAAACGAGGTGATTGTATTAAAAAATTACTTGATGCAGGAGCTGCAACTCAGAAAGTGTACGATAGTAAAAAAGGGTTTAGCGCTCTACATACAGCGATAGAATCTAACCATATTCCATTGCTAAAACTGTTATTGGATCAAAAAACAGATCCTTCGGAAAAATCAGCATTAACGAAAGAAAATACGGATCAAGTTACTCCGCTTGAATTAGCTGTCAAAGAACGGAATCGACAAAAAACAATTGCTTTATTGCTTGATGCCAAAGCCGATACAACCGATAAAAATGCTAAAGGTTATATCCCCATAGAACAAGCAGCGATTTTAAATCATTGGGAATACGTGAAACAATTTTTACATCATTCTCATAAAAAAGACCCCCTATGTTTACATTATGTATTACGACTTGCAGTCTATGAAAAGGAAAATGACTGCGCCGAGATGCTGATAAAGCAAGGCGCAAAACTAAATGGTGCATATAACAAAAGAACAGGCTTCTCCATTTTACATCAAGCCATTGTTGATGGAAACATTGAAATAGTACGCAGTTTAATATTAGCTAAAGCCGATCCTTTTGCTACAACAAAAATGACTACCCAAAATAGTGAACCTAAAACGGCTCTGCAATTAGCTATACAATATGAGAAAAAAGAAATCTCTCATTTTCTAGAGGAAAAATATGAAATACCAGAAAAAATTATAAAAGAAAATTTTTATAATGTAGCTTCATTTATGGAAGTATATAACAAATTACAAGAACTTTTAAAAGAACATACCCTTGAAAAAATTTTATCCCTCTCAAACATTTTTTCTGAGGATTATTCTACAAATCATTTCTTTAAATTGGGTTGCTTAGTTTTATTATTAAAACAAAAAAAAGAACAATTCAACCCACTTGAAAATATAGAAATCTTTTTTAAAAATGTACCTCATGAATGTCATGTTTATATTGCAAGAGCTTTTTTAGAAGCTATTCAAAAAACATTTGAAAGTAACAAAAAATTAGATTTAACTCTAAAAAAAGAAATACGCGAATTACTTAAAACAAAGACAATAGCTAACACGCAAACAATGATTCTTCCCACAGAATTACATAAACTTAAGTTAATAGAAGAAAAATACTGTTATCAAATAAGCAATAAAATTTATTCTAATAAAAATGAATCATTTTTAAGAGATAAAATTTTACAAATAGCAGCAAGCAAATATCTGCACGATAGGCTTCAAAATAGCAACATTCTTGATATATCCATAAAAGACACTTTAATACTCTTATTTGGGAAAAATATTTTACGTAGATTTTTTAAAAAAAGCTCATTATCTCATTTCCTGGATGAAATGATTCCATTAAATAATACGACCTCTCCTCCTGCTTCTAACGTATTAAAATCCAGTCAAAATACATATCAAAAGATATATCCTATTTTGACTTCGGATAACACTAATTACTTATTGAAAACACCTCTTTTACAACCTATACAGATCGCTGCAAAAGAGGAATCCACAGAAATGAAGACAACAGTAACAACATCTGAATTAATAGAACCAATAAACTCAACCGCCTCTCATTTGCAATCCTTACAGCCTATGCAAAAGCAGCAAATAGAAATGGCAACAGTTACCCCCATCTCAACGAAACTAATAGCGCCAACGCTTTCTAATTCGCAAGCGTTGAATTCAATCGAACAATTGGAGATAGAGCCTACTGTAATGGACTTATCTACTGAGGCTACTGTTTCTTCAATAAGTATTTATAAAAAACCTCAAAAAAATATAGATCCAGATACCGGAAACACAAATAAACGATCACTAATACTCTAACTTAAGCAGAGTAATCTTAAAATTATCTTTGCGACAAGACCATATCACGTAACAAGACTGCTATCCTTATTTATTACTTTTACTTTTCTTTTTCTTCTTATGCGCCCTAATTTTTTTACGCTCATTTTTAAATTCTGCACGAAGTTGTTCTAGAGTTATTTCTTCTAAGTCTTCGCCTTTTTCAGATGATTCCATTGCTGCTATAGTCTCTGCATTTGGAATGCTTACTGGAAATGGTATCCCTTTCTTCATAACCACTTGATTAAGGAACAGAAGACAATCTATTAAATTGATTACCATTTGAAGAATATACTCGCTGCGGGCATAATACGAATGCTATTAGATGATTCGTCCTGCCGATATTATTACAGTGAAATAACCTATTAAAAACCTCAAGAAAATTTTGACGAACCCAGATCGATATCACATAAAAAAGAAACGTCTGGATAATCTTTTTTATTCATCGTTGCAACAAGATGATTATTGACGCGAGCTGTTTCTGCAATAATACAATCAACGATTGATAGAGTAATTCCGCGTTGTCTTTGAGGAAGCCTAAAAATTCCAGCTCTTTTTGAAATCTCTGCAGTGATAGGTTCAATACGAAAAGCCTGTATACAATTTTCAGTTTTTTATTTTTCGTTTTTTAAGATCGCTTTGGGTAACGTATTCACGATCATCATGCTTTCGGAGCTCTCTCACGATATCAGCACTATCCTCTTCTCTGTCTTCCCATTTGCCGAAGCTTTGAACGGCTTTTTGAACGCGGTGATGATGTATATATTCAACAAGCGCAGCTTCTACTACAGCACTGAAGTTGGGCGAAATAGAACTGGCTTCTTTTGCTATATCTTCATCGATAGAAATAGTCTTTTTTATGGCGCTCATTTGGTATAATCTCTTTATCTTACTTAAAAGTAGTATACTATATTACGGAAAATTTATACAAAGCAATCACTCGTTATTTTACGCAGCAAGGTAGTAAATTCCCTCTACTTTAAGAAAAAATACATTATCCTAAACAATCATGATTGTTTAGGATTATAATTCAGATCGCTTAAAAAAATTTTTATACTAAAAACCAACCATTGAAGAGAACTATATGTTACGAAATCCTATAAATAAAAAAAAGCAATCCCTCGAGATAGATATACCCGAGATAGACAAAAACTTCTTATTTCAGGTTAAAATAACTCATGTACCGAATTGGAACCCAGAACTAGTTGAAATTGATTTCAAAGAGTGTGATCGTTTACTAGCTGAAGGTGCAAATATCAATAGACGATTTGGTAAGCATGGGATGAATGATCATAATGATGGCTCTTTTTGCGGGCCTAATGATACTCCTTTGACACATGCAATAAAAAGAGAGCATATTGAGTTAACGAAATACCTTTTAAATCGCGGCGCTGATACAGAAGTAATTAATGGATCAGGGCACACTCCATTATTAGATACGCGTTTTAATAATAGCATCACAAAATTACTATTAGATCATGGCGCAAATCCAAACGCAAAAGACCGTCAAAACCTTACAGCAATGCATATGATATTTCTAGATTTCAGAGAATGGCTAATAGATACACAAATAAAACCTGCAACTGAAGCAGCCAATCTTTTACTTGATGCAGGCTTTGTCGGAGATAAGGAGGAAATCTTATCTGTTTTAAAAGAAATAGGCTATAATACAAACGATAAATTTGTTACTGCATTCAGGAAAATTTGTGATGATGTCAATATGGTTTCTAGACTAGAAGCTAATAAGAAAGAGTATGATGAATTAAAACGTTATATTGATAAACATCATATTCAATCAGAAAAAGGCTTATCTAATAGAATAAACAATATCTTAAGAGACCAAGAAGCCGTCAAAAGGTTAGAAGCAGAAAGAGAAGTAGAAAGATTAGAAAAAGAAAAATACAAAGAGGAAAAACAATTAAATAAAGTCACAAAAACAATTAACTTATTTCATGAAATACTTGAAGAACATACAAAAGCAATTAATAAGAAAGCGAAAGAATCCCCTGATCAGAAAGTAGCAACAATAGATTCAAACGTATTGTCTGATAAAAACAACGATTTGCTTGAAAAAAAACCCATTTTATCGATGATTTACAATCCTACAATCCCATTTTACAAACAGGCAATTGCACTCAAAAGTAATGGTGGAAACTTTAATTTGCTCGGAATCCCTTGCACTAACATAGCTATATACTTCACACCACTCACCATCAATGGTAATGAATATTATATTTACTTGAATAAAAAAACTGAGATTGGTAGTCATGCTGGGGCGTATATTTATAATAACTTATCTTTCGACGTTATCGATGTGGCTACGAAAAAAATGATTAGTAATATAGATCCAAAAGATATTGATAGCATCCTTTGCAATTTGCATGATCAATCTAAAGATTTATCATTACAACATAAGACTTCGTAAAAAAATTTATTCTGGTATTTACCTCCGTGGTGAATACCAGTTTCCTTATTGGCGGCTCAAAAAATCTCCGTAAAATCTTCCCATTTCAAATGATTTAAAAAATCAGGGCTTGTTTTTCCTAACGCATCAGCGAGCTCGCTTTTATTTCGCTTTAAAATTTCCATCTTTTCTTCAATAGACCCTGCAGAAATCAAGCGCAACACTTTAACTGGTTTTTTCTGTCCGAAACGGTGCAAACGGTCAATGGCCTGTCTTTCGACTGCATCATTCCACCAAGGATCTGCAATAATGCAAACATCTGAGCTCGTCAAATCAATTCCAACCCCCCCCACTCGCAAACTAATTAATAGCACCTTGATTGTAGAATTGGATTGAAATAAATGAATTTCCCGTTCGCGTCCTGGTGTTTCTCCATCGATATAACTATGACGAATCCCAACCGCATTCATTCCTTCTGCTAAATGTCGCAAAAATCCCAAAAACTGTGAAAAAACCACTATTTTATGCCCATTTTCAATTAATTCTGGAATTTGTTTACGCAAGTACTCTAATTTATTCGACGCACACTCTTGAAAACTATCGCCCGTCAATTGCTGAGGATACGTTGCAATTTGGCGTAAACGCAGGAGACCTTCGAGAAAAAAAGCCGCTTCATCCTCAGTCGGTAAAGCTGAGGAATTATGATATTTTGTCATTTCACGACGATACATTTCAAGCAGCTCCTGATGCAATCGACCTTGCTCGGGAACCATGGACAAAGCAACTTCACTTACCATTTTAGGAGGCAAATCAGTTAACACATCCTCCTTCAATCGGCGCAACACAAACGGATGTAATGCACGCTGCACTAAAGAACGCAGTGCTTCCGCCGTCGGTGATTCTGATCCTAGGCTAATCTTTGCATGAGGATTTAAAAAAGTGAAGATGGATACCAATTCTTCAAAACGATTTTCAATAGGCGTTCCCGTTAAAGCAAAACGTTGTACCGCACATAATTTTTTTATAGCTTGTGTTGTTTGACTACCGTCATTCTTGATCATCTGCGCTTCATCAACAATCAATAGGTCATATTTCCATTTTGAGAATGCTTCAATATTATGACGTACTAACCCATAAGATGCCAATAAGAGAACATGCTGTTTAACATGGCATTTTTTTACGATATCGTGTTTATTTAAAATATGACAGTTTAAGCGCGGTACTAAATTATTTGCCTGAGCAAACCAATGTGCTTGCACTGACTTTGGGCAAACCACGAGGATTGTTTGAGGCGTTAAATCCGGTTGATTCACTATTCTATGCTGTAGCAACGCCAAAACCTGCACTGTTTTACCAAGTCCCATATCATCCGCAAGAATGCCTCCAATATGTAACTCACACATAAGATTTAACCAAGTAAGACCTACAAGCTGATAAGGTCGAAGAAGTGCACGCAATCCATCAGGCTGCTCTAAAGGTTGTACATGGTCAAAAGAACGCATTTTTTTTACGGTAGAATAAAAGACATCATCCGCATGAAACTCCATATGATCCTTAAGAGACTCTTCAACTTCCGAAGCATACAGGGATGAAAAACGCCAACCTTTATTTTCCTCAAAATCACTAATACCTAAAAATCGACTGAGATGCGCAATCCAACGTTCAGGCAAAACGCACACACGGTCGTGTCCAAGCCGAATAAAAAGGGCTTTTCGCTTCAGGTATTTGATCAATTGAAGAGGATCAATTTTTTTTCCCGACTGTTGATCGAATGGGCTCAATTCAAACCAACCAATCCCAGATTTAGCATTCATTCCAAACGAAGATAATTCTTCAATCTTGAATTTTTCAGCCCAAACTTCCCACTTTAGCGCAAGCAAATGATGAATCACTTGCCATAATGCTGACATTTCTATCGTCCAAGCATGCTTATTCGCGACAAAGGTTAAGCCTTCTTCATTTTTTAGCGTGCTTTCCATTTCACTTTCAGCAGAAAAATCCCGGAAATACAGTACGCAAAGAGCAGCAGAATCTGAAACAAAATGAGATGCCAAACTAGAGTCAGTACTTAAATCAAAAGCAAAATCCTGATTAGAATCAGCGCCTGAATCAAAACCAGAGCTCTGACTAGAATCAGCACCTGAATCAAAACCAGAGCCTTGACTAGAATCAGCACCTGAATCAAAGCCAGAGCCTTGACTAGAATCAGCACCTGAATCAAAACCAGAGCCTTGACTAAAATCAGCATCAGAAGAAAAACCAATAGGAAGCTCTTCTCCGCCCTGACCATGCCAAGTAGAAAACACTTCACAACTTCCATACCGATACGCAAGATAAAGCGATGCTGGAATATTTTTGTCGAAATGTTTTGATTTAAGATAAACAACTGGAAGCGGAATACTTCGCACACAACGCACTTCGGAAAGATGACGCAAAAATTCACTATCATGAATCCGTCGCGACAATTGATAAAGAGCTTCCCCCAGATTTTCTTTGGCAATATACCATGCACCACTCATCAAAATTTGTGCGACCCAAGCACCCCCCGCTGACAAAGAAAAAAGTCCACCGTTATAAGCAATCAATCCTGAGCTTATAATAAAATCTAAAAATTCTGGAGCAATATATATTCCTGTATCAGTGACCAACTCTGCATCCAACGCCCACATATTCCATTCTTCAGAAAAACGTAACCGTGCTTTCAGTTGTAATAGTTTTTCTACACGTAATGAAGTATCATCAGATGCCAAACGCAACCGTTTTGCACCAGCTAACGTCAAAAGAATCGGCTGTATACCCTCTTCCGCATTAAGCTCAACTCTCACATCATCATGACAAAAATAGTTTGCAAAAAAAGTAACCCATGAATGATCAAAAAAACCAAGCTTAATGTGGTTTAGCAAATGACTCAAAGAGGGCGCTCTGTAAGAAGTCATTCCATCGACAAAGTACGGAACTAATATAACTCGGGTGGAATGGCTATCTTCAGCTATTACCCATTCGAGATTCGTCGTCTGGTTGTTCTCAGGAGTCGTCGGCAAAGCCAAAAGTCGTTGTGACATTTGTTGATTTCGTTTCTGTTCTTCGACAGAATCTGGCAATAAGGCCAAGGCATCTCGCCAATTTTCGCGATGCGATGATGTTCCGCTTTGTCCATTAAAACTGAGTCGTTCTCTAAAATCCTTACTCATTATTACAGTACCATTATCGTTTTGCTCTAAAATCTTTATCTATACCATTTCTGACAATCGCTCCTCTGTTTTAATAACCGCTAACTGCGAACGATAATCGTTAGAAGCAATTTGGGTAACAAATATTCTTTGTACATAGGGTTTAATCACATCTAATTTATCCAATGGCGTAACAACCAAAAGCTGCAAACCCAGTTTGCGAAAAAGCTCTAAAGCGTACTGAGAATTACGATCATCCGATTTGCTGAACGCCTCATCAATCACAACAAAACGAAAAGATTTTTCCCGTGCTGTTTCACTATTTAATCCATATTGATAGGCCAAAGCAGATGCTAGTATTGTAAACGCCAATTTTGCTTTTTGTCCGCCTGACAAACCGGTTGAATCAGAATAAAAACTAATCTCAGAACGATCGCTTTGAGCCAGCTCTACCACATAAAAATCTGTCCAATTGCGAACATCCGTTACCCGTGCGCTCCATTTCATATCGCTTTTCAAACGAGAAATAATAGTGCGAATACGTTGAAAGCTTTCATCAAGATCCAGTTCGTTTTGTTCAGAATCCTTGGTTTTTATAGCATTGCGTAACATTGCCTGAAATTCCCGTATCTCAGTATCTTTAGTCCGGGTCATACGAATTTGAACATAACTCGTATCGCTATAAGGAATACTTTGTAGCGAGTTATTTAAGTATTCAATATTTTCTTTTATGGTTTCAGCATTGAGTTCCAAGGTGGACTTGAAGGCTGTTAAATCAGTGATAACACTTTTGCTAATCAATTTTTTGAAACGCGCTTCATGAGCAGGTAATGCTTCTCGCTTGAGAGTCTGATACTTGTGCAAAAAGACTGGCAAATCATCGAGCGATGCTTCCATATCTATGCTGCATTCAGGAAATTTAGCTTTAAATGCGGTTAACTTACGCACCAATCCAATACCAAGGCTATGTTTACTTTCTGCAAGAGTTGCCAAATCTGATCGTAGCATTTCCGCCAAACGTCCTTCCATTTCTGGGGTAAAATCACTCGTTTTTTTCCCGGACATTTTTGCAATTAAACGCTTTAATTCTGCATCAGCTGATGTATCGACAGGACGTTCTGCTAGTAATATCGCGAGCCGCTCTATTTGCACAGGAATTTTGTTTAACTCATTCTTGAGGACAGCGCCTTGAGATAAAATATCGTCACGATTCTTTGCTAACGTCCTGAACTGTTGTTGCAAAGAGCCTATTTCCTTGATTTCCGGTTGCTTCATCAATGTTTCTTGTTGATCTTTAAGCTCATTGATTTTCTTTTCACATAAAACAGTATTCACCGTTTCAAAAGAATCAAATAATTTACGCTGGGCCAATAATGTAAGAAAATGTTCCCGCTGTTTTTCTGCCGCTTCTATTTTTTGCAAAGCATCTTGAATGACTTGTAATCGCGCGCGTAGCGTTTTACTTTCCTCTGTTAAACATTTTGTTTTATTCTCATGAGCCCAACCGAGAAGATATTGGGAATAAACCATCGCTCGATCATCTTTTTCGCTGGTACCAGGGCCTCGCTTAATTAAACCCTCTACCGTCACTGCTCGAGGCGCAGATTTAAATCCGCGCATATCATTCACGCATTGAAATGCGAATTGTTCACGAATATGGGCTTGTAACCATGCGGCTTGCTTCGCCTTGGGTAAAAACTCAAGTTTGGATACCAGAAATCCATCATCTACAGTTGTTAAAGGTATTTTTCCAATACGTTCAAAATCCACACTCAATAAAACGATTTTCATTCCAATGTTGCGTGACCGCAGGATTTGATTCGCCTCCATAAAATAGTCTGCTGGAACTAATAGCTTTAAAGCTAATGGACGCAATAATTTTTCTGCGGCCGGCCGCCAGTTTTCTGCATCCTTTCTTACTGCCATCAATTCTGCAGCGTACGGCAAATCTCGCGCATGCAAATGGAGTTTTTCACATAACAGTTGTCGCAATTCTAGAAATTGACGGGGAAGAAGGGTTTTGTTTTTCTGCGTAAGAAGAAGTTCTGCGCTTAACTCTTGTATTTGCTGTTGTATTTGACTTTGTTCTTGTTTCATCGCAAAAATATTTTGTGCGGCGCTGGTTTTATCAGATTCCATTTTGCTTTGCATTTCTTTAAGCTTAAGAAGCTCTTTGGCAAAACACTCAGGCGTCAAAGCCTCAGTAAATCCCAGTGCAGAGCGAATGATTTCGAGTTTTTTACGTTCATCCTTGCAGCGCGCAGCCATAGAATTTGCATCTTTCAACTCTCGATTAATCAATCGCAAACGCTCATCTCTACTTTTACCATCCGCTCCTCGCGTTAACGCGGATAATTTTTCCTGCACTGCATCAATGGTTTGTTCCACTGCTTGTACCTTGGCATCATTCAAAGCAAATGCTTCTGAAAGCTCACGTTGTCGTTGGGTCAATGTTTCATATTGTGTTGCCGCATAAAAGCGCGACAAATAAGCTTGCAACTGAGTAGTGCGCTCAACCATATTTGTCACATCGCTAAATTTGCGGGCATCTTTATCAATGCCATCTAAACTTTCAATCTGTAACCGTGCATTAATAATCGCTTGATGCGCAAGTGTGAGATCTTCAAACGTGTGAAAAAATTCGGTAAGAGTCGGTTCCATATCCGATTCTTCCAACATATTTTGGCGAACAAATTCATTTAAATTACCAATTTGCTTAATGGTGGACACTTGATTGAATAAGTCCATCCCTTTTTGCGAACGCAATCCCATGTACTGAACGAAATAATCCTGATACTCAGTGAAACTTGAAAATATGGTCGTATGGGGGAGTTGTCGAAGATTGCGACGTAAATCCGCAGGGGACTTAACATTGTTTAGTACTGTTTTCAATGCAAACGAAGAATGGGAAATCACTAAGCATTTCCGCAATTCACTTGACTCAAACCAAAAAAATTGTGCGAGCGTAATACGATCTTTAGTCAATGGATTCGCAAAATGCGCGGCCAATGCACTGAGCGACTGTTCGTCCCGAAGATACTTAACCTGAATTTGATCCCATCGCGTTTTTTCCCGCTGAAATGCACCACGGACGTATGTTGTTTCATTGCGTTCCCGGCGTTCGCTTCCTGATGACATATTGTAGCTGCGTCTTTTGTTGGGAACGAAAAGTGACAAGAAGGCATCGATTAATGTCGATTTTCCTGTTCCATTTTCTCCTGTTAAAAGGCATCCATGTCCATCTAACGCCATGCGCCAAATCAGGCGGTCAAACGTGCCCCAATTAAAAACTTCAAGATCTACCAGACGATAACCACTATTCATTGATTTGTCTCTCTTGTTCACTTTGAACATAACGTTGCATATTACGCTTCATTTCACCGACCCGTTCCGCATCAATCATTGCTTTAATGATTCGTAACACTTCGATGCGTGAAGAATCAGATTTCAATTCTCTTATGAATCCTAGCTCAATCACTTTATTGATAATGGCATCCCAGCGTTTAAGTAATTTTGTTTCATCATGTTTATCGGGAAAATACAGTTTGAGTAAATCATAGATTTCAGATTTTGTCATAATTAAGCGATGATCGTCATGAACAGTCGCATCAAATTGATCGAGCGCTTCCCGAAGCAAAACACATAACAGTGATACATCAAAACTCAAAGGCATCTTGCGCATCAATGTGAGTTTTTTCTTTTCTACCAGTTCTTCTTTTTGGGCATTACCAATGACAGATTCTCCCGTAATTTTGCCATCTTCACTAGCACCTTCTGGAATACTCCGCAAAAAAGCATAACCATCGTTTTCATCAAGATGTAGATATAAACCGAGTGTTGCAAAAAATTCACGAACCACTGTTTGTTGAAGCAGAAGTGTTTCCCAAACAACCTTATCTTCTTGGAGCAAAAATCCTTGTAAAAGTTTAATTAATACGGATGAAACCGCTGATACTTCACTCTTAGTTCGTAGTTTCGACATGCTTTTTCTCTCTATTGACGGCTTGATCCGGACGACAAAATGTAATTTGGGGCAATGAAAATTTATCAATTTGGATAGAATCCGTTTCATCAACGGCATGATGCGAGACTTTCATCCCGATAGCAAGGTAACCAACCAATTCTTCCAATGCAAACTCTGGTGGATAGGTTTCTATTAGTTCGGGCAAGATAAATGATGCTCTCTCTTCAAGGAGAGTGTCAATTCGCTCTTCTAATTGCCAAAGCGCCAAAACAGGACGCCCTTTTATTGTGTCAAAGTCTGCATCAGTTGCAGATAATTCGCCAAAGGTATTACCTAAATCAAGTGTTGTTCCTATCGATTCAGACCACAGAGGGCGTTCAAGAGGTAAATTAATATGTGGTCTATATTCGATTTCAAGTAACGTATTTCCGGCAATATTTTCAAAATTGTCCCGCAGAGAAATACAGTAAGCTTTGATATCAGCAATGGCTGTCTGAATGGCACGGGAATCTTGATTGGAATTTTGTACGAGCAAGGTTCGAATTTCTCGTGTTAAACGGTTTTGACTGGCCAAGACTTTGCGCCCTCTTTGCAGTAAATCCGCTTTAAATCCTTTCAAGCGAGCTAAATATTCTCTATGTTGAATGCCTTTAAGATACGGTTTTTCAGATAAATCACGTAAAATTTTCTCTAGCCAGCGGCCAAGCTCGTCTTGTTTTGAAGATGACATCAAAAAATTCCAAAAAGCACGAAAGCTTTTGCCTTGATCAGATTCTTCTAATGCGTCATGCATATCTAACAGTTGGGCTAGAATTTCGCCCTTGGATAGTTGAGCTGCGACCATTTTTTCTTTCAGCTGTCGTGCATGATCTTTGAAAATATCTTCGATCAAAGCAAAATCAGCAAGTAATCGTCGCGAGTCTTCAATAATGTGTGAAAGATATTCCCGTTTGCGCAAATCATCCCAACCTAAAACAACGCCGGTTTTTTTTATTTGATGAATTTCTTGATCGATTGTTTCGCGTTCTTTTTGGAGTTTTGCAATTCTTGTTTTCGGATCGGTATCGCTATAACTAGCCAGTTTGTCAATCATTTGAAACAGAGAAGAGACTCGCGATTCCGTGCCTACAAAATCTTGCGTTCCCATGCTATGTAACCAAGATAGTATGGAAGACACTTCATAAGAAAGTTCTGTTTGAGGTTCATCATTACCGTCAACATAATATTTTCGCAAAAAACGATGTTTTTCATCTGCCCATGTTTCAATATAATCGCTGGGCCTACGGGTGAGAGGATTGCCGTGAGCTTCATTGTATTGACCTAATGCTACGACCAGTTCCTTGTATCCCATTTGAAAACGTTGTGTTTCGCCAAAAATAGATTGAAAAAAACCAATGATAAACCCAGCGTGGTCGCTTCGCAGCAGCATAATGGCGGGGGACTGATCTATTTGAAATTCTAAATAATTAGCCAAACTATTTTTTCTCCGAAGCGCCTCATTTTAGCGGCAAATTCTAACACAAGAATGAAAAGGATCAAGTAGAGGTTTCCAAGGAATTGCAACACTCTGACAAATCACATGTTCTCGCCATTGTTTATTCACCCGTGCGCTTCAATAAATTTTTAAATTGCCTTTCAATTTTTCTAATTTATGATCAATTCGCCTATTATATGATCAAATGCTAGCTTTTGATGATATTTTTTTTATCCCTTGTGTTGTATTATCCAGAGCATATTCTGCTATTAGCTCGGGCAACCCATCAAAACTACGGGCACAGGTATCAGGTCTGCAAGATGTTTCGCCCAATGCAGGTAGTATATTTTTTATCGTTGCCGCATAGATAAGAATATTTTTATATAATTCTGAATCAAATGGATCACGTGGGATTTTCAACCAAAAATGGGTTGCGGCCCCCTGTGCAACTCGCATTTTTGCTACTCGTATACTGACATCTAACATAGTATTAGCATATTCCAATATGATAGATATAAATGGAACAGATAATGTTGGACTAATACATTCTTCTATATTTTTAGAAATTGCTACGAACATTTCTTTTTTTTCTGATTGGATTTTAGTTGAAGATACTCCAAGTAATTTAACTATATTAGAGGTTGAATGAACCCATGACTCCAAATCTTCATCATGAATTTCGTTCATTTTATTTTCTTTTTCTAACAATCGAGTGTCTACTTTTCTTATGAAGGAACCAAATTTCTCAATAACCCATGATTTTTTCTTATAATCTGGCATTTCCGCCAGAGTATTTATTGTAGTTATCAATTTGCAATTTTTTAAGCGTTCATTGGCAACGATCTCTACATCATTTTTTAAGTGATTGGTATATTCTAAAAATGATTTAGTCCATGTGATATTATGATAATTCAATTCAAAACAGAGTAATAGATCGACCATTTTTTCATATTGAATAATATCTATCTTAGTTAATGCAGATCCTTTATTGTAAACATAGTTTACTACTTTTACACAAAGCTCAGTTAATAATATCTCTAGCGTGGACTGTCCCTTTACATTTAAAATATTGGGATTGGCACCTTGCTCTAGTAAGAACTGTAATGAATTTACGTTCCTCAAAACAATCATGATATGTAATAATGACTGAAAAACAGGTTTATTATCCTCAAATTGAAACTCAATAAGTGAATTAATATCAACATCGGAATGAATGATTTCTAAAGATTTACTTAAGTTATTATTATGCAATGAATCAATTAGTTTATATTCTATGGGATTTAGATTTTTACGATTTTCCATATTTACCTCTTTATTTTTTAATTTTATTGTTTACCGTGAAAACACCCAGATGAAATTGATAGGTATTTTCATGAATATTAAGCCCAATTTTCAAGATTGAGCTTTTTAATTCTCGCAAAATGCTTCGTATTGTTCGTAACAATGATATGACTATACCCATTACACCTCAAGATGCGAACTTTAAACGTTCAGATTGCAAGAGATTTCAACGAACTGTTCTCAAAAAAGCGGAGGAATACTTGTTGTATTTCGAGCATTTTTTGAGAACAGTTCGTTGAAAGCTCGCCGCAAGATGAGCGTTTAAAGTTCGCATCTTGAGGTGTAATGGGTATATAAGAACATTTCCGGCCAAATAGATTGCACCACTTTTTCTATTAATTCAGACTTTGTTTTCACATTTAATTTTCGTTTTATATTTTCTAAATAAAATTCCACAGTGCGCGGAGAAAGCCCCATATGTTGAGCGATTAATTTTATCGTTTTTCCTGTTACTAATAAATGCAAACATTTACTTTCTTGTTTTGAAAAATACACATCATTAATGTGAAATCCGGGGATAATATTTTTTGCAGGGGAAATTAAACCTGTTTGAATGATTCGCTCTAGCGAAATCGATAAATTTTCAGCTTCTTTAAAAACGGCTCTGTCGGTCAATGCAGATATTCCAAAAACACCTACTATTTTATCTTGTGCGTCAAATAAGGGAAATTTAAATGAAATGCATGAAAACATTAAATCATTCAAAAGCGATCCTTGTTCGTCATATATTGTTAATTGCTTTTTGCTTAATAAATTATGATTATGGTAATTAAAAATTTTCACCGTTTCGTTTTTAAATAAAGAGGAAAGCGGCGTTCCTTTTAATTCATTATCAGAATAATAGCCCTGATTACCCGGGATATTAGTGAGGCAAGTAAAATAATTTGCATCTATATATTTTGCATCAAATCCAACAAAATAAATAATGAGTGGCATTGCAAATAAACTGCCGATACTTGGAAAATGAACGGGCCCATCCATTGACTTAATTAATCTAACACCATTTAAATAAGGTTGAACGATTAAATCAGGATGTGTATCAAAACGCATTTTATTTTCTCAAGTTAGCGCACATATTTTCAACCAATAAATTGTCCATTGTTGATTTTCTTAATCCTATAGCCCTGTTTATCAATGTATCTTAAAAACTTGCTGCTGATTATTCGCTGCTGTTTTGTCAATTAAGCTTTTTAAAGTGCGAGACTCTGTTGGTGTAGCCGTTATACGCGGTTTGCCTATCAATGATTGATAATGAAGACCTACTTCATATCCAATGTATAACGTGGCTTTTTGTTTCGGCTGTTTAAAAATAGTGGGTGCTGCATGATCACTTCTTACAATAACAATGCTAACGTTTAATGCGCGTGATAACGCGGAGATCATGACGTTGTCTGCCCAGGTTCTATCCTGTACGTTGTCATTGATAAATTTATTTAAATCGACGACAAAATCTCGATAATCATCAAGATGATTTAAAATATAGTTAATCGCTTTTTCACGTAATGTAATGTGTGTTTCTTGTTGTATTCTGGTACGCATATGTAATTGATCAGCAATGGCATGAAAAAAGCAATTGCCATCGCCAGACATTTCTTTATAGTCCAATCCCCATTTTAACGCTTCATGTTTCAATTCATCAGGTTGCGAAAAATTGAGCGACCGGGGTTTCGCTAATCGAGGTTTTGTTAACACATTGATATTTTCTTCTAGTTTTTTTCTTAATGTAGATAAACTGAATGGATCTGAAAACAAGCCTTGCGTATGCAAAGTACTAATGGAATTACTTGATAAGATCCCTTGTGTAAACGACGTACTCATCGAGCTGCTTGATGAAGCCCCTTGTGTAAACGATGTATTCATCGAGCTGCTTGATGAAGCCCCTTGCGTGGACAATGTCTTTATAGAACGGCCAGTCGATACATGATGCGAACCCGTCCCGACTTGATGTGATGTGGTTTTGATATGATCTTTTTCTTCTTTCAAGCTGCCGAGGAGATTATCAACGTTTTTACCAATCCCTTCAGAATAAGTTATGTCGATTTTTTTCAGCATGCCCGTGAGTGTATTGATGACTTTATATGAATCATCTAACAATGATACTATTTTTTTAATCCCATCATTTGAAAGCGAATGCCCCATCGTATCAAGCTGATGAATGAGATTATTCATTGCCTTCACTTCATCATTAACTAATTCTTTAGTATCTGCTGTTTTTAGATCAGAAACTTCAAGGTTAACAAGTTTTTGAATTTTTTGACACGTGCTGTAAACAGATTTAAAAGAGTTTTCTTGAGAAGGTTCATGGGAATTTCCTTGAGAATCTGCTTGAGAAAATTCTTGATAATTTTCCTGAGAAGATCTCTGAGAACCTGCTTGAGAAGATCCTTGAAAAAATTCCTGCGAAGAATTTTGAAAAGATTCTTGAGAATGACCTAACGTGCTTTCATCTACGGCTGTGTTATGTGACGCTTCAGGTAAGGCTAATAATAATTGCGTATGACAAATATCCAGAGCCAAATGGTTGGCAGGCAATGCCTCTTTTGCCGTAACGCTTTGGACAGGATTGATCCTTGGAATATATTTAAAATCTAAATTGGGTGATAAGGGTATAGAAGCCACATGGATTTTATAATTTAAGGCTCCCGGATCACATGTAGGATAAGCAATATGCAATAGACTGGTGCCATTTAAGTAGGGAGAAACACGGATTTCAATTGGACGTACGGGATAAAATCCAGGATACTTATTTCTAGCAGATAAAAGGTGGTGATCCATTGCGCGGTCTAAAAAACAAAATCGATTATACTGAATCTTTATACTAGGATTACCTTTACCAAACTCATCTAAATCAATAAATTTCAATTGTGGCCCATTCATCAATTGAGAAAGTTTTTGAGTTTTTGGATCATAACTAAAAATGAGAACCTGATACTCGGGGCTCAATAATGTCAGAATTAAATGATCGTGATTGCCTACTTTAACAACGGCTGTACGCATGGCTTGCCAATCGGAATTAGGGTGAATCGGCGGCAAATCCAACAAAATAGCATGTGAATGAATTTTTTCTTCTTTATTCTCTTTAAAATCACGGACAGAAATCATGGCCAATTTAATGCTGTCATTTTCCGTAGAGACGGTCGCGGGAATAAATAATACATTTTCTCCATCGATTTCTAATACTTGAGAAGCCGTTTGATGAATTTTTTTTGCTGAAATAGAAAATTCATGAATCCAATAAGGTGCGTCATTTATCACAAGAGTACTTAATACTTGTTCTATTGTAAAATGCTCTAATAATGAGGATCTTATATAGTCCCTATGTTCAATGGGCTTGAAGTAAAAACTGGCGCTTAATTTTTTTCCTGGCTGTAAAATACCATAGACAAGTGCTTCATTTCCTCCTTGTTTGATTTTATTGATATAGAATTGATTAGGGGCAATAGGATCTTTTTGCAAAGTACATTTGATATTAGCATCATGGGACGTTCGCCTGAATAGCTGCAAGACTTGATACGATTGCAGTGATTTTTTATTGAGTAAGTCAACTGCGTAAAATTTTATTTGCGGATAAGCATTTGATGAACGCCATTTCACTTTAGTGATCAACAAATGCCTGTTACGTAAGATATGCGTATAAGAGGTTGTATTGGGTTCACTTCCACCGCCATTCTGTTGCGGCAACGGCACTGTAAATGTGATAGGTTCATGTGTTTTTGTGTCAGCAGGCATGCGATCTTCTTTATTATCGCAGGGATGCCATGTTTTAGCCTCTCGGTCAAACACGCTAACATATCCCGTGCCGCCGGTATATAATACAAAATAACGAACACTTCCAGCATCAGATGATACTGTCACTAACTGACTGTCTGCCCACGCATGATCAGCAGACAGAGCATAATTCCCTTTATATTGTATCAAGGGGAAAGGTGCACGTTGTGTCGGCACGTGGGGATGAACTTCTCCCATGCGCGTTGGTGTGTATGCCCCCAATAATCCCACCTAAAATCCAATAATTTTTTTTGTTATCTTCTCTTTTTTAACCCAAGGAAAAAGACAATGACTAAAAATCAAATTAACCAATATTCGCAACGAAAGTTTAGCGTAGAAGAAAAAAGAGCCTATGATATTGCATGGAAAAATTCAGGCCTTAGTTTAGCTGATTTTTGTAAGTTACAAGGTGTTTCTAGATCGGCACTTTATAAATGGTCTAATTAATTTAAAAAAGAGAATAGCCAGTCGGATTTTTCACCAATGTCTATGCCAACAAAACCTTCTGCCATCAATCTGACTCAATTAACTATCCATTCTTGCGATAGCAACAATTCTATGGAGTTAAAGATATCAATACCTGAGCATCGTTTAGTGTATCCCCCCCGATAATCCCGCCTATCATTTTACGTTATGACGTGTTAAATGCAGCTAACATTTTTTTAGCAAATTCAATTTGTTCTACGGCAAAACGTTCTAATTCATTAACATCAATTCGATCAGGCAACAAACTCAAAGGATCAATTTTTCCACGCCTCAATTCGTGTACTTTTGTTAGAATATAATGAATATAAACTCTCGGATTCAAATCGTTGATAATAGAGCTAATAATCAGCGTATACCATAGAGCATGAATTTTTCCGCAATTTTCATTGCCTATAAACAGCCAATTCTTCTTTCCTAATGCAATATCCCGAATTTTATTTTCAACATAATTAGTATCAATCTCTGCCATACCATGTCGCAAATAAGCAATTAAATAAGGCCATTGCTTTAGCGTATAACTAATAGCTTTGCCCAATTTACTTTTTGGCAAGACTTGGTTCTTGATAGAGCGCAACCAATGATGAATAGCTTTTAAAATGGGTCTTTCTATTTTTTGTCGTAATCGTTTTCGAGTGCGATGATCAGCGCCTATTTCCCGCAAGCGGGCCTCTAGCGCGTATAATGGCTTCATTCGCTCAATCATTTCCGCAGCAATTCCATTTTGGTCGCCACTGATTTTAACAACCTCACTAAATTTACGGCGCGCATGAGAGAAACAACCAAATCCAACAATATCATCGCGTTTGCGCAAAGAATCGTATCCTGCATAGCCATCAGTTTGCATTAATCCCTTGAATGTTTTTAAACGATTCTCAACAACGGAGCTTTCTCGAGTTAAACTAAATTCAAATACAACTAACCCCTTGTGAACATTGGGAGCAAAATAAGCCCAGACATACCCTTTTTTATTGGTCTCAAGTACTTTAACCGGAGTCTCATCAATCTGTAGATAACGACCTTGCAAAATAATCCACATTGCTTCGTAAATTTTTAATAAAGCATCCCCTGATGCCATGACCCAATTAGCTAGAGTTTTATCTGAAATGGTCATGTGATGACTTTTCATGATTTTAGATTGTCGATAAAGGGGTAAATGATATTGATATTTATTTAATATGACATCCGTTAACAAGCTGGCTCCGGCAATGGCTTTAGGAAGGGGCGCTGCAGATTTTGGTGCCATCAGAATCGAATCACAAGAACGACAACCATATTTTAAACGGATGTGTTCAATTAAACAGTATTGAACAGGGATAATTTCTAATTGCTCTGATTTTTCTTGATCAATTACATGCATTGC